>Ga0307376_10006156_pt1 | contig 10677 bp, 14 predicted proteins | sample TR2MG_FD_202536 | JGI IMG/M metagenome (GOLD analysis project Ga0307376, IMG submission 202536) | Soil microbial communities from Risofladan, Vaasa, Finland - TR-2 | ecosystem: Environmental > Terrestrial > Soil > Coastal area > Acid sulfate soil | place: Finland: Risofladan, Vaasa | collected...
ATGTTATGTGCAACTCTGTCTGACCAAGTTTCTCGTACTTGGCTTCGGGGTTCGACCTGACATCAAACCGGACAACGCTCATCTCCCGCAGTCTGGAATAGTCCATCTTGAACTGCGTCTTGATGTTCTTTCCTGCCAATTCGCTCAGGACATCCCTGAGAGCCTTCAACGCCGCCGCTTCCTGCTGCTCGTCTTTGGCGTACACATTGATGGTTCCGACGAACCCGGAGTAATTGGAACTCCCGTCCACGGAAACCATATCCGGGTTCCAGCCTCTCCCGTATGCCTTTGCTATCGCCGGCATCACATACTTGTACTCTATCTCGCCCAGGTTCAGAGGGTTGAACCCCTGAATGGAGATGGTTGTACCGGCAATCATCTCTCTCGCCAGCCTCAAAATCTCTTTTGCTTCTCTCATGTTATCTCCCCATAGTCTGACCAGTTCTCTGCTTGATGCCGTCAAGTCCTCTTGGATGCGCTCCGTGCATCTTCAGCTTCTTCAGCATAAAGGACGACTGTGTTTCCTTCTTCACCTTCTGGACACCAGGGATGGTCTTTGAGCGAGATGCACCTACCCCGGTTGCACCACCTGCTCCAGTCGCTACCCTGACCGGTTTGTCCTTGTGACTCGTGTAGCAAAGCCACACTGCACGAGCGAAGGCATCCGAGATGTCGTCATGGGCACCACGACGATTCGGCGCCCTTACCAGAATCTTGTTCCTGGCTCTCTTTTCAGCCTCAAGTGAAATCATCTCTGGAATCAGCACGGGATGGTCGAACAGCTCAATGAGCTTCTCCGCATACAGCCGCTTGGTGAGCTGATAGACGTTATGGTTGAGCTTGTCAGTAAACTGCTGCATATTGAACTGCTTGAGACCGCCCGACTTCAGAAGCTCTGCCAAGGCATATCCGTTACTCTGGTCAAACAGCCCTGCTTGTGTGGGGAACCACCTTACCAGCTCCTTTATCTCAGCCACGATGTCAGACATCTTCAGCAGGTCATGTCCTGCGTACTTCCGGCAATTCTGGTAGATGCTGTCGTGGACTTCCCATATGTCCGACTGCCCGGAGAACCACACATTGGCATAGTCAAGAATGATTTTATGAGTCATTCTGTCCCTATGAACAACGGCAATGCCAGTTCCGTCATTCTTGAATCCTAAGTCTACGCCCATAAAGTACTTCGTGTCCCTGTCACCACGGGTCGGCACAGGTTTTTTGACGATACACCGTCTGAACTCGTGTTCATCCTCAATCCAGGCTGTCACAGCGTCAGAGAACTCGCCGCCATACTCGCACATGAACCCTACCCGGTCCCTGCGACGGGCTGCCTGGAGAATCTCGGTAGGGATACCGGGGTTGACCATCGCCGAGTACATTTTGAACATCAACGTGATGTCCTGTTCCTCGCTGGAGAGGGAAAATCGGTCGTAGAATGCCCCGTACTTGGCGTAAGGACTTGATATGCAGATGACCTTGCCGTCACGCCCGAAGTCAGCAATAGAGGGCGTCAGAGCCTTGTAAACCTCTGTTCCTGAGAACCTGCCGGAGTTGTCGATGAAGTGAGCCATCTCGTCCATTATCACCACGATAGCGTTACGCCCACGAAGGGCATTAGACGAACAGCCGCCTGTCAGGGACAGCAGGCTCGCCTTGGGCTTACCCGGCATCTTATGGTCGGCTTCAGACTGAAGGTCAAAATAGGTCATGGTCTGGTGCAGGCTCCGGTCCTTCATATACGGACATTGCATAGCCATCCGCTGAATCATCTCGAAGACGATGCTGGATTGGTCATCGGTCGGCGCCACGGTCAGAATGGCTATCTGGGTGCCGTTAGGGAACCCATAGAACTTCGCCGGGTCTCCCCTTTTGACGAGCTTGTAGAGTTCGTAGTTGGAAATGAAGGATGCCATAGACGACTTCGTACCACGGCGCCCGATGGCAAGAACAAGCTCTTGAAATATCCGGCCGTCGGTGAAGTCCACGTTGCATCGACCCTCGGCATGGAGCCATCGGAGGAATGCCCGTTCGGTGAAGGTGTAGAGAACCTTCTCGTTTACCGGGTCAGGAACGTCGATGTTTACCGTCTTATCGTCCAGCGGCAAACCGTAGAAACACTTCAGTATGAACTTTTGGACAGGCAGAAGGTCAATGTTCAGACCCCAGGGGGATTCCACGAAGGTGATGATGTCCACCACCTCGTCGGTGTTCCCCGACTGGAACTCTCTGGCGACTTCCGCAAAAAGGTTTGTGCCTCCTGCCATTTCATCTCCCCTATGTCCTCAGTCCATCAAATCTCTCTCGGAGTTCCTTCTTCCAGTTCTCCATGACTTCTCCGATGGTTCTGTAGAACAGGTCACTCACTTCATCACCCATGTGCATCAGGCCGAAGGCTTCCTTACACTTCTCCATCATGAACCGAATTATCACCACCATCGAGGGAGAGTCGATGTCGATGCCGCTGTCTCGCTCAAACTCCTGCTTCGCCTGGACTGCCTTGATAGCCTTTTCCAGCACCTCAGCACGCTTCGTCGATATAACGGAAGCATCCCGCAGGTTACCTTCTTCTGTGGCGACCAGTTCATTACCCAGCAGGTGGTCCGTTTCCTTGATGACTTCGTCGATGAGGGCAACGATGAGACCTTCGACATCCTCTCGACCAGCCAGCTTCAGCTTCTCGACGAGGCTTGGGGCACCCTTGTGGTAATCTTCGACCAGACCTTGACGGTACTGAACGATGCTGGAACCATTCCTCTTGGCAACAGTTCCAGCTTGTCCCTTGCTGATGGGAGGAGCTACAGCGACTCCGACTCCTGAGTCCTCGAAATCATCACTCATATTGCAATTCTCCACTCAGGGAAATGTCGAGTTCCCTGGATGGAGTCTTTTTGTCGTCCAGGTCCACTATGTCGGTGTCCTCGAACTCCTCCTCCTGGAACTGAGTCATTTCCACATCAATCGGACCAGCGGAAGGACCTTCTACTTCCAACTCAGCCGGGTGTTCGTCAACCACAAGCTGGGAATCTGGAACTACCAATTCGTCCATTGGAATCTCATCCTTGATGGACTCATCGGTCAGCTCGATGTCTACCTGCGACAGGTTAGGACATCCTGAAAGCTCCACGTCACTCATGTCGGCATCCAGTCCGCTTGGGGTCTCGAAATTGGTCAATGCCGGCGAGTCTGGGATGACTTCCTGCTGAAGACCGGGGTCAACCGGGTCCACATCAAGGTCACCCATCGGTGCCGCCCCAAACTCAATCTCGTTGTCTGCCTGTTTGACGACAAACTCCGAAGCATCCACCTTCTGGCTGTACGGAGCATCCTCGGACGCCTCCTGAGCCTTACAGACTGCCCTGAAGGCTGCCTGGAGCTTCTGAGCGTTCGTGTACTTGTCGTTGTGCTTGTTCTTCCACATGCTCTCTGCCGTGTCATCCGGTACCTCTGCAAGGTCCATAAGACCCACGGACGAGCCATCCAGCTCGGACTGGTCAATATCCTCTCCAGCCATTATTGGGAGCAAAGTCGAGCGGCAATGTGCCACCATTGCGGGCTGGGCAGGCTGTTCGACGGCAAAGAAGTCGTCAATGGCATTCCCACTGCATTTCGGCATTGAAGCCTGCAAAGGCCTCGTATCCGGAAGCATTTGGTGGTCGCCGCAGGAGCATCCGATGATATGCTTGATGAAATGCTTGTAGGGTGACTGATTTCCAGCCTCCATAGCGGCCTTACAGCCCCCTGGAACCCTCGCATCCACGGCGAAGCATCCAAGTACCCCTTCCATCGCAAAGAGGCTCTTGAGGCCCTTCTTGGCCTTTTTGAGGGTATTCTGGTCGAACCGAGCCTTCAGGGAGCCTGACAGGGCTTTCCCCATCACCCCGGCGTTCATCTGCTCTCTGGCGAAAACGATGACTTCCGAGGCATCTCCGAGGTCTTCCTCAGGGATGTTCCTCTTGACCTCGCCAGCGGGCTCATTGATGTCGATATCTGGACCCGCAGTACCCCACTCGATAGCCAGTTCGGGCTTGATATTGTTAGGGTTTTTCGACCGCTTCACAATCTCATCGACCGACGGCTCGCTTATGCGACCTAGACCACCCTCACTCGTCCACCACGAATGGTCAATAATAGATGCTTCTTTCAGCATATCATCAAGGTTCATTTCGCCTCCTCTTGCATCGCTGTCTCGACATCATCCTCTGAGAGGACATCTGTTCCGAACACCGGCTCAATGGTCTTTTTGTTATCAGAAATACGCCACAAACAGCGTGTCGTCTTGTGAATAAGCAGGCTATTACCCGCCGCTACGAACATAGAACGGGCTCTCCGGCTATTCGGTAACCGAGTCACAAACTGCTTATTCCCGTCTAGTCCGAAGTCGATACCAATGCTCGAATGCCAACTGAAATTATCGAAAATGTCCTTCGTAGCCATAGTAGCCTCCCACTTCTGGTGAAAATATCAAAGAATTATTACCTACACCACGAGGCAAAAGGAGTTTTTTGCCAGTCCGGACGACCTGTAGACCCTCCTGACTATGTTGAGGTTGGACCTTATCACCATGAAAATCTCGTAAGCGTCCCACATTTGAAGCTCCTCCATGTGCCTTAGGCACTTGTTGTAGGCGTACCGTACCCGCACCTGGGATATGTCCATAATCTCAGAGGTCAGGGTGAAGGACGAGGTGTAGAACATCAGGGTGAGGATTTCCATCTCCTCCTGGGTGAAATACTCTGTCTTGCTCTGGATAAAGTTGAGAAAAATATCGAAGACTGAGTGCAGGTAGAAGATGAACCTCAGGCGGCGCCGGATGCGTTTGATGTCGTAGGCAAGCGAGGACTGCGTCCTGGAGAGAATCCGCAGAACATCCTTCTGCTGCTTCTGACTGACGAATATGAGGTAGAGGATGTCACGGTCCTTCGGATTCAGGAACCCGAAGATTCCCCTGAACGAACGAACCTGGTCAACTGTGAAATGTTGCGGTTCCCGACCCTCATCAACTACATCTTTCGCCTGGACGTTTTCAATGTGACTGCCTATGTACCTTATGACGGCTGGCAAGAACGGCCTCCCTTGCTTCTGGCTCCAGCTCACGACTTACTGGAAGACGCAAGGCTTCCAGGGTCATCGGTGACCTGATATGTAAAAACACATTATCAATATACTCCAATTCTGTCACTGATAATCTTTCAACGAAACAACGAGTATTGAGTCTGAAAGACACATCGCACTTCTTCCCTTCAACACTTACTACGAGACCATTCAATCCCGCCAGGAAGTGACCATCCTTCACCACAACCAAGTCGCCACGCCAATACTGCCTTTTTGTCTTGGCCCTGACTACAGACGCCACAAACTCGTCCACCTCAAAGTCCGACAAGTAGCTTGGATGGTCATAATCAGACACGATACTGGTGACAGCCATACTGGAAATGAGTCTCTCGATATGGTTATGGTAGTTTGAGCATCGAAGGAAGGCGTAATACTCGCCTGACTGTTTCATAGATTCATCACAAACCACCCTCGCTTCGGACAGGTCGTCCCCGAAAATAGCAACAAGCTCTGCCCCAAGGGCTTGTTTTTCACCCCTTTGGAAAGTCGCATTTACCATGACACATATCCACGGTCCGGCCATAATCACCACCACCTGAAAAACACGAGCCTATAGAGTGAAGTTCCAATCGTTCTGAGAACGACTCCGAGTCGCTCAGTACGCCTGGGAGTTTCCCACTCCTGAAGAAACCATATCAGCATCGCCAGTTTCGGATACTCACTACCAACCCTTGAAGGCGACTTGAGTATCTCCTCGAAATCTTTCTCGATGGATTCATCCGTACTCCGGCACTTGAAGTGATGACACCTCTGAACTGCATCACAATCATTACAGACGAATAGATTCGTGCTGATGTTCTCAAGAACAACCGGGTTCTGACAGAAGCCCACATGACCCTGCCGCTTCACCCTGAGCTTCTCGTTGTGAGCACAGTTCTGGGGTTCCCTGGACAGGAACATCTCCTTCCGCTTTTTCAAGCGGTCATCATGGAGTTCCCAGAACCTTCGCTCAACTTCTTGACGCTCTCTCACTTGCTTGCTCCCATCATCGCCCGAACCATCTCATCGAGTTCCTTCTTGCCTCCGAAATAATCAACAGCCTTGGACAGGTCGAGGCTTTGCTGACGGCAATCTTCCAAGGTCGGACACTTTCCCAGACGGCGCCACAGCCTCAGGTAGTCCCCCGTCACGACGGCTATGCTGTAGCGTCTGGCACAAGCAACGACATTACTCCATCTTCCCCACTCCTTCAGGAGTTGGTATCTTGAGGGAAGGATGCTCGGCTCCAGATTGTGTTTGGAGACATATCTGGCAAGAGTCCACAGGTTGAACTCAAGGATGGTCATCATGACATATCTATGGTCGAGTTCTTTGACTTCTACGATGTCACGACCAAAAGCAGACTCGATGGCACCCTTCCAATTCCCGAACTCCTTTCGGAAGTCGTAAACGGTAGGGTCACCATCGAGTCTTGAGGCCATCAGAATACGCCAAGAACGGAATCGGTTTACCCGGAGATACTCCAAGAGTTCATCTCTGGAAAACTTCTTCCGCCTATTCTTGGCGTATTTCCGAGGCTTGCTGGCAAGTCTCAGTCTCTGCCGCTCGTGGCGGGACAGAGCGAGGTAGTCATCTGGCTTTCGCATATGACAGCCCCTTATGCAGTGGCTGCCGCAGGAATAGCCTCCTCGGTATCGGGTTCGCCGACACCAACACCAGCCACAGTATCCTTAGTCACCGGACTGCGTCTGACGCCGTCATCTTCCCCTTCAGGGAGTGCATCAGGAGCGGGAACATCGTTCGCCACATCCTCTGCTGTCCTCTCCATCGGGTCCATTGCCGCCGGGTTTTCCATCCAGTTCGGGATACCACCAGATGCCGCAAACTCCCGCATGTACATCTTGATGTCCGGCTGGAGTCGCTTGCCGTAGTACTGGCTCTGTTCGTCGAACCCACCCTGAGGCACCGCACACATGACATGGAATACCGCCAGGTTCTTCTGCTTCAGGTTCATTTCCTTCCACCAGAGCTCGAATGCCTCAACGATGTAAGGCTTTCCGACGAACACTTCCTGCGGGTGACCCACAGTGAGGAGTTTTATCGGCTCCCTGGACTTCTTCTTCTGGGTGACGATGAAGTGCATATGCCCGACATCGAAGCCCTCGAACATTTCCGGAAAGCGGTCAACGAACCGCTCCATAATGTCCTGAATCTCTTTCCCCGAACCCCAATCTGAGTTCTTCGCCATCTTACTCCTCCTCCGGGGCTGCGCCCCTGTTGTCCAGCTTCTCCATGACTTCACGAGTTTCCGAGTCGTTTATCGTGGGCATCTCCTCGTGCGGATAGTCCAACGACACCTTGACCCCCTCCTCCTGCCCCATCAGTATCTTCAGGTTGATGAGCATTGCGTTGAAGGGACTTGCCGCATCGAGGTTTACTGACACGATGGGGTCCTCTACACCCGCTGCCTTCTGCTCCTCATTGAGAGCCCGAATCCGGTTACGAATCCTTGCCCCCTGCTCCCGTATCGTCTCGGTGGTCGGCTGGTCTTCCACCTCGATGATGTAGTCGTACTCCTCACCCGCATGGTCATTGACCTTCCTGCTTGACACTATGAACAACGTCCTCATACTTCTCTCCTTCCTGTTTTACCTCATAATCTCGCCGAGTTTGCCCCTCGACGCCTTCTTACGCCGCCTCTTTTTTGCCCTCTATCTTGATGTGTTTACCCCACGGATATGCAAAGTCCTCTCTTGCGACCTCATGTGTCAGAACCCAGAGTATCGGTATCCGGTACCGAGTTGTAATCTTCGGTGCCTCGAAGTCCGTGAAGTAGATGAGAGCATCATACTTACCCTCGACAGCCTTCAGAACAGGCTCAAGGTCTGTACCACCTCTGCCGTGAACCGTTCCATCCCACTTGCCGGTAAACTTGATTGGGGAACGCTCAGAAATCTCGGTATCACACTCGTAGACCGAAACAGTCGTCCCGTTACTTCGTATCCACTTTATCTCGTTCCAGAACATCTTGAGCTGCCAAGTGTCAATGGACATAGAGGTGTCCACGGCCACAGCCAAGTTAAGCACATCTCCCTTGCGGGTTCCAGGTCTTGTTCCGAACCGTCGGCTTATTCGCTTCACGGTGTAGTCCAGTACGCTTTCGGCTGCCGAGGCACAGAATATCCTCAACACCTTCGCCCAGGGGACGATGGGCTTGCCACGGGTAAGGAGACCGGCTATCTGGTCAATCACCCTGCCCGGAAGGTCCCCGTAGTTCTTCCCGCAGAGGTCACGAGCCTTCCTGACGATGTCCTTGGCGAACTCCTGAGCCATAAGGTCGTCTTTGACATCATCCCACATCCCATGCGAACTCATGATGTGAGACATCACCCCTCCGACACCGAAAGCCCCGCTCTTACATTGCTTCTTGTAGGTCTCATTGTCACGGAGGTGGGTGTAGTACCACATAGCCGACTTATCCTCAGGGAAGCCGTACTTGTCTGGATGGACGAAGTTCCCCGGCAAGGACTCCTTCTTCATAACGCTGTTCACCACAAGGTCCATCGCAACATTACCCCTGGTTCCGTCCTGAAATCGCAAAAATAAATGCCCAAATACGACATGGAGGACCTCGTGTTCCAGTACACCGAGGATGTACCGCCAGGACTCCTCACGGCTATTTTCAGCCACAATCTTGCCGAAAAAGTCCTCATTGAGGTAGAGCTTGATGAATCTGTCGCCCTGAACACGCCCTACAGCGGCCGTTTCGACCCTGTGGTCGCCGTCCACATACACCTTCTGGAACTGCTGGATGATGTGTCCGTAGAACTCCTTGTGACGAGCGAGGTGTACCACGCCCTTCAGAAGGTGTTTGGCTACATCGGTTTTACCTTGCTGTGACGACCCCACCGCTCTCCTCCAGTCTGTACTCCTCAAGCCTGTTCTCGATGACCTTCCGTATCCTTGGGTCCGGGTCAACGAGTATCATCACGGTCATATTGTCCACCGACACCTTTTCAGCCAGAAAGAGCCTTTTGCCCACTGGCAGGTTATGGAACTCACTCAGACCAAGGTCGTTGAAAGCCCTGTCGGCGTCAAACCCGAAATTGAACAGGACCTCCTCGAAGTCAGAAGCCTCACGGGCTTCCTCTATCGAGAACTCCACTCCATGAACCTTGCCCCAATCAAAAGTTGCCATCAGTCCATTATACTCTCGGACGGGGAAGTGTTTAGCAAAAAAAAGCCGACAATCCAAAGATTGTCGGCCAAGACCGGAACGACCAGACAGGTCTAGGTCTAGTTCTTGTCCAGTTTCCTGTCGATAACCTCAGATAGATGGAAGACAGACTCCTTGAGCTGCTGGTTCGATGTGGCGTTCTGAGACAGGGCTGTCGAGTTGTCCGACAGAGCCTTGGTCATCTCGGCAGTATGGCAGTTGGCCTGAGCTACCTGGTCCTTGGCATTCTCCTTGGCTTCAACAACCCTGTCCTCATGTGCCTTCAACAACTTTCTCACCGTCCACACGATAGCTCCAGAGAGTCCGAGGACCACGACGGCGAGGACAACCTGAACGGAGCCAGTCATCAGCTTCTCACCGGCATCCGCTGGTGTAATCTGACCCAATATAGGTATCCCAGCTACCGCAGCTACCCAGCAAATACCCATTACTTTCAAAGACATACAAAATCCTCCGTTATTAGGCAATCCATTGTCTAACACCCCCGGCATTACGGAAGTCGTTATCATCTTGAATCCTCACCCATGTCATGAATATCAAAAAATCCGTAGACTTGTCAGCCGAATCACTTCTGTTCAGGCTTTGTCTTCTCTGGCTTGGGCTTCTTGCTGTTCCCACCCACTATTGCGTCAATGACATCCTTCTCGTCATGTTTCGTGCATGGCTCGCCGTGAGGACACTGCCAAGGCTCTCCCTTGTAGTCCACATCCATCACGAAGCTGTCCGGCCTGCCACACTCCGGGTCAGGGCACGCATCCATTCGCTGGTTATTCTGGTCAGGGTATCCAAGCCTGTCGGGCGATGTAGCACACCAGAGGACCGTAGCCTTCTTCTTCAAAGCCTGACAAACGTGCATACAGAATGAGTCAATGCACAGAACCTTGTTCGCCGAATTGATGACAGAGAATACATCCCGTAGTCCCGTGTTCAGGACTTCCGTTCCCTGCAAATGAGGCTGGGTAGTATGCTCCAAGCAGACGATATGGTACTTGTCCTTGAGCGACATCACCAGGTTCTGCGCCACCTTGTGGTGTAGGTTACGAATGAACATCTTCCCCGGCAGAGCCACGACCTGTCCTTGTTGGTTTACCTGGGGCGCTCCGCCTCCCTGCCATTGCATAATCAAGACAGGACGGTTCTTACTGCGAATCCACTCCTCTCCCCGCTCAACTTCCAGCGGGTTGAGATAAATGTCCGGCTTCAGGTTGTCGAAAGGAACATCAATCCTCTCACACCAGCATTGAGTCAGATGCTTCTTGCCGGCAATGTACTCAGGATGATGATACGCCTCACCCTGCCCGGACCTTCAGCTTCAATCTGCAACGAGCTTCCACAACTATGAATACCATTGACACATTCAATATCTGCTCCACCGCCCTTGAAGGTCA
>Ga0307376_10006161_pt1 | contig 10672 bp, 13 predicted proteins | sample TR2MG_FD_202536 | JGI IMG/M metagenome (GOLD analysis project Ga0307376, IMG submission 202536) | Soil microbial communities from Risofladan, Vaasa, Finland - TR-2 | ecosystem: Environmental > Terrestrial > Soil > Coastal area > Acid sulfate soil | place: Finland: Risofladan, Vaasa | collected...
AGAAAAATAAGCTTACGGTGATCATCGAAATTCAGGAGCTAACCCTGGAGCATACCCGGCGCGGCGTAACGCAGGAGTGGCTATTTCGCAACATGATTCGGCCTACCTACCGCATCAGCAAGCGAACATACTACAGCTACCTATCCTGCAACGCCAAGCGGGAGCTTAACAAAATGGAGGTGCTATGACAAAAACAACAAAAACGGGTCGGTACTGCTTCAAAAAGAAGCTTTCCGGCATGGTAATATACATCGAGCTGCAGGATACCGCTACACCTGACAATCCTTTTCTTCCTGGGATGGAATCGGTGAATACTTACTGGGTTAAGGCCACGGAGGAGGACTTGGTGGATATAACCGTAGCGGCTAAGCGGAGGAGGCAGTAGTGGAGCCAATACCCTATACGGTCAAGCTAACGAAGCTGACCTGTCCCCACTGCGGATGTAGCCACTCCTTTAGCGGATATTTGGAGAACAAAAATTTGGTAATTTGTCCCCGATGCCACAAGCTCCACCCACTTATTTTGGAGCAAACGGTGGAACCAATTATGAAAAAAGTTAACTTTGATTAAAACTAGACGTTATGAAAGAGTTTGTAAACTTTATTGTGTTGGCCGTTCTGATTATTATCGCCATTGTATTAAGCATGATTTTTGGGCCGCTGTATGTTATTGTGGCAATTGGAGTGGCTATGTTATGGGAACTTGTTTTGTTCTATACTGCGTATAAGAATAAGAACGGGTTATAGTAATATTTAAAATTGAAAAGCAAAAAAGCCTCCAACTTGGAGGCTTTTTTTATTTGCTGAATATATCAATTTCAGGAATATCAATCCTATCAGGTAGGCGCTGCCGCAGCTTACCACCGGTGAGGTTAATGCTCTCAATGGTAGATTCGGTGAGCGCTGGACGGTGAACGCTGTCGGTGTAGCTGTCGATGCTGCAGGTGTAGGTGAGCACATGGTAGCGGAAGAAGGGCGTTGCCGCCTGCCGCTCACCGGCATACTTCAGCGGGCTGGAGCTATCCGTTGAAAGCATATTTAAGCAGTACTTAACCGCCGTTACAAGGCGAATATACGCCAGCCCCTCATCCATCCTATCGCTGTAGCTCTCGGTTCCGGCACCCGGCTCCTGAAGCAGGTGGACATCGAGCGATAGCGTATCGGCCTCCCCGTTAGTTCCGGCCTTGATATCCCAGCCAATGAACATGGCTGGGCATAGCACCTCAAAGTTTTCTGGATCATCGGGCTGCCCGATGTGAATGTCAATTTGCCGAATTGTTGGCAGGTCCCGGTCGGTGAATACCTCCGGGTGCGCGCTGAACGTATCAACGATTTTTTTGTATACCTCTTCCATCTATGCTCGTATTGCCTTGGTTAGCTCTGCGGTCATCATGCGCTGCAGGTTTCTATCCAGCACCGCCGACTGGCCAATAAATCGCCTTCGGGGTATGCGCTGGTGAATAGTTCGGGTATGTGCCCTTACCGATACCTCCCCCATTTGTACCCGAACGGCCTTCATGCTCTCCCTTCTGGATTTAATGCTATATACTCCGGTTCCCCTTTTTTCCGTTCCATACCGTGAATACCTATAGGCCGCCACGCGCTGGGTTACTGTGCCCTTGAATCCATCGTTGTGGGCCTTGGCGTAGGGAACGTATACGCCCACCACCACCCGTGCTCCAGAAACCATTACCACCCGAATGCTCCTGCGCAGCCGTCCGGAGTCCACCAGTATGGCCCGTCCCCTGCGCTCCCTACGGCCCCACCCGGCAGCCTTGCGCTTGGGCCAGGGCTCCGTGGTGGTATCTACCCAGGCCTGCTCCCGAAACCGATCCTTGCTGAAGTTAACCGCCAGCACTCCGGCCTTGGCAGGAATGGTGGCAATAGCCCTTTCAACGCGATCCACCATGGCAAAAAACTCGCTCAGCTCGCTCATTGGTACTGGTTATCAACGTTGGCGATTACGCGCATAAACATGTCGCGCAGGTAGGCCTCTATCTGCTTCTCATCCATCTGCTGCAGGGTGGTGCTTTGGGTGTTAATGCCACCCTTAACGAACGAGTCGATGTTTATGGTCAGGTTGCGGATCTGCTTGGCGCTACCCGTAATCTTCTCCACGGAGTCGCTCCCCACCGGGGTGGTGGTGCCGCTTCCATCTGGAGCGGTTTTATCGCCGCTGGCCAGCAGCGAATCATGGTTCTTTGGCAGCTTAACAAATACTGACAATAGCTGATTTCTCAACTGTTTAAGCGCTTGGTAAGAACCTTCTGAAGTAGAATAGTTATATCGTTTTTGAGCATTGCTACCAGATAAACCAAAATTATCAAGAAATCTAGTTATACCTCCGGCATATTCTCGGTTCTTCTCCAACTCAGATTGATAGTATGGCATTAACTTATCAATTTTGGAGAACGCATCATTGAATTCCTTGGTAGTATGTTTAGCTGGATCATTTAAGAAACCAGAAAACATATCGAGTATTTCCTGACGCCCAACTTCTCTTCTATAATTAGCTCTTCCTTCTGGCCCGGTAAACCCTAAATTAATTCCATTAACAGCATCCATTGCAGTTTCAGCAAATGATTGCTTAAGCGGAAGTAACTTTTCACCCAGCTTAATCATCGTAACATTCAGCTTATTTTTTAGCTGATCGTTGATGTAGTTGATATCCTCCTTGGCAATGGCCAGCGCTTTATTGAGCCCAAATTCGGAGGCATCAAACGAGCTGAACGTTTGCTGCAGCTGCCCGCTGCTATCGGTAGCGGCGTTGATGAACGATATGAGGCCATCCGATCCGGTAAACTGGTTCTTCAGCCGCATGAGCGTTTTATCGTTCTTCCCCAGCTTCATAAACTTGGCGTTCAGCTCCAGGAGCAGCTTATCCGCCTGCTTAATCTTACCGCTATTGTCGAACATGCTAATCCCTATCTTAAGGCATCAATGGTGGTTTGCTTGGTGAGGTCGGTAAACAGCGACTTGGTGAGCGTGGCCGCCTCGTCGGCGCTCTTGACCTTCACGGTGAAGAGGGAGAACACCTTATCGGCAGCGGTGAACTCCTGCCTGGCAGCAGCGGCAGAACCGGCGAAAACGCTCTGCACCTTGGCCAGCTCGTCGAAGGTGGTAACCCCCGTTTTAACCGTTGCGTACGCCGCCCGGTTAAACTCATCCAGCTTATCGGCGCCAAAGCCGTAGTTGGCCATAGCCTTGGCGCTACCCGCTATCCAGGCGTTGAAGTCCGCCTGCATCAGCTGGGCAAACTCCCCCTGCTTGGCCACAATGCTCTTCACCTCGATACCGTACTTTCCCGTCACCGACTGCACATCAAAGTAGGCCGTCGAGGTCTTGTTGGCATCGAATCCATTTTTGAAGGCGGTGTCGAGCACCACCCCCCTTAGCGCGCGCAAATCCTGCAGCGGCTTGTCGATGTTGAGCATCTGCAGCTGCCGGAAGTTTCCGTTGAACTCCGCTGCCTTGGCGGTGGTGGTTTGGAATACCATGCCAATGGCGGCCACTCCGGCTGCCGCAATGGTCAGCGGGTTGCTCAGCAGCGACATGGCCCTTCCAACGCCTGGTATCTCCTCCTTCATGCTGCGAAACGCCTCCACGTGCGAAGTCCTCAGCGTGGATAGCTTGGACATAATGCCCGACATGCTGCGGCCGGAAGCCCCCTCCAGCTTCGAGTAGGAAGATTTCAGGTCGTTCAGCCTTCCCTTCATGTCCATTACCCCGCTGTTGAGCCTCGACTTGGCCTGGCTCAGCGAGGTATTCATCCGGTTTTTAAGCTCCAGGATTAGATTTACCTTTGCCTGTCCGTCCATATTATTTTGATTAAAAGCAACATATTAAACCATTTACTCGTATATTTGTATGCCGGTCTTGCGAGACGGGCGACCCAGCGGGCATAGGACTACGGTTGTATGCTCGCTGTTATTTTAAAATTTCATTCAGCAGCGATCCGTCGCTGTCCAGGACAATAATTCCCCTTAGCGTGCTATGCTCGTTCAACGATTTTTCAACTCGCCCTTTTAAATTTTTAGCACCACCGCTATACTTACTCTTAAACTTAACAATCGCATACTCGGCCTGACCAGCTGCTTCCTCAATTCTTTGCACCAGGTTTCGCCCAGTTCCCTCAATTACCTTAAACTCGCATACCATGTTGTTGCCATCATTGTCCCTCATCCAGCAGTCAGGATTTTTATACCTGTTAATAGGAACGTAGCCTTTGGGGTAATACCGAGGCTTGGCAGCAACATCTTTTGTATGTATCTCCGGTAATAGCTTTATGTTGGTATACCCAAGCTCTATAAGGTTTTTTGAAACATCGAGGTGCCTACTTAGCTCCTTCATTCCAGCTTCATTAACCTTGCTATGCAGGATGTGAACAGCTACGCTTCCGCTCTTAACATTAACCATTCTGTATCCTGCATCAGGAGGAAGGTAAGCTATTGCTTTGTTCAGCTCAGCAGCCGGAACACCGTCATAGTATGGATGGCCGCTCGGGAATACCAGTCCCGCTTGAGCCAGGTTCGTTCTGAATAGAGGGCTTACTGGCACCTCCGGAACGGTTTTCGTTTCGAGCGCGTGGCTAAATGGAAGCTGATCAGCGCTGCAGCGGCACCGCCACCCATTCGGTGGAAAGTAGGTAGCCCAAAACGCGTCGGATAGCTTTTTTACGGTTCCATCCAGCGCCCGGTGCGCATCCCTAACCCGTGCATCGCCCACGGTGCTGTAGCGCAGGTAGGGCATCAGCTTTTCGTTCTTCTTGAACTCCACCCACCGTGCGGCCATGGTGGAGGCCCCTACAGCTTGGTTGTACTCCGTCTTTAGCCATACCGAGTTGTAGCGATCGCCAATAGCCCCAGCAGCGGTTTTGAACTCCTCAAAGGTTCTGAGCGACCCGTCCGGATTGCGCAGCGCTAGGGTCATATCCCGCAGCTCGTTGTAGCACTTTGCTGCGCTAAAGTGCCATACGTCCCTCGTTAGCCGCTGCAGCATCTCCGCATCGGGGGTATCGTAGTCCACCGTGAGGTAGTCCTTTCCAAACCCAGCCACGAGCTGCTGCTGCAGCAGCTTACCAACAAGGCTTAGCAGCTGCGGGCTTTGAGATACAATGTTTCCTGCATGGAGCTCCTGGGCAATGCTGCTGACCACCGCCGCAAGCTTGCCAGCTATACCACCGGGTATATCCGCATCGGCGGTAGGGTGTGTTCCTCCGCAGTAGGGGCATGGCTCGTATAGGTTGGGGATAGCCGTGGCCTCCGGGCTACCCCCTACTGAAAATTTCCAAATAGCGGAGGCTTTCCCTGTGCCACCGGCTTACCTCCTCCGGATGGTGCCGTTCCAGGAGCGCTGCTTTTTTTCCCCTTGATGGCCAGGTTAAAGGTAGAGCTGACCCACTCCTCGTCCAGCTCGTAGTATACCAGGGCATCGTTTACAATGCTCCAGTGGTCCTTCATGGACATCGCTTCCGTTCGGTCGAACTCGAATACGCTCGTATCCGTAAACTTGAACCCATAGGTGCGCAGCAGCGGTATGAGCTGCCCATTCACGGCAAACTCCGCCATCCGGCGGTCGCTCTCCGCGATAATGTCGTTCAGCGTGCGCTCGTGCACCTCGCTCTGGCTTCGGCTGGACCCGCTATCTACCACCATCGTGCCGCCCAGGAATGCCTTGCTTACCTCATCGTTGGTGAGCGCAATTTGCTCGCTGAACACCTTGTGGGGGTCACCCTTCTGCACCTGGTCGTGTATGGTAATCTTGGTTCCCTCCGGTAGTATTGCCTGCGCGGCCTGCCCCAGCGAGCGCATCTGCGCCTCAATCTTATCCAGGCTTGGCTTATCCGTTTTGGTGGTCTCCGCGCTGATGAGCGGTATGCCGAAGCGCTCAGAGAAATCGGCCCACGTCTGCTGGGCGTTGCGCTTCCATATCAGCTGCGGCACTACGTTATTCAGCAGGCCGAAGGAGCTCAGGCTTTGAATCTCCACCACGTTGCGGGAGAAGGCGGGGTCGGTATACTGAACACCCTTAGTTCCCGATACCTCGAAGTAAACCATTCCTTTTTGAGGCGAACAGTTCCGGCGGGGTATCAGGCGCCAGGTCATGGTTACGGGGTCGACCAGCTCTATGATGCTATATCGGAAAAATACGCTATCGATAATGTGCTCCAGCAGCTGGTAGAACCACTTAGCCTTCAGCAGCGCAGTTAGCTCCGGTAATTCCTTACCGGTGTTGGCATCCTTAATAATAAAGCGGTTGGACAGCGTGGCTGCCTTGCGCAGGTTCATCACGGCGGTGAGGTGCCCATCCGTTAGCAGGTTGGCGTATAGATCCTGCAGCACATTCCAGCGCGGATCTTCCGGGTTATCCGCTGAATCCATTCCATCGCGCCACTTCTTGATCTCCGCCCGTGTTCGGTCAGAAAATTCGTTGGTAAGCTGCATGATAATGCTGCTATCGCTGCCCTTTACCGATGGGGTTGGCGTTTTCGTTTCCGCGCGGAATAGGCCAAATAGGTAGCTCTTTGATTTGGTAGAGAAGTCCATGTTACCTTGTTTTATATAGCGCGATTTCGTTCAGCCTTCTCCAGTCAAGCGACTTGGATAGAAGGCCTTTTTTTCGCATCATTCGAATACGTCGTGCGCTGAATATGCGTATTCTACCGTTATGCTTCAGCACGTAGTGCTGTAGGTTGGTTGATTTACGCAGGCTATCCGCCTGCTTTTTTCTTCTTTTTAGGATATGCCTAAACCACATCCCCTTAATTGCTCCTATCATGGCTACTAGTATTGGTTATCCCCCTGAGCTCTCAGGGAGTAGATTCGAATATCGCTCACGGCCTCTCCGGCCTCATCGGTTAAGTCTGGCAGGTTGGCAGCCTCTCCACCCTGCACATCCTGCAGCCACTTGAGCGCGTCGTTGTAGCGCAGCTCCCGATGCTTGGGTATGTTGTTGGCCGCCTCCTTGCTCCAGAGGTGGTATAGGGCCAGATCAATGACCAGCATCACAATGTACTGGTCTCGGGTATCCTCCTCGCCATCCGGAACTGGGGTGAACACCTTATCGCAGTCGTAGCGACCGGATAGGTGGTTTCTGATTTGGGCAATGGCCATGCCCTCCGCCCTTACCAGCTTAACCTTGTCAGCGGTAGGGTCGATAATTTTGGATATCTCCGCTCGCAGCTGAACGCTGTAGTCCTCGTCGGTTAAAAATCTCATCAGTATCTATTTTTAGAGCCCCTGCGTACTTCCGCTAAGGGGACGGTTCGTGGCTCAAACTTGTCTATCCGTGCGGTTCGGTTGCACTCCGCAACAGCACCCTCCAGCGCATCGGGTCCATCCACTGCAGCACCGGAACCCTTGTCGAAGGCCAGCAGCTGATCCTTCAGCTCCAGCTGATCATACCCATCGCGCTCATTCTCGTTTAGGTATACATTTCGGCGCTCAAAAAAGGCGCTCATAGCCTCGATACGGTCGAACTTATCCGCCTTGGGGCGCTTGTCGGCCACCACCGGGATGTAGTACCCCCGGCTATCCCCCTCCTGGTCGAAGTCGCTCACGAAGTCATCCATGGAGAATAGCCCCTCTATGCGGTACTTTATTGGATACTTGCCCAACTTGTGATATTCGTAGGTGTCGTATAGCCAAGCGGCAATGGCGGCCCGTGAAGCCTGGCGAAGGAAGACGTGAATAATGTCGAAGTCCCTCCCAATTTTTCCAACGAGAATGAGCCCCTTGAAGCAGGCGTCATCCTTGTAGGATAGGTCACCGTAAAAAACGAGCGCATCATACCTGTCCAGCTTAAGGGGCTTACGCCACTGGAGAAACTCATACTTGAAGACCTTTCCCTCCTCCACGTGCACGTGCATGAACTCCCGCATGAAGGAGCGGTAGGGCATATCGCGAAACTTCTTTTTCCAGTAGGCCGCGCTGGCCTTTTCTGGCCACTCCGGCTCAAAGGTGTTCAGGTTCTTAACAGCGCAAACGGTGAGCACCTTAAATGGGGACTTTTCCCCATCATCCTTTGCTTTTTTCTCAGCAGTTTTGAAATACTCCTTCAGCCGGTTGGTGATGGACTTCTTGTGCGTATTGTTGTTTGCGTAAACGAATCGCTCCGTTCCACCCTCCATGTTGTCGAAGGTGCCCCACACGTCCTCGGTGATGTAGTCCACCGAATCCGCCATAAGGGTGCTGTTCTTGAAGTGCCGGCGGTTATCCACGTCATCCACTACGATGTAGTCTGGCCGTTCGCTTCCCTCCCTGGCTCCGCGAGGGTTTTGACCAAATCCGATGGCCATGAAGCGAACACCCTGCTTGGTAACAAAGTCACCATCCGACCAGTCACCGTAGTTGAAGCTTTCCCCATAGTCGTTAAGCAGCCGCTTGTTGTGCTGCAGCTGCGCCTGTATGCCGCTGAGCAGCTTCTTGGCCTTGGGGTCTGTTTCTCCAACCAGCAGCATAAAGTGCAGCTCGTTCAGCACAAACATGAGGAATAGCGGTATGCCCATGTCGATATGCACCGACTTACCACCACCGCGATAGATTTCTGCCAGCAAGCGTAGAATTCTATTCTTAATGATGATGCTAGATAGCTTCTTATGGAACCAGGCACTCTTCACCTTGGCGTAGTTGGGAAAGTAGTACTCGAACCAGCGGATGTAGTCTCCCTCCAGGTAGGCTATTCGCTCCAGCTTATCCTTTTCCGATTCTCCCAGCTTAATTTCGGTGGCCTTGGCAATGCGGTCACAGTGCAGGTCAAAGTCGGCTACTATCTTTTGGTACTTATCTGTGGCCATTACTGGTAGGTGCTAATGTAGTGCTGGAGAAACATGCGCTGGAATTTGGTGAACTCGTTGGCCTTAATGGGGTCAACATCTACCAGCCAGTTGTTGAAGGCCATCAGGGAGGAGCTCATTACGCGAGGATTTAACGTTGCATCGAGCTTATCGATAGCCGACATCACCTTGCTGAGCGCGTCAGCTTTGAGCTTTGGCTCATTCCCTTCTGCAATGTTGAGCGCCTCGTTGAGCAGCACCTCCCGCAGCTTAACGGGAGTAAGATCGTTGAAGGCCTTCCGGTCATCCCAGCTCTTCTCCCCAGGCTTTCCCTTCTTCCACTTGCTAAGCGTTTGCGCTGAGATATCCCAATCGCACTCTATTTGCTGAAGGTTGAAACCCTTATTAATATAGAGGTCTTCCGCCAGCGAGCGAATCTTTTCGAGCTCCTTTCGGCTCCATGCCTTTTTATCCGATGCCTTCTGTGCCATGGTTACATTTTGGACAAAAGTCTAAAACCGTGGGGCAATTCGGTAAGAGTTGTGCAAGGGTTGCACAATTTGTTGCAACCCTTGCACAACTATTTGCCCGGCCATGGCGCATCGTGTAACCTTGCAGCAAAATAACGCGAATGTTTAAGCTCGAAAAGCAAATCAGCAAGGCAGTATTAACGGTGTATGGCTACGTAGGCGGTGCCTACCTGGACTATAGGGCCATCTCAGAGGCGTTGGATGAGGTAACGGCAGCTGGCTATACCAAGCTAGACTTCCACCTGCATACCTACGGAGGGGTGGTATTTGACGGTAATATTATATACAACGCCCTAGCCGCGTTCACGGCCAAGGGTGAAATTGATATATACGTGGATGGCGTGGCTGCCTCCATGGGCGCAATTCTGATAACAGCAGGAACGCGCGTTCACATCGTGGATAACGGATTTATCATGATCCACAAGCCACAGGGCGGAGCCTACGGAACCGATGCAGACCTTACCAGCAGCGCCCAGCTTCTTGTAAGCATGGGTAAGCAGTTTGCCCAAACGCTGCAGGCACGAACAGGCAATAAACCGGAGGAGGTAGCTACCTGGCTGGATGGAACCGATCACTGGTTCGATGCCGACCAGGCTATCGCGGCAGGGCTTGCTGATGATAAGTTCTCCGCCAAGGCCACCAACGTGGCCAAGTTGAGCACGGAGGAGGCCACACAGCTGGGCGCTCAGGCACTCTACGAGCGGTTTGCCGCTTCACTTAATTCGGATCACCAAACTATAAATAAGGAGATGAACAAGGAAGATTTAATCAAGCGCTACGCGCTCACAGGCGTCACCGCACAGAGTACCGATGAGGAGGTGCTGGCTGCCGTAGATGCCAAAATCAAGGAAGGTAGCGATGCCGCTGCCGCCGCAAACAGAACAGCCATTGCCGCTGCTACGGATCAGGCTATTCTGGATAAGAAGATTACCAAGGAGCAGCGGGAAACCTACATCGCCCGTGGCGAAAAGCTCGGGTTAGCTGACTACAATGCGCAGCTAAACGACATGAAGGCCTATGTGCCCATTACCGACCAGCTCGAAGGTAAGGGAGGTGGCGAAGGCCCAACTGCCAGCGCAACCGATCGCAAGGGTTGGACCTGGAAAGACTACCAAGCCAAGGCTCCAAGGGAGCTGGAGGAAATGCCTAAAAAAGACCCCAAGGCCTTTACTGCCCTTTATAAGGGAGAGTATGGGGTTGAACCTGAACTTTAATCAATACTTATTAATCAACAACAATCAATGAAAACAAAGATTTTATTAAGCCTACTTGGCAGCATGCTGCTTAGCGCAATGCTTGCCGCTGCTGCCCCAATTGTTATTGGGGTTAGCTCTACGCTCGTTTTTGGGGGTGTAATGGGAATTAGCTTA
>Ga0307376_10006166_pt1 | contig 10670 bp, 6 predicted proteins | sample TR2MG_FD_202536 | JGI IMG/M metagenome (GOLD analysis project Ga0307376, IMG submission 202536) | Soil microbial communities from Risofladan, Vaasa, Finland - TR-2 | ecosystem: Environmental > Terrestrial > Soil > Coastal area > Acid sulfate soil | place: Finland: Risofladan, Vaasa | collected...
TGCGCTCCAGTGTCGTGTATCACCACAAAGTCGCCAATCTCGATCGGCGGCAGCTTCCGGTCAATCGCAAACTTGTCGTTGTTTTCGCACAGGCTGCCGGTCACATCATAGGTTTCAGTGGCCGCTGCCCTTTCCTTTCCGAGGACTGTCACGTGGTGATACGCGCCGTACATTCCCGGCCGCATGAGATTCGCCATTGAGGAGTCCAGGCCGACGTAGTGTTTGTAGGTCTCCTTGCGATGGATAGCTCTGCTCACGAGGTACCCGTAGGGTCCGGTGACGACCCGGCCGTTCTCCATGACGATACGAAGCGGATCAAGCGCGCTGCCTTCAATCTTCGACCGGTAGTGATTCCGGATGCCCGCCGAGACCCTATCGTAGTCAACGGCCGTCTGCTCGGGTCGATACGGAATGCCGATTCCTCCGCCGAGGTTCACGAACTCAATGCGGACACCGGTCTTATCGAGTACCTCTTTCGCGAGGTCGAAAAGAATCGCGGCAGTCTCGACAAAGTAGTCGGGGTCAAGCTCGTTTGATGCAACCATGGTGTGCAAGCCAAACCGGGTGCATCCTTTCTGCTTCGCGATCCGGTAGCCCTCGATAATCTGCTCGCGGGTGAAACCGTATTTTGCCTCTTCCGGTTTCCCGATAATGACATTTCCCTTCTTGAGCGGTCCGGGATTGTACCGGAAGCAGAGCAGCTTCGGCAGTCCAATCGATTTTTCGATGAACTCGATATGTGTGATGTCGTCAAGATTCAGCGTCGCGCCGAGCTCAATCGCCTTCCGATACTCGGAGACCGGAGTGTCGTTCGACGAAAACATGATCTCGCTCCCCGACGCTCCCACCTTCTCGGCGAGGACGAGCTCAGCCATTGAGCTGCAGTCAAATCCCATGCCCTCTTGCCTGACTATCTTCATGATGTAGGGATTCGGCAGGGCTTTCACCGCGAAGAAATTCTTGAATCCGGTAACGGTTCCGTTTCCGACCCAGGAAAACGCGCTGGCAAAGCGCCGTGCATGCTCGCGGATGGCCCGTTCGTCGTAGATGTGAAATGGCGTCGGATATGTCTCGGTCAGCTTCTCCACGAAGCTCCGGGTGAATGGAACACTCTTTGAGGTCATGCGCACTAACATAGATGTGCCGTGGTTATTCGTCAAGTGAACAAAAATACTTGACCAAATGTGTAATGTTTGTTAGCATGTGAACGTGGGTTTGGTATGATAGTGATTTGCTTCACTATCACTCCGTGGTGGTGGTTCCCGGGCCGTGCGTTGCTCGGCCCGGGAACATTTTAGCAGGAAGGCGGTTCATCGCCGTTTCCTGCTTTTTTTTTGCCCAATCGCGGAATCACTTGCTTGAAAGGTTGAACACCCCGTCCCACTCGGCGGCCGGTGGTTTTTTCCTAAACTGTTCGCATCGCTCGACGTAATATTTCGTCGGACCATCATCGGGGAATTTCCTGGAAACCTCACGAAACGCCGCTTCGGCATCCGCAAACCGCTTTTCTTCGAACAGAGCGAGGGCTGCATTGAAGCCTCGCAGCAGTTCGATGGTTGCCGCGTCGATCTTCTCTCTCTCATTGATCAGCTCAAACAATCTGATCGGCTCCTTTACTCCGACAACCCGAACTCGATCGAGTCGGCGTACCGCAAACGCGCGCTCTGTCGTATTGTAGGTATGTTCACTGATGAGCAGCCACGTTCCATACTGCTTGTTCACCCCTTCCAGACGCGCAGCGAGGTTCACGTTGTGGCCCATGATGGTGTAGTCCATGCGATTCAGGGTTCCCATGTTGCCGACCACCATCTCACCGGTGTTAACGCCGATTCGGGTCAGAAGTGGCGAGGCACTCAGATTCGCGGCAATGAACTCCTGATTCAGGGTCGCCTCAGCCCGTTTCATTTCGAGCGCAGCGCGGCACGCATTCAGCGCGTGATTCCCGACATCCAGCGGCGCTCCAAAGAAAGAGATGATCGCATCACCTTCGTACTTGTCGATGGTGCCGTGTTCTTTGAGTATGATGTTACTCATCTCACCAAGATATCGGTTCAGGAGCCTGACGAGATCCTGCGGGTCCATCGCTTCGGATATCGATGAGAACCCGCGTATATCGGTGAACAGTGCAGTGAGCGCCTTCTTCTCCCCGCCGAGCCTGAGCATGTCAGGATTGGTCACAATTTCGTTGATCACATCGGATGAAAGGTAGTGATTGAACGCATTCCTCAGGAACGTTTTTTCACGACCGACGCGCAGGAACTTGATGACGGTGAGCGAAACGAAACTCACGAACACGGATACTGTCGGAGTGATCTCGTTCACGTAGATACCGGTAAGCAGAAAGTAGGTCGCGCAGCCGATGAGAACGACAACCGTTGCGCCGATACCGGTGACGATCGACGCCGCCCCTCCCATCCGGTGGATTGCAAAGCTGACGCCGAAGGAAAATGCTGCTGCGATAATGAGAGCGATCCACCATGGCGCCTGGTCGAGGAACTTCCGCTGCAGAATTGTATTCATGATCGAGGCGTGCGTTCCCACGTTCATGTAGACCTTTTCAAACGGATTCACCCCTGTATCAGTTGTCGATGTCCCAGTCTGTCCGATTATGACGAAGGAATCCTTCAGCTCCCTCGCAAGCGTGTTGCGGCTATCCATCAGCTTCTTGTACACATCGACCGTCGAGCCGAAGAACGTGTTCACGTCATTTCGAAGCCCCCGGTAGTAGGTGGCCTGGTCCGCCGCAAGATCCGGCGTTGCGAGCACCTGGTCGATCTGCTGCAAAATGTCCTGCAGTGCCTGGCCATTCAGGAACACCCCGACGTTCCGGAAGAAGAGCTGCCGGTCCTCACGGTATTGCTGCCGCTCCCGGTCGGTAGGATCGCTAAACAGTGAACGTTTGATCTTTTCAGCTTCGTTGAATCGGGACAGGAGCGGTTCGCTGCCCTGGTAGACCGAAAAGTATCCCGCCTGTTGCATTGCACGCAGATTGTGCATGAGATCATTTTCAAGCCCGAGATCGTAGATGAGGTTGTAGTAGGAAAAGTGGCGAAAGCTGTTGAGAAAAGTTTTTTTCGGCCAGTTGATCAACATCGTACCGTCAGGTGCCAATGGAATGCGTATGGTGATCGGAGAGGTTGCGCCGGGTAGCACCGCATTCTGCAGCAAAATGGACTGAGGAGATACAACCACGCCGGGATCCTTCAGCAGATCAAGAAGCGGTCCGAAGACGAGCTGCGGAAAGTAGGCGTTGCCATACCGGTACAGCAGATCGATTCGGCGCCGCACGCCGTCGTTGTCAACCACGACGCGGGGAAACCCTGCACCGCGGGCGCCGCTTATGACGGAGGCAATCGCCGGGATTATGTCGGCGGCATTCGGCACAAGCGAATTATTGATCACCTTTATGTTCTTCGCGGCAAAATGATCGACTGCGTATTTGCGTCGATCTTCCGTTACAACCGGATTCTCCAGGTCAACGGTATTCACGGTGAAGTACGCGTTTCCGAACATGCGCGCTGCATCGCCGAGATAGTCGTCATTGTTCTGCACGATGTTGTCCACATCGGAGAGAAGTTGTTTTCGCGTCTGATCGGTCAGGCCAAGCAGCTGGCCTACGTAGTCCTTCGCGTCGGCGAGTGAGATCTGACCATTCTCAAGCGCAGCAAACAGGCCTGTGATGTTGTCGGCAATTCCCTTGAACTGAATTTGAAACGAATCGGGAATCGATTGTTTGAGGATATCGGAGTTGACCGCGAGCGGACTGTCCTGTTCGTAGACGATATCGAACACAGCCTTCTTTGCGCCGAACTCGGAAAGCAGCACGAGCCCCTCTGCCATCTTGTCCCTGCTCCAGGGCCAGGTTCCAACCTTCGCGATGGCCAGATCGTCGATGTCCAGAAGGAGTATGGATGGATCCTCTGTGATCGCAGGCTTTATGTGGAGTAGCGCGTCGTATGCGCGCAATTCGGAGGTCTGATACGCAGGCAGGAGATTGATTGCGGCGAAAATCAGTACGGCAATAGCCGGAATGGCAATAGTCAGCGTCAGGTCACGTTTCATGGCGCCCCCTTCGTTGCAATCTGTCCATAGACTGATTATACTACGAATGTAAGCAGATTCTGTCCCAGGAGTGACATATGACCGCGAAGAGCAAGGCATTTCATTTGCTGCTCGTCTCTGTGGGTCTGATTCTCCTGCTATCGTCTGCACCACTGTTTGCACAGTCTAATTCAGTCATCGATTCGGTGCTTTCGCAAAAGCAGGCGAGTTTCGAAGACAGCGTCTACCTGATCCTTGCAGCCGGCAACCTGATCCCGTCCTCCGGCAGCGTCAAGGATGCACTCGAAACACTGAAACAGAAGGCTTGGCTCGATATCCCGGATAGACCGGACGCGCCGATAACGTTCGGTCAATTTGCGTTTCTGCTCATGAAAACCTTCAACGTGCCGGGTGGCGTTCTGTACAACCTGTTTCCCGGCCCCAGATACGCCGGACGCGAGGTCGATTATCGGGGCTGGACGCCGGCGAACTTGAGTCCGTACGAGGGACTCTCGGGCCGCGATGCGCTCTACATTCTTCGCAGCTTTCTCGACAGCAGGGGAGGAGCATGATGCGGAGGTCAACGCTTGTTCGGATACTTGGATCGATGGCTCTGTTACTTGCGTGCAGCGGCTTTGCGGCGGCAGTCGATTTTGGCGGAACACTTGATAACCTGACCGCCGGAGCTACTGATATTGCCAGTGGTGCGTTCCAGATCGATCAGGAAGATACTATTACCGCGTGGATTTCGGCACCGATCGGAAAGGCTTCGCGTTTTTATGGCGAAGGATTCTATAAGTTCACCTATCAGCAGGGTACGGTGACACCCTATCTTTTCGATGTCAGCCAGTTCTACATCTCAACTGACATCTACAACGTTCAGGATGGACCGTCACATTTCGGCTACCAGGTGGGTCGAATTGCGGCGGCAGACATGTCCGGATACGTGATGAACGGACTCTTCGACGGAACGAAGTTCACTCTTGCCTATCCGAGTGTCGAGTTCACTCTCTCCGGCGGCTATACCGGTCTGACCCTGAAACCTGACTCGACCGTCATCATGTCACGGCTCGATTCGACCGATCTGTCGAACAACTCCGTCATACTCGGTCCGCCACGCATCGTCGGTTCACTCGAGATCCGGTTCCCGCACCTCTTTGCGCTGCAGTCTGTCTCAGTAGACGCGATCGCCCAGAAAGACCTCCACTCTCCGGGCGACCTGATCTCTGCAGGCACAACTTCGCAGAATGTCTCAAGCAGCGGCGCGACCGACACCGAGTATTTTGGATTGCAGCTCGCTGGCCCGCTCACCAGCACACTGTTCTACAGCGCATTCTCCTATCTGAACATCGGACAGACTCTCAGTTTCGTTGCCGACGCCACGTCGCCAACCGGCAACTCCTATCAGTACGAACCGATCCTTGCCTACGCAGGAGGTCTCAGTCTGGACTTCTACCCCGGGTTCCTAGGTTCGCATTTCGGACTGTCCGGCCTGTACTCCACAGGCGATAATGACGCAAACGCCTATCTTGACGGCAATACATCGGGAGCTTCGAACACGTTCATTCCGATCAACCAGAGACAGTATTCGCTAATCTTTACTCCGCAACTTGGAAATTCGATCCTGCTTGGGTTACAATTCTCACTGAAGCCGTTTTCCGGTTCCTCGTCTGCATGGCTCAAATCGCTGCAGGGAGAGGTGAAAGCCTTCGGTTATCTTCGGCCGGCCACGAGTGAGCCGACCTCTGTTGGTGCAACGGTCGCTTCTCCTGGGGACCCGTATCTCGGTACCGAAATCGATGCGTACCTACGAGTGCGTCCCTATTCTGATCTTGGATTCGAACTTCAGTCAGGCATGTTTATACCCAACAAGGGTCAGAACGGAACTCCATTCCCGCAAACCGAGCCGATTGCATTTCGGATCGGACTAAGAGGGGTAATGTCGTTCTAGAGCACTTCAGGCACGCGAGGAGGCTTTTCCGATGAAAAGGATCTTCGTGGCTTCGATTCTTTCGATCGCCTGGCTTGTGTGCGCGCTCTCCGCATATGCCGATGTTCAAGCGACAGTGTTCGACTTCCGTGGCAAGGTTGATATTCTTGTTCCCGGCGGTGCCTGGCAACCGGTTCAAAAGGGAATGGTTATAGATCAGGGAACGACCATTTCGACCGGATTTAATGCGACGGCAGTATTGAGAGTCGCCGCATCTACGGTAACCGTGCAGCAACTGACCCGGCTGCGGCTCGACGAGCTCCTGCAGAAGCAGGGCAGACTCACCACCTCATTCACGCTTCCAATCGGACGTATCCAGGCGCAGGTTCGATCCGCTGACGGAAGTCCACAGGACTTCCAGATTCATTCGGCGGTAGCAACCGCGGCAGTGCGCGGCACCGAATTCGATTTCAACGGCAACAGACTGATCGTGCGGGATGGCCTGGTGGCATTCTACAACAGCCTGGGCCAGATGGTATTTGTCTCTCATGGTCAGGAAAGCTCGACCAGCGGCACCGACACGCCGTCGAGTCCGCAGGAGGCGTTGAGCGGAGACACGCAGCTGCCCGTCTCCGGTGCCGGACTTCCCACCGGAGGCGGACTGTCCGGTTCGACTACGACAGGTACCATCGTTGTGACCTGGCAATGAGGAAACACGCTATGAAACTGATACGCCACCTTTGCCTTGTTGCAGTCGTCGTTGCGGCAAGTGGACTGCTCGCGTCGTGCTACTGGAATCCGCAGTCCGGTGCCGGATCGATCACGCTCAAAATCGCCGGTCCCGCGACCCGATCAATAACTGCTCCTACCGCAGTAAGTTACGCTCGAGCATTCCTCTACACCGACAACGGCAATACGCTTGTTAATCTGGGCGGATCCGTACCCTACGCCGAAGGCACCGTCTCGGGAGGAAGCGGCACGATGACCGTGGAGAACGTGCCGGCAGGGCCGCAGTACTCACTCGTACTCGTGCTCGGAGATAAAGACAGTACAACCGGTGTCTTCCTGCCCGGCAGTTATACCCAGACAAGTTCGACCTTTACCGTTACCGCAAACGCGCAGAATACCGTAGCGCTGTCTGCGCCGACGACCGTTACCGGCATTGGCGCAACAGGTGCGACTGTCGGAGTGACCTATGATCTCCTGGGCGACAATCTGAATGGACTCACCGTCGCAAATGGGTCAGTCGCGACGTCTACGAGCGGTACGCTTTTCAGGGCAACCGGCAGTGGTGTGCCAACGGCGTACACATCAACGATGCCCGGGGGAACGATAAACTCTCTTTCCGCCGTAGCACCCACACCGAGCAGCGGTACGACGGAAGTCTGGATGAACACTTCCGCTGGTATCGTACCAACTACGGCAGTGCCGGCAGGTGGACCGACTTCGGGAGTGCTCCAATCTGCGACATACACTGCTATTTACAGTACAACCTCATTCTACCCTCTTTTGTACCGGTACGACGGCGGACTTGGGGGCACCGTTTACAGCTCAATTCTTTCAACTCCCGTGTGGGTGAACATACCGTTCTCCGGTTCAGCGTCACCCGCCGTATTTGATCTGGCAACTCACGCACCGAGCGCCACGCCGTATCAGAACGCCTACGTAGCAAGTGCTCGCGGCGCATTCGGCATGAGCTACACTCTACTTGCAAGCGCAAACACCACACTCTCTACGTTACTCGGACAGGCAGGATTCTTTACCGTGACCGACAGCAGCGGAAACAGCCCTACGATCAATGCACTCTCGGTCGACGATTTTTCAGCGCTGCTCTATGTCGGCACGAACAACGGGGTATACACGACGGCGATTTCAAACGTCGACAACGTAGTGGGCACCGGATCAACATACAGAATAACGTCCGCAGCGCTGACAGGGACCCCCGGTCATGCGTTCAGAAAGGTGGTGACGATCAATGCCGGCAACTATTCTGAGTGGGCCGGCCTGTCGGAAGACGCTGTCTACTATGGCCACACCGGTTCAACGGTTACTCGAATACCAATCGCTGCCGTGAGTCTCGGCGCCCCTCGCGAGATTGCTCTGTTGCTGACTGGAAGCGTCTACCTGGTAATTGCTGGCTCCGAAGGTCTCAGCTTCGTGCCGATCGGATAGTGTCATCGGACTCCGATGTGCGGCACCGTTAAGCCGATTTGTACCGCTCGGGCGCGCTTGTTGCGCGATCTGAGCGGTGAGGAGACTTCGATGAAAGAGCCCAAGAATTGCATGCGCGCGATTACCGGATTTGCATTAGCGACCTCGCTGCTCTTTGCATCATGCTACTGGAATCCGCAATCGGGAACTGGATCCATAACTTTGCACATCTCAAGCCCTGCTTCGCGATCAATTACCGCGCCGACTACAGTCTCATATGCACGCGTATTCCTCTATACGGACAACGGCGACACGCCGGTGAACGTTGGAGAGTCGACCCCATATGCGGAAGCAACACTTTCAGGCGGAAGTGGTTCCATCACTGTGCAGAACGTACCGGCGGGACCACAGTACAAACTTGTGCTGGTGCTTGGAACAAAGGACGCGGGCAGTGGCGTATTCCTGCCGGCAACCTATTCGCAAACCCAGTCAGCCTTTGTGATAACCGCGAACAAGGATACAGTGGTCGCGATAGCCGCGCCGCAGGCACTTCTCGGAACTGACTACAACGGACAGCCCGTGCCGGTCGAGTATGATCTGCTGGGAAAGAACCTGATCGGGGCCACGGTCGCAAGCGAATACTGGGCTGTAGCAACTTCAAACACGCTCTTTACGGGAATGAACTCAGAAACGGTAAACACAAGCTACACGACGACAACGCCGGGTGGAACTATCAATTCACTTTCCGCCGCGTCAAATGACCCGGTATACGGCTACTCACCGTTTGTCTGGGTAAATAGCACCCTCGGTATCCTTACCTACGATCCATATTCGGAAACCTACAGCACGACACCGGCTCTACCGTCTGGCGGACCTAACACAACTGTTCTTTTGTCAGGCAGTTACTATGCAAATCAGCAGGACGTGGTGTTCTATGCGGATAGCAGCGGCGTCGGCGGCACGGTATACAGCAGCGGCGCGGTCAGCGCGTCCTGGGTCACGGTTCCCATAACCGGCGTCTCAAGCCCGACGGTGCTCGATATTGCGGTCCCGGCCGCCAATTCTACGGCACAAAATGCGTACTTCGCGACAAAGCTGGGTGCTTTCGCGATCAGCCACAATCTGCTGTCAAGCGACAACAATACCCTGACCTATCTGTTGAGCAACGCAGCATTCTTGACGGTGGTGGATCCGAATGGGAACAATCCATTCGTCAATTCGCTTGCAATTGACCCGGACCCTTCGTCATCTGACTCCACACTGCTTGTTGGAACGAACAATGGCATCTATACGACTGCGGTCTCCGCAGTCGATCTCCTGGTAGGTACTGGTTCAGCGCCATACAAAATAACAACGGCGCCACTGAGTGACACTCAATCTCACGCCTTCAGAAGGGTCGTCGTTGGACCGCTGGGATACTACTCCCCCTACTTCTGGGTGGGATGGTCCGGCGGTTCCTTTTTCTATGGTCAGATTGGAGGAACTTCGACATCAAGCGTTCCGGTGGCAGCGGTAACTCTCGGCACGCCCCGTGCTATAGCAATCATGTTTGATTACGCTACGTATTGCGTTTTTCTGGTGATTGCCGGATCTGAAGGCCTGAGTTTCGTACCGATTGGTTCGACCTCCCTGGCCGGATGACGCTCGAGCGGGCGACTCGGGCTCAAATGGCCCCCGTCCTGCAGGCGGAATCATCTCCTCAGCACCCTCTCTATCAGACTAACCACTGAAGGCGCCGCAACAACGAAGGGCGGGTTTGCTGCGTCATCCTTGTTGTACCTGATGGGTGAAAGATCAGTCAGGCGGTACGCTTTGCAGCCGGCCCCGTTTGCGACGGCTTCGCCCGCGGCGGTATCCCATTCCATCGTTCTGCCGTATCGAAGGTAGAAGTCGGCTGTGCCATCGGCCACAAGTCCCCACTTGAGCGAACTTCCCCGTTCCATTGTCCGCACCTGAAATCCCTCCTGCTTGAGTCGGTCAAGAAATTGACCGAGTTCAACGCTGATGTGAGACCGGCTCACGGCCGCGGTAATTGTTGCCAACTTCCCGGGATGCGGAGTTTCCGCTCGAACAGCAAGTTGGGACGTGGTTTGCAGGAGTGTGCTCCAGTCGGGCTCCTCATCGCCATTCGGGTGCAACCGCCAGGTGCCGATCTCACGGCCGCCGCAATACCAGACGCCGGTGGCAGGCGCATAGACAACGCCGAGGGTCGGCCTGTTCCGGGAGATAAGCGCAATGTTCACGGTGAACTCTCCGTTGCGCTTTATGAACTCCTTCGTTCCATCGAGCGGGTCGATGAGCCAGTAGGATGAGTAGTGTGATCGCAGTTCAAAAGGTGGAAGTTCGGTCTCTTCGCTGATCGCGGGAATTTCCGGTGCGTGGAGTGAGAGCTCGCGCAGGATTGTGCGTTCGGCCTCGCGATCGGCGGTGGTTACGGGTGTCGAATCCGATTTTGTCGTGACGGAAAAGTCTGTGGCGTACACCGCAAGGATGCGGCGCCCTGCCTCCCAGGCTGCGTGCAGCATGAGAGGCAGGAGTAATCGGCTGT
>Ga0307376_10006171_pt1 | contig 10666 bp, 15 predicted proteins | sample TR2MG_FD_202536 | JGI IMG/M metagenome (GOLD analysis project Ga0307376, IMG submission 202536) | Soil microbial communities from Risofladan, Vaasa, Finland - TR-2 | ecosystem: Environmental > Terrestrial > Soil > Coastal area > Acid sulfate soil | place: Finland: Risofladan, Vaasa | collected...
CCTCCCAGGCACGCGAGGAATCTATGGGCTGCCCAGCTTCAGCCAGTGCTAACAGTTGAAGCTGTCCTATACGGGTACTTTCAGCCACGGTTACCCACCTGGCTTGTCCACTAACTACACACTTGAGGTTGAGTTTCATTGTGCTTTGTCCTCCGCTAGTACCAGCCGCGCTGCTTCCAGAGCTTTCTCGGCCATGTAGACACCGAGCGTTCTTCCGGAACTATGAGCAGCTTCAATGGCAGTGCGCATGTCTACTTCTACACCGAGATGTCCAGGCTCGTCTACAGCAGCATCGACGACGAACTGTTCCATCGACATAGACGATTTGTGTGCGGCTGCCAGCACCAGTTCAAACTCCCAATCGTGTAGGTATTTACCTAGCAAAGAGGTTGCCCTGGCGCGCAGCGGCCTTCCACATGCATCACCTAGCAGCGCTCGAACCAGTGAGGCTAAGGCAGCGGCTTTGGAGGTAGTGTTTAACTCGAACCCGCAGTCACTAATCCAAGTCATGGTCCCATCCACTAGGGCTTCGTTCCAGTAGTTGAGACCTAATCGACCATCATGAGGATTATTAAACCTGCCTGAATACTCACCCGATATTTTTTGGCACCCGAGAGTGCAGCCACTTTCGCTTCTGCCTGCCAAAAGTTTTCCATCGGGCGATATCTGGAATGTCTGACTCCGACAGTCTTGACATTCCGTGCTATCGCAACCGTGAGAACAAATAGTCATTAGCCATCCTCCAACTGCATGACGAGCAGCCCGTACAGTTCGACATCTTGGGGGTCGAGGAATTCCAGGTCGTTGGTGTTGAGCATGTAGCCGATCCTCTTGGTGATCGTGCGCCCGGTGAGCTCCTTGGTTTCGGGATCCCACTCCTCGAGGATGAGGGTGTCTCCAGGCTCGCACTTAAAATCTGCTAAGCGTACCTCAAAGCGTTTCTCACCGCTGAGAACCTTCTCGAAGAATGCAGGCCACGTTTTCTTATGGATGGTGTTGGGCATTTTTAATCCTTGAGGACGCCCGCGACGACCGCACGGGAGTTGGTAATCTGCGTACCGATGTAGGTGTACCACAGCCACCCAAACATCGGCGCACCTATTATGGTGTGGTCCACCAGGTGGCACGAAGGCTCAGCGGCGACGCTGCGAACACCAAGTATGTCGGGTGAGCCACAGAGAAACAGGTCTTTTTGCCCAGCGCCGTAATCAGGATACGAAATGTCATGTGGAGAACCCAAACAAAACAGGTGTGTGTTTCCCATAAGAATGGCGTTCTCTGGGTGAAGTCCCAGCGTGCCGGGCTCGTTTGTAAACTTCGCTATGGAATCCCACGCGTCAAAATCCATTTTAGAGAGTGCGTGCGCTGTAGCTAAGAGGTGCGGGGTTTCAATCTGCCACCGTGCTATCTCGTCTCGCATAGAAGAGAACACAGACGGTGTGAACGCTGTAGCTACGAAAACGTTGTTGATCAGGTTACACGATTGGTTTAGCAGGTAGAGCAGAGTGGCGTTGTCGCGTACTGTCCATTTCTTGAGAAGCTCGAGTATTATGTCGCGCACGACCACTGCTGGGTTGCGGTCGTACCAGTCTTGGGTGTGTACTATATCAGCGGACAGATCGTAGTACGTTGTGTACAGCTTATCATTTTTGTAGGTAGCACGTTTAGCCTTCATGACCTCCGGTGCGAACATTGCCACGTCCCGAAACGAATCCTCTTCTAGACAAGTAGCCAAACGCGATCCCGGCATGTCACTACAATCGTGCAGGTAGAGCAGCCGAGGGACAAGGGAAAGATACCGATCTAGTTCTCCCCACGCAAAGTAAGTTTCCCCACCGACCAGCTGGAACTCCTTGGAACGAGGGTCTTGGAGACCTTTCACCACCAAAGCGCGGTCGGTGAGGGTTACTACAACGTCGCGCCACAGCTTCCCCTCGGCCCATTCAGAGTAGAACTGTGCTGGCGGCAACGAGTTGATGTGCCCAGGAGGGCAGATGTTCCCCGCATCATCTCGAAAAACTAGCTTAGCCTTGATCATCGCACAACCTTTCCGATGGACACCAAGAAAGCATTGACTGTCGTTCTTCTAGTTCAGCTAGCGCAACACCTGTTTGCTCGAGCGTGCGTACAACGATGTCACGTGGATGTTCGGCATCTTCTTTGTCCACCCACTCTACAGTTGGGGTCAGTTTGTAGCCATGCTGCTTCGCCAAGAACGGAAACATCTTTTTATAAAAAACGTAGTCGCATATCCTGTCACGAAGTCGAGCAGCTGCTTCTACGTAATGCTCCTGCAAGTTCTGGTCCCCGCACAACTTAGCTACATGTACACGCAGTTTGTAGAGGAGCTCAGCGGGCTTTGCGGGATCTACATCCTCTCTTACGTTAGCCAGCCACGACGTGCCATAAAAATCACTAGCGAAACACTTGCGTGCAAGGAACAGCGTATTCATTGGTTTCAGCTGAACAGCCTCACCACGTGCCATTTGGGTTACTAGAGTGGGGTCAAGATTTTTACGCTGCTCTACCACGCGAGAATCAGTGGAAGAAGCCCACTCTTGTTGCTGCTCTGTGCTTTCCACGCTGATCACAGGCTCCGCAGAAAAAGGGAAAAGCTTGATGGAGTAGTAATCGTGGTCAAGGATGATACATGCACCCCAGTAACCTTTTATGACATCGTAAACCAGATGAGCAGCTAGTCTTCCAAACACCAGGTAATCTGCACATAATGCTGGCAAGTGCCGTTCGATTTCGCACTCCTTCACAGCATCATGGAAAAACATGGCCGACTTTTCATCAGGAACTCCACTGAGCACTAGATGCTTGTCTTGAAACGCGAGATCTCGCCACATCTCTACAACAGTGCCAGCCAAAGAAGTCTGCACCATGTTACGGTAGTACTTGTTGACTTCTTGAACAGTAGTGAATTCCATCTGTGTCTCCTGTAGTAAGTGCTGAGCATCCCACCTCTAAGCTCAGCGCTGCGGGTGACAGACCTTTCTACGCCCCGCGCCTCCTGGGTGCCCACCCCGTTCCCAGGTATCCCCCGGGTTGTTAATGCCCAGGAGTCTCACCACGTATACCCGGTTCGTAGAACCGTTACGCTCACAGAGTATTTTACAAGATGGGTCTAGCTGTTGATCAACTTTCGCCCACGCACCTCACCGTAGCGCGCAAGGATAGCCTCCCTCCACGCTTCGGTTTTCGTCTTGTGCATCTTGAGTACTTTTCCTTCCATGTACTTCCCGACGACACCCTCGAAGGTGGCACCCTCGAGCTCGCCATGACGCACCTGTTCGATGAGCTCGGTCGACCACTTGAGGTAGCCCAAGTAGTGTGGCCCAACTTCCCCAAACATTTTCAGGAAGTCTGTGGGAGAGAGTATGCCCTTCCGGTGAGGATTGACATCGATGACAGTGAGCTCCATCGAGGCGCCTGGCTCATGTTGGCCACCCAACGAACCTGGACCGTAGTACTCACAAAACACGATGGCCTTGTCCCACCTGTTGTCGTGTATGACCCGCTCGAGCTTCTCAGCAAGACGTTCACGGAACAGTGGAATTGCCGGGCCATAAACATCGAAGCTCTCGTCGAAAAGATGACGACGGGTGCCGAATTTATGCCAGCCTTTTTTCTTGGTCCACTCGAAGCGAAGGTTGGAGCCGTCTAGCTTGGCGAAAGTATGAAGTTGCTTACCTACCCCCTTCTTTCCAGGGTAGGTGATACTGGGGTACGATTTCATGAAAGTAGTTCCTTCTGTCTGGTTTCTGTTCCACAACACTATTTCTGAAACTACTTACCATTTTCATCGTATCTCTCCTATTCGTCTTTCCACTCTTCAGTGGTTACTTCAGGTTCTTGGTCTAGCACGCGAGGTATTATGGGAGGTATGTACCTCTCGGTGACAAACGTAAGAAGAGTTTCAGGCCCGCGAAGTTCTAACGCAAGGCGACGAAGCTCAGCCTCTGAGTTACGGTCGTCAGGACGTTCCATGTGCAAACGTGCTGCCTCGCGTAGCAGTATTCCCTGCACCTTTTGAGGAACACCCGTGACATTTTGATGCTGGAGCTCGTGCATTGCCGCAAGGGAAATAGCTCGAAAAACAATGTCCTCGACCTCTTTCCGGTAATCGTCAGCCATTATAATGCCTTTCGTAATATATGTGGCCCAAACGAATAACCAAGCCACCCCGCCGAGCTACCGTCCACACGCTTGCAACTATCACAGCGTCATCCAGGGACTCGAAGCGTGCCCGCTCCCTGGCTCACTGGCACTGCGTAAGCCCTACGGTGGGCCACAACCCGTAGGCTGCTGCGACAACAACCGGCACTCGCTACGCGTATGCACTCACGACATCTTAGTGTATCGCTAGCTGTCGCCCAGCATTGTGGTCACTTTACGGTGTCTAGGATTTGGTGTCAAGAAAAAGATGGATTAAAAGACAAGCGTCTGAACGCACAGGTTAACCTCAGAAGCATCCCCAGTGTGCTTGCCTGTGCTGTCGGACAGCTTGACAGCGTACATCCAGGGAGTGTTGGGATGAGGTTTACAACGAGACAGCTTGATGACCATGTTAAGTGCTTTGATTCCCACGTCGTTGGTGAGATGGGTGCCAATACCAAAAGAGCATTTAATCTTGCCCTTGCAGTGACTGTTCAGCATGACAGCCTTTTCTGTGGTCAAGCTGTCCGAGAAGACGATCGTCTTGAAGGCGGGGTTGATACCCAAAGACAAGTAGTGGTCGATGACCTTGTTTGCGAAGATGATGGGGTCACCTGAATCATGACGAACTCCGTCGAAGAGGCGTGCCTTCACAGAATCGAATGAATCGAAGAAAACGTCGGTGGTGTAGGTGTCCGTGAGCGCGATTCCCAGGTCACCTTGGTAGACCTGCGCCCACGCATCCATTGCTGTTTGGTTGGCCATGCGATAACCGTTAACGGCACCGTGGAACATGAACCACTCATGGGCATGGGTGCCGATGGGCTTGATTTCGTGCTTCCGCGCAAAGTAAACGTTACTAGTACCAAGCATTGCACGAGGGCTAACAGACAGAAAGTCTTGGATAACCTTGTCTTGATTTGCAAAGGAGAAGCGCCGTCGCGTACCGAAATCAGCCAGCTTTACACCTTCCTTAACAAACCGTTCTGCTTTGGCCGTGTTGACTGCTGAACACTTCTCGTCTGTGTACTGGTGGGAAACCCAGGAGTTTTTGCAGTAGAGCTCGCTGATCATCGCCATCAGCGGCACTTCCCAAAGAATCGTCCGGTACCAAGGGCCACGAACATGTAGGATCAGTTCGTCGCAGCGTTGTTCGACACCCACCTCATGTGGATCATATCGGTAGGACTTCAAGTAGTCGATGTAAACAGGCGACAAGAAGTCACAGGTGGTTGCGAGGTAGGTAGCTTCTTCGTCGGAGAGACGCAGGTCTGCCATCGCATTGATGCAGCCTTGCAGTTTCTTCCCGAACCCTTCTGGGAAGTCAGCACCACCTCTGTTGATAAAAACATACTGAGCTTCCGCCCACGGGTACAAGCGGTGCACAGCTTGCTGCATGGTGAACTTGTAGAGATCGTTGTCGAGGATGCTTTTGATCATAAGCCTTTCCTCTCCAGCTTGAGCACAGGTGCAGACTGCGCTCGCTTGTAGGCTGACCCCTCTACCAGCTTGACGATCTGCTTCACCAGCGCAACGTCGTACCCTCGTTTCGCATAGCTTTCGTTGGTTTCCTCATCGAGGTACATCTTGAGAATAGGGTCGAGTACATCGTAGGGAGGAAGGCTATCGGTATCCAGCTGCCCATCGTTGAGCTCTGCTGAAGGAGCCTTCGTGAGAATGACTTCTGGGATGTCGGGCAGGTCGGGATTGTTGTTGATCCAGCGAGCGAGCTCATAGACCTCAGTTTTGTACAAGTCACCAATGGGAGCGATGGCACCGATGGAGTCTCCGTAGAGCGTGCAGTAGCCCGTGTAATCCTCCGACCGGTTGCAGGTGTTCAGAACGAGGCAGTCGTACTCGTTGCTAATCGCCATCAGGAGAACGCTTCGAATACGCGCCTGGATGTTCTCCTCGGTGAACGTGTTGGTACCTCGCTGGAAGGTGCTGAAGGAACTGAGCATCTCCTTCATATTGCTGAGCGAGTCACCGAACCCCACCATCAGCCGGGTGATGGGAAGTGAAACCACTGTTGTGATACCCCAGTTGGCGCAGAGAAGAACAGTGTCGTCTACGCTACCCTTGCTCGAGTAGGGAGAAGGCATCATTGTCACCATGACGTTGTCTTTTCCCAGAGCAGCAGTAGCAAGGCAGATCACCACTGAGGAGTCGATGCCCCCAGAACCCCCAATAACTACCTGCTTGAATCCTGCGTCGTGAACGAATTTCCTGAGTTTCTCTACGATCTCATTCCAAATATGCTGCATCTCACACCTCGATGCTTCGTAATTGTGGCCCCACTTTACGTCGTCTATATTATATTGTCAAGAAAAAGCTGGAGGGTCAACCAGTGGGGTCTGCGTCATAGATTTTCCCCGGCTGTTCCCAGCTTCCGTCGTTGAGCTCAGGGTCGCAAGCGGGACAGGTGAAGACGAAGCCAGCGTTTACCTTCGCTTCAAAGGGCTCCTTGAGCTCTTTTTTGCACAGGGCGCAGTGGGTGAATGTTTTCCACTCGCCATCGGGAGCTATGGTAAAGCGATTCATGACAGAATACCAAGCCGTTTTAGTGTTTCGAGGTTGGGAGTGGCTTCCAAGTTGGCGTACACAGTTTCAAAGTCGAGTGGAATATCGTATGCCTTCGCCATTGCAATAATGGCTTCCGGTGACACCCTGTTGTGATCCTCTTTAATGTTGTCCCCGTCAGGCATGTCATACTTGGTGTTGTCCCACACCTGCAGGAACGTGCCAATGAGCGGCATGTGGTCAACACCATAGGCGAGGGAATGGTTGGGGCCGTGGGCTTCAAATCTGCTCATGGTTTACTCCTCGCTATACTTATACTCAACAGAAGCGAGTTCCTGCATCCAATCTTCTACGTCAGACAACAGCCATCCAACCGCCTGTGGCCCAAGTTGTCGAGGCGCAGGAAAGGTGCCACTCCGCGCCCACCGGAACAAAGTTGCTCGACTAATACTGATTTTTTCGCATACCTCTCGGGAACGAAGTATACGAACCTCTCGCTGGGTTGGTTTACTTTTTGCCACGTAATTCCCTCCGTAATTTTGATGGGCGGTACTGGGCTCGAACCAGTGACCCTCGGCTTGTAAGGCCGATGCTCATACCAACTGAGCTAACCGCCCGGAAGGTGATGGGCGATGCAGGGCTCGAACCTGCGACATTCTGCGCGTCGAGCAGACACTCTGCCAACTGAGTTAATCGCCCTTAGTTTCGTACGCTCACTTTTCCGTTTTCAACTCAAATCGTTCGCTTCTGCAAAAGAATGCACCTTCCCAAACTTCTCAAGAAGAGCCGCTACACGTGCTCGGTACTTCAAAGGACGATGCACTCTAACGTGAAGCACACCGTGTGTCAATATACGACGAAACTTACTAGTAGTTTTCTTTTTGTCGGCAGTGAGTATTTGTGGCTGCTGGAATTGCCCTTCAGGAATTCTAGAAACAACAGACCAGTAGCGACGGATGTCTTCGTATGCCAGGTCGCCGTTTAAATAAACGTGGACGTTCGCTGCGATGCTAGAAACAGGTACTTGAATAATTTTACGTAGCCACCACATGTACACTTTAATCATGTGCGCGTCGGAGTTGGCGAAGTCAAGTTGACCCTTTTTTGCCCCTTCTGCCCAATAAAGGGCAGTTCCTACGAAGGCAGCCGCATTCTCATCAAGGTGGTAAGAGGAAACCTCTTCCAAAGCTTTGTCTAGCAGGTTTTCTCTAATACACTGCCACCTAACCCTTGATCCTTCACCCGCCGCCTTCGCCCACCCTGTGCTGTAGTTCCTTTTGGGTTTAGGGAGATCACGTAACCACAACGAAAGAGTAGATTTGGAAACCGGAATTTCCTGTCGTATCTCTTTGTATGTCTTCCCTTGTTTCCTTAAAACTCGTGCACGTCTGCGTAGCTCTTTCTTTGCCATCTCGAACTCCAAGTAGTAGGTGCTATAACCTAACTACTTTAGTTCGATTTTGGGACGCCGGGGTACGATCCCGAACTAGCAGAGTCAAAGTCTGCTGTGCTGCCAATTACACTACGTCCCAACAAAAACCCGGGGCTTACCACTTGCCGACGCCTCAGTAATTACTGGTGTATAATCACACTCAGCCAGAAAATCGATGCTAGTACTGCACCAAATCCAACCAAGGCTACACGCTCGAGGAGCACAAACCACTTTGGACGTTTCTTGCTGAGCACAGCCAGCTTCACATGCCCAGCCTGAGAATCGTAGTATGCCACAGCTTCCTCAGCTTCGTCGGGCATGACCAATGTACACTCACTCAGGTGAACAGTCTCTGACATCGCAACCTCAAAAACTCCGGGGACCGTGGCCCCCGGAAGGCCCTGGCACGTAACCAGGGGGTTTACCAACGACGCAGCTTGGCTCGAGCTTCTCTGCGCCGCAACTGCGCGGTCAACCGCTTGTAGTACTTCTTCGTACTGGGACCTTGCATCCAATCACAGAGGTAACCCCCAGACCGCTTCGGGGGTGACACGGAGCTCTGCAAAGACAGTCCACGTACCCTACGCAAGTACCACCACTCATCCCATTCGTCCCAACGGTCAGATGGGAGCTCTGGCTCTCGATGTACCTTTCTCGTCGTTCTGCTCATGTTGGCCTCCTAAAGTACCTGGACTTAGAAGACCAATGCTGAGAAATACACGTACCATGATGAGCTCCTTGACCCCTGTGGGGCCCGCTCTACGGCAACCTGTGGCTGATACACCGCAGAGCAGGTTGTCCCACTCTTCCACATCCCCAGCGGGGCAACTGGGGTCTTTTTGCGTGGGGCTGGGAATCGAACCCAACAGTGTCGTCCTGCAAAAACCTGGGGGTATTTCTCGGCTATGCCAGCAGTTCGACGTTGCCCTTTTACTTAGCGTCTACCCTTTCCGCCACCCACGCAAATCCTCTTACGGAGGATCAAGTCGCCGGTTTCGTTCCTCCATCCTGCTGGAGTTGCCATTCCGGACAACTGAGGCGCATTGTTAACGAGGTCAGGAGTCTCGTCAGAGTTACCGACCCTCAGCTGTTCTACACGAGGCAAGGAATCGAACCTTGCAGTTGCGGGTTTGCTTTTATTGGCTCAGTCCCGCAGTGAGAGACACCCAGCGTTACCCTTTGCGCCACTCGTGCAACTCGAACTATTCTGCACAAACAACTTGTCTGCGTCAAGTAAATAATGCCGCTCTTCCGTCTTAACTCCAGAATCGCTCTGCCTACACACGGGGCGTTCCGTGCTAAAAAGGACGAGGTGATTCTGCAAGCCGAGCAGCTGCGGCCTGCCCTTCAACCGCCTACGCACCGAAGTACGCAATCCGCCCGCACGCCTGAGACGCACGATGCAAGGGACAGGAAAAATTTGACCCGCCAGGGTTGGGTCTTCCCTGGCTGCCACGCCAGTTTTGTAACAGGTCTGGAAACCCGGCCAGAGCCACCCACGGAACAGTCTGGCGACACGAAGTGGGTGTTGGGAAATCTTTTTTTAGGGAGTATCTCCACTTCTCCCACGACGCTACCCGGTTGCGGCTCCCTCGTATTTCATAGGGAGAGGACAACCGTACGACTTACTTCCGGTATGCGTACGGCTTTCACCTATACCAACGTCGCCAGTATAGGCTAGCTGGGGTGGCAGGATTTGAACCTGCAAACCTTTAGGGTCAGAACCTACTGCTCCGCCAATTGAGCTACACCCCATGATACGTGGGCCGATTTTTGGACCCTGACTCGGCCAACAGGTCTCATTTTACAGCATGAGTGCGCTCGGTCTAATATTTTAACGAGGTTGATCCACGGGCTTTGGCTCCACGATTTTAAGCTTCTAGCCGGGTGGTCCACTACTCGCCGCCAGGCACCGAGAGCGACGGTAATCATCTAAGAGCATGCTGGTGCAAGCACCAACTACCCTGTAGATACTTTTACAAGATGGACCCCTAGTTTGTCAAGACGCTATTTAGGAAAGTGGGAGTTACTGCCGATATTCTTCCTTCAGCAAACGCTTGGCTTCTTCAGGCGTCATGTCTCTACCTTCTACAGCAGCATCGTCCACCTTATCCTGAAGCCATCGCATGGCCTTACCAACCTCTGCACCTGATTGAATACCGAGGAGCTCCATGACTTCGTTGCCGTTGAGGATCGGCTTGACGCGCACGGGGATTTCCTGCACCTCTTCAATTTTCTTGCGAAGCACAGGCCCGGTAGTTTTTGCTGGAAGTCCTTCGGGGGTCAAGGAGCCAGCTGAATCTGCGTCGTGTAGGTCAAGTAGGTCTTCAATTTCCTCACCTATCTCACGAACAAATTTCCGTACGGCCTTCGGTCCCCACTGCCGGGCGGTTGTGGGCCGCATGTGATTTTCCACCAGGAAGCGCACCTTCTTGATCAGGTTGTTGTCAAATTTTAATCGACGCAGAACCGCTTCCGCAATTTCACCAGACACTGTTTCGTGTCCAAGGAACTGGATTTTGTCCTCGATGAACTCCTGTGACGCAGGTTTAC
>Ga0307376_10006172_pt1 | contig 10662 bp, 8 predicted proteins | sample TR2MG_FD_202536 | JGI IMG/M metagenome (GOLD analysis project Ga0307376, IMG submission 202536) | Soil microbial communities from Risofladan, Vaasa, Finland - TR-2 | ecosystem: Environmental > Terrestrial > Soil > Coastal area > Acid sulfate soil | place: Finland: Risofladan, Vaasa | collected...
AGGTGATCCGAAGCAGATTCAAAAAGCAGTTGATATGATTTTAAAATCTAAACGCCCTATAATTTTTGGCGGCGGCGGAATAATACATGCAAATGCTAGTCCTGAGCTTATAGAATTCGCTCATAGATTGGAAATACCAGTTACATCTACTCTTATGGGTTTAGGGGCTTACCCGCAGGATGATCCTTTATACGTACACATGCTGGGAATGCATGGCTCATATGCTGCAAATATGGCAGTACATTCAAGCGATCTGGTCATTTCAATTGGCGCCAGATTTGACGATAGGGCAACTGGAGGTAATTTCGATGAGTTTTCCCCAGGTGCCGAGATTATACATATAGACATAGACCCGTCATCAATTGATAAAAATATTGTAGTTCACTGCCCCATAGTGGGGCATGCCAAGTTAGTTCTACAGCAGCTTCTCGATGCGCTGCCCTCAAAAATTGAAAAAGACCGTACAGAATGGCGCGCGCAAATTGAAGAATGGGACACTAAGCATCCAATGGGATATAATCAAACCGGGGATAAAATTTTAACTACTTATGCTATAGATACTCTAAGTAAAATCACCGATGATGACGCAATTATTGTTTCAGACGTTGGTCAGCATCAAATGTGGGTAGCTCAGTTTTACAAATTCAATCATCCTAGAACTCATATTACTTCAGGTGGTCTAGGTACCATGGGATTTGGGTTCCCGGCAGCTATGGGAGCCAAGTTTGCTTGTCCTGATAAACAGGTTGTCTGCGTAAGTGGTGACGGCAGCTTCCAGATGAATATGCAAGAGCTTGCCACTGCAGTTGAATACAAATTAGATCTTACAATAATGCTTCTTAATAATGGGCACCACGGGATGGTAAGACAGTGGCAAACAATGTTTTTTGACGGCAATTACTCCGCTTCCCGTTTTGGAGTTCTTCCTGATTTTGTTATGCTCGCTGAATCCTTTGGAGCCAAAGGGCTTAGGGTTGATAAACCTGAGGAATTAGAAGCAACCCTTAAAGAAGGTTTATCTACAAAAGGAGTCGTTCTAATAGAGGTCATGGTTGACTGTGAAGAGCTTGTTTATCCAATGATTGCTCCAGGTGGAGCTATGAACGATATGATATTAGGCGCTGTGGATGTAGCTTAATTTGAAGTATTGAGTATAATACGGGGGTTTTTAAAGCAATTGGGATATTAGTTTACATCCCCTATAAATGTATTTTATTTTAATCGATTGATTCCGGAGGTTCATAATCAATGAGGCATACAATATCTCTATTTGTAGACAATGAATCAGGAGTGTTGTCCCGAGTGGCCGGTTTGTTTAGCGCTAGGGGCTTTAATATTGAAAGTCTAAATGTTGCAGAGACACTAGATCCGGATACATCCCGTATCACACTTGTTACCACGGGGGACGATTTTGTGATCGAGCAGGTTATCAAGAGATTCAATAACATGGTCAATGTTATATGGGTTGATGATCTAACTGAAGAACCAAGAGTCGAAAGAGAAATGATTCTAATTAGGGTCGATGCAAATGAAAAGAATAGGGCTGAAATATTAAGGATGGCAGATATCTTCAGAGCCAAGGTTGTAGATGTTGGGGCTCAATCATATTCGCTTGAACTTACAGGCGACAAAGAAAAAGTTAACGCTTTTATAGAACTACTAGAGCCTATGGGTATAAAAGAGATAGCTCGCACAGGTACTGTGGCTATGAAACGGGATGCTAAAAATTCAAACACAGGAGATGCGCAATGAAGGTTTACTACGATAAGGATATAAATCAGAAAAAACTTAAAAAAAGAAAGATCGCAATTGTTGGTTATGGTAGTCAAGGACATGCCCATGCGCAGAACTTAAGAGACAGCGGAATGAATGTCGCAATAGGTCTTAGGAAAGGAAGCGGCAGCTGGGATAAAGCCAAAGGAGCTGGATTTGATGTTATGACAGTAGATAAAGCCAGCAAATGGGCTGATATAATTATGGTCCTTGCGCCTGATACAAGCCAGGCTGATATTTATAACGAATCAATAGCAGATAATCTAAACCCGGGTGATGCAATTGTCTTTAGCCACGGACTCAATATTCATTACGCTCAGATTGTTCCTCCGCCTAACGTAGATGTCTTTATGGTGGCTCCAAAAGCTCCCGGACATACCGTAAGGGGTCAATTTGAAGATGGAGCGGGTGTCCCAATGCTAATTGCTGTTCATCAGGACTCAACCGGAGAAGCAAAGGATCTTGCTCTGGCATATGCAGGGGCAATCGGCGGTGGAAGAGCGGGAATAATAGAAACAACTTTCAAAAATGAAACTGAAACTGATCTGTTCGGTGAGCAAGCTGTACTTTGCGGAGGAATAACCGCATTAATTCAGGCAGGTTTTGAAACTTTAGTTGAAGCCGGTTATCCACCGGAGATGGCATATTTTGAATGCTGTCATGAAGTAAAACTCATTGTTGACTTGATTTATGAAGGTGGCATTACAAACATGCGTTACTCCATTAGCGATACAGCAGAATATGGTGATCTCACCAGAGGCCCTAGAGTTGTTAACGCAGAGACTAAGAAGGAAATGAAGAAAATCCTGACAGAAATTCAAAACGGGGAGTTTGCAAGAGAGTGGATACTTGAGAATAAGGCGGGACGACCTGTTTACAATGCACTTCTGAAAAAAGGGCAAGAGCATCCAATAGAAGAGATTGGTGGGCAGCTCCGTAAAATGATGAGCTCTCTATTTAAGAGTAAACTTGTCGATAAAACAAAGAACTAATGATGATAAGACGGGCGCCTGTAGCGTCTGAGGGATTTGTCTACATAGGCATATTTGCTCTTCTTGCATGGGCTGCAGCTATTATCGGTTTTACCGTTCTTTCTTTCATATTGGCGTTACTGGCGATCTTGAATGTTCTTTTCTTCCGCGATCCCAAACGAACTATACCAAATGAGCCTGATGCGTATTTATCTCCAGCAGATGGGGTAATTATATTCGTTGAGGATTCATATGAAAGAGATTTCTTGAATTCCAATGAATTGAAAATAAGTATATCCCTTGCCGTATATGACTGCCATATTAATAGAATGCCAACAACCGGCAAAGTAGTAGCTGCTAAGTACACTCACGGCAGTTTTCATATTGCAAACATGCCTGGTTGGTTATATCCCGAAAACATGAAAAAAAAATCTGATGATAATGAGCGGTTATCCACACTCATAGAAACCCCTGATGGGAAACAAATAGTAGTTTCACAAATAGCAGGTTTCTTAGCCCGAAGGATAGTTTCGTACGCTGAGCCAGAAATGGAATTTAAAAGTGGTGAAAGATTTGGTATTATTAAATTTGGGTCCAGGGTAGATTTGTATCTGCCTGAGGGATCTTTACTAGATGTTAAAGTAGGCCAAAGAGTCTGGGCAGGTGAGACTATTGTGGCTAGGATGGGGAATTAAATGAGAGAGAATAGAAAAAGGTCTAAACGGCAAAGGGTAATGCCTGTGCTACCAAACTTGTTTACAACGGGCAACTTGTTTTGCGGGCTCTTGTCAATAATGACTTCAATTGAGGTCATAGCTGCTGTTTCAGGAGGAGGAGCATCTGAAGAGTGGGTTTTTAGAAGGTTCTGGTGGGCGGGGGCTTTTATTGTTATCTCAGCGTTTCTGGACATGATGGATGGCAAACTTGCCAGATTTATCAATCATGAAAGTAAATTCGGACTCTCCTATGATTCCTTATCAGATCTTGTATCGTTCGGTGTCGCTCCCGGTGTACTTATCTATTCCTGGGTTCTTATGGGATCGGGCAAAATTGGCCTGATGGCAGTACTCTTTTATGTTGTCTGTACAGCGCTTAGGCTTGCAAGGTTTAATGTGCAGTCTGGCAATGAAGAAAAATTCAGCTTTACGGGACTTCCAAGTCCTGCAGCAGCAGGATTGATGATTGCGCCTGTTATGTTGCTAACAGCACTGAATATCGTTCCTGATTCTAGAGTACTTTGGTTTTTTCTGATAGCGGCCCCTGTAATAGGACTCTTAATGGTAAGTAACGTTCGTTATAATAAACGCCCATATTTCAACTTCGGTGGCCCATTTAATGCCCTAGTCGTAGCCGCAATAATATTAGCTGCTATTATTACCCATCCTGAAATAATGTTTATTTTCATCGTCTACCTTTATGCGCTTGTCGGGCTGGTGTTGTATGTAATAAAACAGCTAAAAAGCAAACCCAAGCTTAGTGATGAAGCGGAGACACCAAATAGCAGTTCTTGAAAAAAGTAGTGGTGTTCTGAAAACCCCTAGATATATTATTATACGTAATCTTCTTTGGTCTCGGTCAACTTTAAACTTTTATCAGTTTTAAGACTAACAACGTTACTAAAACTGAGTTCTGATTTCTTAGTATAGATTATAAAAACATGAATAAAGGTAGCCACATGAATATTGTGAATATATCAAATCAATTATCTGGAATGTATAAAAAAAACAAATCATTAGCCAAATTAATTTCGTTTTCATCAATGTTTTTAATCTTAGGTATACTGATTGTTTCTTGTAATCAAGAGGAGAAACCAATGGATAGTCAGAATGTAGAAACTGTAAATGCAAACAAAGTGTCTGGTGAAACAGAATCTGATGGGATAACTAAATACCAACTTGAAAACGGCTTAACGGTAATTCTTGAAGAAAACCATTCTTCACCTGTTGTGGCGGTCAATGTCTGGGTTAAGACGGGAAGCGCTTGTGAGGTTGAAGGGGAATACGGACTTGCTCATGTTCATGAACACATGCTATTTAAGGGCACCGAAAAAAGAAAAGTTGGCGAGATTGCCAGAGTTATAGAAGGTAGCGGCGGTGATATAAATGCTTTCACCTCTTTTGACGAGACTGTCTATTATGTAGTAATAGCGAGCAGGTTTTTGGACACTGCGCTAGACGTACTAGCTGATGCGATGCAGAACTCTACTTTTGATCCCCAGGAGCTTAGTAAAGAGCTTGAAGTTGTAGTTGAGGAAATAAGTCGGGGCAAAGATTCTCCTTCTAGAAACCTTAGCGAGAAGATGTTTTCCACCACATTTACAGAACATCCATATGGAAGGCCTGTTATCGGGTCTGAAGAGAGCGTGAGAAGTTTCACAAGAGAAGGTATTACAGACTTTTACAAGAAATGGTATGCGCCAAATAATATGGTTCTTGTAGTGGTAGGAGATTTTGAAACTTCAGAGGTTTTGCCCAAGATTGAAGAACTTTACGGGAAATACCCTTCAAGCGAGCTGCCTGTGTGTGATATAAAGAATGAGCCAGCACAAGAGGGTATGAGGACCTTTGTGATAGACAAACCTCTTCAGGAAGGATATTTCTCCCTTGCTTATCATGTGCCCAACGCAAAGCACGAAGACACGCCGGTGATGGACGTATTGTCTAATGTTCTTGGAGGTGGGGATAGCTCAAGGCTTTTCCAGAATATTAAAGAACAAAAGGCGCTTGTAAACAGTATTTACGCCTATGCGTTTACTCCTAAGTACGAAGGAATTTTTGCCGTTGGGGGAAGCATTGATCCCGCTAAATCAAAAGAGGCGCTTTCAGAAATTGTAAAAGAAATAAACCGTCTTAAATATGAGCCCGTTAGTGAAGAAGAGCTTCAAAGGGTTAAGGTTAATCTTGAGAGTGATGCAATATATACAAAAGAAACAATGCAAGGTCAGGCACAGAAGCTCGGGTTTTATGAAGTAGAAACGGATGATTTCAGATATGAAGAAGAATATTTAGAAAAAGTGTCAAAGGTGAGAGCGGAAGACATTATGCTTGCTGCTCAGAAGTATTTTAATGACGAGAATTTGACTGCGGGTTTTCTGCTTCCTTCAGACAATAATACTATTAAGGAAGAGGAAATTCGGAGTATTGCTGAAAATGCATCTAAAGAGGTTCAAAAGGTTTCCTCTGAAAATGGCTTAGGTGAATTATTGATAGAAAAAGAACTAATCGTTGATACGGCATCTTCAGATTCTGCTTTGGAGCTCAGCAAAATACCTGAAAATAAATCTGAAGACAATGACTCCGGTGAAGTGCAAAAATATGTATTAGATAATGGAATTACAGTTCTAATAAAGAAAAACGATTCAGTTCCATTATTTTCAGCCAGAGCTGCATTTTTAGGTGGAGTTAGGTATGAGGACCAATCTACAAATGGGGTATCCAATTTTGTCTCCCGTATGCTTACAAGAGGAACTGAGACAAGAAGCGCACTTCAGATAGCGCAGGAGATTGAATCCATAGCCGGTGAAGTAGAGGAGTATTCTGGAAGGAACAGTTTTGGTGTTACCGTTGAGTCTCTTAGTAAGAATTTTGTTCCCGCGATGGACATATTCGCAGATGTTGTTCTTAATCCGGGTTTTGCCCCACAAGAAGTAGAGCGCGCAAGGCGTGAAATACTTGCGGATATTAACAGACAGGGGGATAACCTCCTAAGAATTACTGTAAATCTTTTTCTGGACACTCTCTATACTGACCATCCTTACAAACTGGATCCTCTTGGTACCATTGATACGGTTAATGCGGCTGATAGTGAGAGTTTGCGGGAGTTTTATGAAAAATATGTACGTCCACAGAACATGGTAATCACAGTTGTTGGCAATGTGAATAGAGATGAAGTACTCGAGACTATTAAAAAAGATTTTGGTGGAATGAAAAAAGGTAGTGCCCCAAATCCCGTTATCAATGCGGATGCCCAACCTCAAGAAATAAGAGAAAGAGTAGAGAAAAAGCGTGATAAAGCTCAGACGCATATATTGCTCGGATTCCAGGGACCTAGACTTGATGATGAAGATCACTATTCTATAGAAGTCTTAAATACTATCATGTCAGGTATGGGTGGCAGGTTGTTTCTTGAGCTTAGGGATAAGAAAAGCCTAGCCTACACTGTAACCTCTTTTTATACACCGGGGCTCGAACCCGGATTTATAGGGGTTTACATTGGCACGGCGCCTCAGAAGGAGCAAGAGGCCTTACAGGGTATGAAAGAACAGCTTGAGTTACTATTAAAAGATGGCGTAACGGATGAGGAAATTGAACGTGCTCAGAACTATCTTGTCGGAAATTTCGAAATAGGGCTCCAGCAAAATTCATCCCAGGCTGCTAAGATTACGTTTGATGAACTATACGGCATCGGCTGGGAAGAATACAACGCTTACCCAGAGAAGATTTACGCAGTTACAAAAGAAGATGTGCTTAAGGCTGCAAGAAAGTATATCGACATGGATAAATACACACTTGCTATAGTAAAACCAGAAGAAGAGAGTTAATATTCTGTTGAGGCTTTACCCCTCTAAATTCTAGAACATGCCTAATTTATTAGTGGCAATACCCTCTTGAAATTATAAAATGGATTGGTGTATAATGGGGAATTAAGGAGCCCGGGGGGTCAAATCTTACCCATATAATCTCATTAAAGGAGGGTTTCATTTAATAGAGAGGGTATGATTTAGTCTGTAAGGTATGGAGAGACCCCCGGACCCAGATTTGAATCTTAGATTCTCTAATTCTTTATTCTACCTATAAAGTATAGCGGAAGAATTCTGACTTTCAGTATTATTTTTATTCCCAAACCAAATCTAAATGTGCACTTCACCAACAGGACGAATAGAATTATAATTATGAGCTTATTGATTTTAGGCACAGGCTAATTATAATAATCCTCCTTTGCTGAATTTAATGGGCTGTTAGCTCAGCTAGGTAGAGCAGATGACTCTTAATCATCGGGCCGGGGGTTCGATTCCCTCACAGCCCACAAAGACAGTGCGAGAGTGGCGGAACTGGCAGACGCGCTAGACTTAGGATCTAGTACCGCAAGGTGTGTGGGTTCGACTCCCTCCTCTCGCACCACTTTTTTAGATTTTCTTTAAACCCTTAAATTTAATCCCTAAGCTTATTCATTCCATATATAATAAACTCATGCCAAGTTCTAAAATTAAGAGTCTAAATAGAGAGTATTCCATTGAGAATCATTTAATTTTTAAAGAAGGCTTGGGTGAGCTGGTATATGCTGAGATTAAAAATGAAGCTGCATCGGGACAAATATTTCTTCACGGCGCTCAAATAACCTCTTTCATTCCTCACGGTCAAGAGCCTGTTTTGTTTCTCAGCCCTCTAAGTCAATATGAACCAGGTAAGGCCATAAGGGGCGGAATTCCCATTAGCTGGCCATGGTTTGCGGATCATCCCACTGACGATACAAAGCCCGCGCATGGGTTTGCCCGAACTTCTTTGTGGGATGTCAGGGCGACTAAAAGAATCTCAGAAGCCGAGACACAGATTGTGCTTGGGTTAGTGGGTAATCAAAGTACCTGTGAAATTTGGGATTACAGATTTGATCTGGAGCTTACTGTAACTACTGGCAAAGAATTAAATGCTCAACTCACTATGACGAACTCTGGAAATCAAGAATTCACTGTCACAAGCGCGTTTCATAGCTATTATAAAGTTGGAAATGTAAATGATGTTACGATCTCTGGGTTAGAAGGTGCTAACTATATCGACAAGGTCAATAACTTTACTAAAAAAATACAAGAAGGTCCTATTAGAATTACGAGTGAGACAGATAGAATTTATTTAGATACAACTAGAGATTGTGTGATCGATGACCCTGTATTAAAACGAAAGATTCGAGTATGTAAATCTGACAGCAATTCTACGGTTGTCTGGAATCCCTGGAGTTATAAGGCCCAACAAATGAAGGATTTGGGAGATCAGGATTATTTGAATTTTGTATGCGTGGAAACAACCAATGCCGGGGAAGATATAATTTCAATATCTCCTGGCAAACAGCACAAGTTGGAAATGAATGTTACGGTTGAGAATTTTAAGTAGCTGAAGTTGTGAGATATTAGGGAGAGATATAATGATAGAGATTAAAGCCATAACAGAATTAGATCAACTGAAGTTGTTAAAATCCGAGTATTTGGATCAAACGACTGCACCACTTGATGGAATGTGGTTATGTGGGTTCGTCCCACTAGCAAGCCATTTTGGTTTTTATAAAAATTCAACCTCAATTGGTTACTGCTGCATTAATGATGAGGGTAATCTGCTGCAATTCTATCTGCGCAGTAATGACTCTTCGGAAGAGTCATCGCTATTAATGAATATGCTATCAGGCAAATATGATCACTTGCCCAAGATTGAGGGTGCCTTTGTGAGTACCGCAGAGCCTGATTTCCTTTCATATTGTTTCGATAACTTTAGCTCCTTCAAAGTTAACGCGATTATGTATCAGTTAAATAAAGGTGCTAAATTGAGTATTAATAAGGATATCAACTGGACACTCAGACCTGTTGATCCAGAAAACCTATCAGAAGCAGTTGAATTTGGGGTGAGCAGCATCGGTGCTCCAAAAGATTGGCTTGCTCAATACTGGTCAAATCTGATCCAACGGCAGGAACTATTCGGGTGTTGGCTAGATGATGAATTGATAGGAACAGGGGAAAACCGGGAATTTGATGATTTTCAGGAAGGTTATACCGATATCGGCGTTATAGTCAGTCAACAACAAAGAGGAAAAGGACTCGCTACTTGGATATTACAACAGCTTGTTCAAATGGCAATTGAAAAATCTTTGGAACCTATATGCTCAACAGAACGAGACAATATTGGAGCGCAAAAAGCAATTATCAGGGCAGGATTTGTTGCACGGAAGCGCATTGTTGAATTCATGGTATGAGCAAACATTTTAAGAGATAATATTGCTCGTAAATTTAAATGAATCTGAATTTTTAACTCAGCCGTATATTTGGGTGAATAGGAGGTAATAACAGTGAAAACAATATTACTTATTGCATTTGTTTTAGTTTTATTTGTAGGATTTAAATTTATAGGCGCAGATAACTCTTCAGAGAATATTTCTGTAGCTTCTGAGGCTAAGTCTGAAGCTAATCCTTCAAAAGAAGAGCTTAAGAAGAAGCTTACGCCTCTTCAGTATAAAGTAACTCAGGAAAATGGTACTGAAAGAGCTTTTAGTAACGAGTACTGGGACAATAAGAAGCAGGGGATATATGTGGATATTGTTTCGGGTGAGCCTCTTTTTAGCTCCAAGGACAAATTCAAATCGGGCACCGGCTGGCCAAGTTTTACAAAGCCGCTTGCAGCTGAAAATATCGTAGAAGTCGAAGATACATCGTTTTTGATGAAGAGAGTTGAGGTTAGAAGCAAGAATGCAGATTCTCACTTAGGGCATATTTTTAATGACGGCCCTGAACCAACAGGACTTAGATACTGTATAAACTCGGCATCACTCAGGTTTATTCCTGCCGAAGATTTAAAAGATAATGGCTACGATGAATATGTGGTGCTTTTTAAATAGAGACAACTCCTCCTTTAAGAATTAGAGTGCCGGGATTAGTTCTGTTAGTGAACAAGTGCTAATCCCGGCTTTATTATTTTTGTCTAAATTTAAATAATACAGACTAATAACTTCGATCTATTTAACTTTGTAGGGTAGAGATAAATCCCCGGAAAGCACATCGTATACTTCATATACACCAAGTAAAGGTCGTTTTTTATCTGTAGTGTTCACTTCCATATATGCGCTTACTGCATCATAATTAAATTCCTTTTTATTGTCTATGCGCTGTGCGGGGACTAAGACTTTCAAATTGTTTTGACTGGCAACTACAGAGTAACCTGGA
>Ga0307376_10006175_pt1 | contig 10661 bp, 12 predicted proteins | sample TR2MG_FD_202536 | JGI IMG/M metagenome (GOLD analysis project Ga0307376, IMG submission 202536) | Soil microbial communities from Risofladan, Vaasa, Finland - TR-2 | ecosystem: Environmental > Terrestrial > Soil > Coastal area > Acid sulfate soil | place: Finland: Risofladan, Vaasa | collected...
ACAATTAAAGAGAAGATCGAGTATAAAGGGATGAAAAATGTTGAAGTAAATTTCCCTCTTATTGAAGATATCACAATGGAAGTTGCGAATAAGTATGGTATGATGCAACCTGGTGAAAGTAATACCAAAGCTGTAAGAGCTGTTTTCTACGTTGATCCTAAAGGTATTATCAGGGCAATCGTCTATTATCCTTTGAGCATGGGACGTAATTTTGACGAACTTTACAGAGCTCTTATCGCAATGCAGACTGCTGATGAATTCTCGATAGCTACCCCTGCAGACTGGAGACCGGGCGATGATGTAATAATCCCACCAGCAGGTTCATGCGGCACTGCAAAAGACCGAATGGAGGGTAAAGAAGATATGAAGTGCTACGACTGGTTCTTCTGTACCAAAAAACTCGATAAAGATAAAGTATTGAAAGCAGTACTCAAGAGGTAAAGATCTGAAAAAGGTGGTATATAATTTACCACCTTTTTTATTTTCTCCCATCGACTACTCCTAAGAAAATAGTTTGCAAAACTTGAAATTGATTATATATTTGTATAGACATACAAACTGTCACATTTAAGAATGAAATGAAAGGATTTCTGTGTAGATTTAATAGTATATTGAACTCTTAAAAAAATCAGATTGTTACGTTTAAGAAAAATATCAAGATTTATTATACCTGTTTTACTTGCAACAGTTTTTTGTTATGTTGCAAATGCAACACTCAATCAACATTACCATAAGTTAGGATCCGGCCTGATCCTTAGCCATGCACACCCATATAATAAGGGGGATATTGGTGTCCCATTTCAGGAACATCATCATACAACAGCAGAATTTCTTTTCCTGGAGCTGATTTGTAGTCCTGTCTTCTGGATTGGTATATTTATATTTATAGTTACATCCCTTCTGCCTTCTGGTGAAAAAATAAATTTTCCCCTTGTAATTCCTTTGTTAAAACCCAATCTTTATTTTCTAAGAAACTACCATGCCCCGCCATATCTCTGTTATTAGTTTATTGATTACAGCCCAAATAGTCAAAAGTCTGTTAAAATCCTTCTGATTCTGATTTTCAATTTAAACAGGGATAAATTATGAAAAAGAATGCACGAATAATAATTATCATATTATTTCTTATTCCGGGAGATCTTCTTATAGCTCAAATTGGGCAGGTTTCGAACCGTTCGCTGCAGGATTCTCTAATTATATTGAAAGAGAATATAAAAAAGTTGGAGGAACAGAATAGAATTGAAATTTCCCGGCTTGATTCCCTCATTTTAAATATGAATACAGCAGGGAGACAGGAAACCAAAGAAGACAATCTGCAAAAATTGCTCGACGAAGCTAATCAGCTGACATCCAGAGATAAGGAAAGAGAGGTCGACCTTTCAAAAAGGTTCCAGAGTGGTACCCGGCAACAACAGGGTCTTAATCCCAATATTAGTCTTGGAGGAGATTTTTTCGGAGCAATAAGTTCCTCAAAGAATGATTATGTTTCAGAACCGGGAGATATACTTTATGGGAATAATGGTTTCTTTCTCCGTGAGGTAGAACTCGCCCTAGAAGCGCCGCTTGATCCGTTTACCAGGGGCAAAACATATATTTCAATTACAAAAGAGAGTATAAGCATTGAAGAGGCCTATATGGAGTGGCTTAATCTTCCATTGAAAATGAATCTTAAAATTGGTATCTTTTATCCTGAGTTTGGACCGCTTAACAGATATCATGATCATGCTCTTCCCCAGTTTGACAGGCCCAGGGCACTGGTAAATCTATTTAGTAATGAAGGATTAAGTGGTGTAGGTTTTTCTTCAAACTTTTTGTTACCAAAGATTCTTTTCGCTGATGCCAGTACGTTTGACATATCAGTGGTTAACGGAGGAAATGACATCAGTTTTGAAAGTAACCTAAAATCCGGATTGTTGTATATTGGTCAGTTTAAAAACTATTACGATATTAATCAAAACAGCTATTTTGAACTCAGGCTTAGCGGAGTTACCGGAAAAAATCCCTCAATCATAGAAAGGAAATCATACATAGGCAGCATAGGATTAACTTACAAATGGGCTCCGATAGGAAGAGAAAAATACAGAACCCTCGACTGGAAGACCGAATTTTTATTCAGCCACCGTGAAGAAAATACCGGATCAATAAAAAGCAAAGGCTTCTATTCCTCGGTTCAGAACAAATTAAACGCAAGATTTTGGCTTGGTGCCAGAATAGGATATTCGGAACTTCCGTTTGATAACAAACAAAAAGAATGGGACTACAGTATCAATCTTGATTTCTGGCAAAGTGAATTTATCTTTACTAGGATTCAATATCAGTATAACTCAAGAGATATTAACAGCCCGCTGCCATATCCTGCAGGATCATTACCCAATGACCACACAATTATTTTACAGGTAAACTGGGCTATGGGGCCTCATAAACATGAAGCATATTAAAAATTTTATAAACAAAAAATATGAAAAACAATTATGAATTTAGAGCACTTATGAGAAAAATTGCCTTGTTACTTTCTTTTTTCTTGTTCGTAGGAAATATAAGCCTTAACGCACAAAATCAATTGCGGCAAAGAACTCAGACCAGATATCGTGGTGGACAGTCTGACAGGGCTTTGAATATCGTTTGCTCATTTTCTGACTATGCATCAATTGCTGAATATATTGCTGGTGACAAGGCAAATGTCTCATTTATTGCTCACGGAGAACAGGATCCTCATTTTGTACCTCCCAAGCCCAGCTTTGCTATGACACTGTCTACTGCAGATATGTGGATAACAACCGGAATGGACCTCGAAATGTGGTCAACAACTCTCCTTGACAAGGCACGTAATAAAAATATTATGGATGGTGAAATAGGATTTGTCTCTGTTTCTGATGGAATGAATATTTTGGAAAAAGTGATATCAGCAAACCGGACAGAAGGAGATGTCCATCTTATGGGAAATCCTCATATAAATACCGGTCCTCTAAACTGGAAGATTATAGCACAGAATATCACAATAGGATTAATTAAAATAGATCCGGCGAATGCTCCATTTTATCAAAAAAACCGTGATAATTTCATTGATGAAGTCGATCGAGCTTTATTTGGTGATGAACTTGTTGACCTTTTTGACGGCAATACATTAAGCAAGCTTTTGGAAAATAAAACACTATTCACATTTCTCGAGAACTCGTATGAAGGAGCAAAACTTATAGATCATTTAGGTGGATGGCTGAAAGAAGCTTTACCATTCAGAGGTAAAAGAATTATTGCATATCATAAAAACTGGTCATATTTCTCTGATACATTTGGACTGGATATACTTGGATATATTGAACCAAAACCTGGAATCCCTCCCTCTGCCAAACATGTTCAGACAATGATCGAGATGATACAGGAACAAAACATAAATTTAATGCTTGTGGCCAGCTACTTCGAGAAAAAGACTTCTCAGATGATTGAAGATAAAACAGGTATTAAAGCTCTCTACCTGCCCCTTTTCGTACAGGGAGTTCCCGGAATCAACAACAATTTCCAGCTGATTGATTACTGGATAAAACAAATCAATGCTAACATTAAATAAATCAGGTACTTGTTAATACTGAAATATATCTAAGGCAATTATAATTCTTATATTCATGATAGACAACCTATTATTTCTTTCCGCACCTATTACAATATGCATTTTACTGGCAGGAATATTAAGCTATTTTGGCAATCATATTTTAATTAGGGGAATTATCTTTATTGATATCGCGATTGCTCAAATAGCTTCCCTTGGAACAATGATCGGCCTTCTTCTGGGTTTTGCTGAAGAATCCCTGAATGTTCAGATGATTTCATATCTTTTTACGATCATTATTATTTCATTCTTTGCTCTCACCAAGTTTAAAAAACAGGTTATACCACAGGAAGCTATAATCGGCATTATTTATTGTATTGGGCTGGGATTAGCTATGTTGATGGCAGAAAAAATCCCTGGAGGTTCCAACTTCATAACAAAAACAATCACTGGTAATATTTTATGGGTAACATGGCATAAAATTATTTCATGTCTGATAGTATTTTTAGCAGCAGCTATAGTCCATATATTCTTCTGGAAACAGTTTATCCTTATTTCCAGTACTAAAAATGGCCTGCCATATAACCTGAGAAAAACAAGGATTTATGAATTATTGTTTTATGTGACTTTTGGCATAGTGATAGTTAAAGCAGTCACAATTGGAGGTATATTTTTAGTGTTCACTCTTCTAATTGCACCTGCATCTGCAGCAACACTTTTTACCCAAAAGTGGAAGAACCGCTTCATCTGGAGCTGGATAATTGGAATATTGGGATCTATCTTAGGAATTTATGTTTCCTATATTCTGAATATATCAAATGGTCCGGCCATTGTGACCCTGCTTGGAGTAGTAGTTTTTCTTCTTGCTTTTGCAAAACTCGCATCCCGGAAAATTTCAATGATAAGAATTAAAAAAGAAAGCTAATGTTTACCGCACTCAATTTTATGCTTGCACCTTTTATCGCAAGCCTTCTGCTTATCTCTATTACAGTATATTTTGGCATACACGTTATCAAAAGAGAAATTATTTTTATCGATATCGCCCTGGCTCAGATAGCCAGCTTTGGAAGCGCTGTTTCCCTTGTTATGTATAACCTGAATATCAGCCATTTAGCTCATAATGATCATGACTCAAGAACCCTTATGGCGTATATTTTCTGCCTGTTAGCTGCCGGAGTTTTTGCGCTGTTAAAGAACAAAAAGATTAAAATACCGCTGGAAGCAGTTATAGGGATAGCTTATGCTGTTGCCACTACAAGTACTGTAATACTTCTCGATAAAGGAGCAGGAGGAGATGTACATGTACACGACATGCTTATTGGTTCTATACTCTGGGTCTCATGGCATCAAATTTTCAGGTTATTGTTGGTTGTCATCTTTGTTGGTGGATTTCATTATATATTCCGGGAAAAATTTTTAGCAGTCACATTAGCATACCAGGGTAAGGAAACAAATATTGCAAATCCCGGCCTTTGGGACTTTCTTTTCTATTTCACATTCGGGATCGTAATAGTTGAAGCAGTAAATATCGGTGGGATTTTAACCATCTTTGCATTTCTGATAATACCTGCATCAATATCGTCACTATTTTCAACACTTTGGTCTTCAAGGATTTTAATTGGCTTACTTGTTGGAGGAATTGCCACTATCCTTGGATTGTATCTGTCGTGGGTAATGGATATCCCATGCTCCCCGGCTATCATCCTGTTTCTTGGATTGTGTTTACTTATTGCAATACTGATTCAGGCTTATAGAAAATATAAAGGCAAATATCAATTAAAGTAATATATGCAATGTTCTGATGTTGTAAATGGATTTTTAATCCGGAAAGCAACATAAAAAAAAGAGACTATTACATATATCTTTTTACAACCTGAAAACCATAAATTTATGTTTAATGTGGGAAAAACATTACCTTTATAAACTAAACAAATTATTATAAATGAAAATTTTTATCTTATTGATCATGAGTGGATTATTGATTATTGGCTGTAATCAAAATCCAGAACACTCAACCGTACACGATATGGATTCCAGAGTTGTTCAAACAGATTCTACAATAAGAGACGGAGTATTTATCCATATCACTGAAAGTTATAACGATCCGCATCGTGTATTAATGCCACTGAAGATGGCAACCATAATGGCAGATGATCATGATGTCCTTGTATATATGGATATACATGCTGTGGAACTCCTGGTTAAAGGTTCAAAAGATATGACTTATGAAGGTTTCGAATCTGCACAAACGTACATTAAACAACTGATTGACAAAAAGGTAGGTGTCTATGCTTGCCCGACATGTTTAAAAATTGCAGGATTCAACCCTGAAGACCTTATGGATGGGGTTCAGGCCGCCATGAAAGAAAAGTTTTTTAGCTTTACCAAAGGAAGAATCTTAACACTGGATTATTGATATTCCTGTAAAAAGATTATTAAGGTTGCTTGCTAAAGGATTATTCCGCAATTTACAATCCTGTCTGATTAAGAATAATCTTCATGTTAATAATATATTCTTGATTCTCACTGTGAACAATGATCAATATTTTGTGTTGATGTATTGATAATATCCACTTAACATTTTATCCCCACGTAAAATTTAATGAACGAATTTGATATTAAAGCAGCCGGATGGGATCAGAACCAGATGCATTGGGATCGCTCTGATACTATTGCTAATGAAATTATTAAGCGCATCCCTCTGAAAAAGAAGATGACCGCACTGGAATATGGTGCTGGAACTGGTATTACCAGTTTCCTGCTTAAAGATTATTTGAAAGAGATCACTCTGATGGATAATTCCTCTGAGATGATAAAAGTGATGGACGAAAAGATCAAAACAACAAAAGTGATAAATCTCAAAACACTGAACTTCGATCTCGAACATAATGATTATACTGCAGAAAAATTTGATCTTATTTTTACCCAGATGGTGCTCCACCATGTAGCTAATATTGAGGCTATTATTAAGAGATTTGGCACCCTACTTAACAAAGGGGGATACCTTGCAATTGCTGACCTGTACCCCGAAGACGGTTCATTTCATGGAGCAGGATTTAATGGCCATCTGGGATTTAATCCTGACATTCTTGCCAAAATAATCAGAAAACATAATTTTCAAACTGTCTCTCAGTCTACTTGTTTCACCATCAAAAAGAAAATATCGGATAACGAAACCAAATATTTTGATTTATTTCTACTAATATCAGAGAAGATTTAAACCATTAGGATGTTTTGGTTGTTGTGTTTAATTAATTTATCAAAAAACAAATAACAGATAATGGAGATAACATTTGAAGGCGGAAAAGTGGTCACGGCCAGCCACAATGGACATATTATTAAAACAGATCAACCAATTGAAAATGGAGGAAGAAATATAGCACCTGCGCCATTTGATTTGTTTCTTGCATCAATTGGCACATGTGCAGGAATTTATGTAAAATCATTTTGTGACAATCGTAAAATCCCAACAGAAAATATTAAGATAATCCAGCAAACTGAATATAACAAGGAGACCCATCTGCCGGTAAATGTTACTCTGGATATTAAACTGCCTGCAGATTTTCCTGAGAAATACAAAGAATCAGTTATTAATGTTGCCGGATTATGTGCAGTAAAGAAATCAATATTTAATCCGCCTGAATTTCAAATATTAACATCAGATATATAGAATTATTATGAAAATTGCAGTTCCAATAACAAAAGAGAATCAAATTGACAGTCATTTCGGCCATTGTGAATCATATGGAGTATTTACCATTTCTGATAATAAGGAAATAGCAAATATCAAAAACGTTGAGTCACCGCAAGGATGCGGTTGCAAGTCAGATATAGCATCAGTGTTGGCTTCGGATGGAGTTACCATTATGCTGGCAGGAGGCATAGGTGGTGGCGCAATTAACGTTCTCAACAGCAGCGGAATAGAGGTTATCAGAGGCTGCTCCGGTGATGCAACCGAGATAGTTAAGCACTATTTATCAGGATTAGTAGAAGATAGCGGCAGTAGTTGCCACCATCATGAGGGACATCATGAGCATGGACACCAATGCAGTCATAATTAATAAAAGAGGCCGGATTAAACCGGCCTCTTTTTATTCTTTTTTCTTTGTATTAAGTCCAAACGGCAAGTATAACGGACAAAAACTGATAAAGCTAGTCAGAACAAATATCCCTGCCAGGATCAAAAGAATAATTCCCAGTGTACCTGAAATTACGTGAGTAAAATAGAGTACAACAACTACGACAGCGACCAGTATCCTGATCACTTTGTCTATGGTTCCCATGTTTTTCTTCATAAAAAAATCCTTTTAAAATTTATATACCCAAAATTTAATCCAATTCCTTAGCTATTGCCATTGCTGCAATTGTACCATCAGCTACAGCAGTTGTTATCTGCCTGTATTTCTTGCTAATAACATCACCTACAGCGTAGACACCAGGAATACTTGTATGCATATCTTCATCGGTTTTTATATAACCCCACTGGTCAAGTGTTAATTTATCCTTAAACAAATCAATATTTGGTTTCATGCCGATAAAAATAAATACTCCATCACTAAACAGTTTTAGACGTTCTTTTGTTTTAAGATTTTCAATATCGGTAATTATTTTTTCACCCTCCCTCTTAAATGCTCTTGGTTCATGCTCAAATAGAATACTGATCTTTGGATTTCTAAAAACTTTATCCTGTGCTTGTTTATTTCCTGTAAACTTGTCGAACTGATGTATAATGGTCAGTTTGCTTGCAAACCGGGTAATATACTCCGATTCTTCAATTGCAGAGTTTCCACCCCCTATTACAATAACCTCTTTATCATCAAAATACTTTGCATCGCATGTTGCACAATATGAGATACCTTTTCCCTTAAGTTCCTTTTCTCCCGGAGCACCCGTAAGATTAGGAGTTGTTCCGGTTGCAATAACTATCTTCTTAGCCTTAACTGTTTCATATTCATCAATTACAACCTCCTTCTTTTCCAGGTCTACTCTTGTAATATCAACTGCCACTTTATATATAGTACCGCACAGTCTTGTTTGCTCGCTCATATTGTGCGAAAGCATGTACCCTGCCTGGGGCTCAATAAAACCAGGATAGTTAGAAATTTCATGGGTTGTTGATACATGTCCTCCCGGTAATGCAATATCTATTAGGACAGTATTTACTTTCGACTGACAGAGATACAAACCAGCTGTCAGTCCACCTGGACCTGCACCAAGAATTATAACGTCGAACTCAGAAATTGTTGGTTTAATGAGAGCTTTAATTTCCCTTACCTTTCCGACTGGCAACATACTATCAAGATTATGGATAATATCACTACGTTTAATTCCACCAGTAAGTCTTTCAGCCACCTCTTCTCCTTTATCAAAAAATAGTAAAGTAGGTGAAGATTTAACTCCAAGCTTTTCAGCCAGATCACGATTATCCTGTCTGAATATCTTAAGGAACTTAACATCTGTACCATAAAGTAAGGACAGATCCTCAAATTTTGAGGCCAATGCCTCACAAGGAGGACATTCAGTTGAATAAAAATCAAGTATTACCTTACCTGAATTCAAAACTTCTTTCCCAAATTCTGTTGAATTGATCTCTTTCATTTGAATAATTCCCCTATAAAATTTAATTAACGATTTGCTGAATTAGCATATTAATATATTGATTATGCGCCTATTACGAGCCTATGTCTGTTGCAAATACCAAATTATTGTTAAAACAACTATTTCTTATTTTAATTATAATTCCACAACATTCTCAAAATAGGCTGAGAAACCCATTTCCAATAATTCCTTCACCGGACGACAGTCAGTAGAGCAGATATTTCCTGTCCTGTTTTTTGCAACAGAACCGCACCCCGCGCCACAGGCAAGTTGTACAGAGCACTCTTTGCACTCGGGAATTACGGTTATATCACGTCTTTCCCATTGATCTATGATACTATCTTTACGGACAACAGTTGGGTAAAATGTGCCCAAAGATTCATCCCTCTTACCAACAGTTGCAGTACATGAATAAATTTCGCCTGTATAATCGAAAGCCCATTCAGTCTTACATGCCGGACATGCATCGAATAGTGGATCAGGGAGCTCCCCATTCTCCAAAAGAAATTTTGCTACTGAATAAGCAGGTCTATAAAATTCAAGAATATAAGGATGCTGCTTCGTTAGTTCAAATATTTTTTCAAATATTGATACCCTGTCAAAAAGTTTTTCAGATGCAGACTGGCAGTGATGAAGCTCGTAATTTCGTCCGATCTGTGTTTTAAAATATGCACTTTTTGTCCAACCTTTATCAACTGCAAACTGAGCCAGTTCCGGAAGGTTTTCTATATTGTCCCTGTCAATTACCATACGAAGATTTATATTTATATTGTTTCCCAGACAGGAATCAATACCCTCTACAATCTTTTTAAATGTTCCATCCCCACCCTTCAGAAACCGCCTGCTATTATGCACAGTCTCAGTACCATCAAGAGTAACCTGTACTTCACGTATTGTTCCCCTGTTGAATAGAGCGGTATACTCTGCGAGAGCATAACCATTAGTCACAAAACTTAGTTCAAGGTTTGATTCGTTTGCCCGATCCAATATATAAGCTATCAGTTCTTTTTGTTTGGGGCTGTCTAAAAGCGGTTCACCTCCAAATATTGTAATGTATTTTTTCCGCCCTGCAAATTCCTTCTGAACATAAGTAAAAAAAGCATCTATCACCTCGATATTTAACTCACTGCCAACATTGTTATACTGATCCTGATAACAATATGTACAGGCAAAATTGCAACTGTAATTAGTTACAAAGAATATTTGTATCTCATCTTCGTCGCGGGCATCAATAAAATCCAGGTATTTATTTCGGTAAAGTCTTTCTTCTTCAATGTCATCTACCAGATAACCCTTATTCTCTAACTCATTTGCAAGTTCCGTATCAGATATTGCTCCTCCATTTCTGATTACGTTAATCTTATCAGCGTCAGAATTACTGAGTATATCAGCATTCCCTGAAAGTAAATTAATAATGAAAAAGTTTTCAGAGTCCTTGATTCTGGAAAAAATATTATACTTTGAATATTTCATTACCATCAAAAATATTTTATGGGATTAGTTATAAGAATTAAATAAC
>Ga0307376_10006178_pt1 | contig 10657 bp, 12 predicted proteins | sample TR2MG_FD_202536 | JGI IMG/M metagenome (GOLD analysis project Ga0307376, IMG submission 202536) | Soil microbial communities from Risofladan, Vaasa, Finland - TR-2 | ecosystem: Environmental > Terrestrial > Soil > Coastal area > Acid sulfate soil | place: Finland: Risofladan, Vaasa | collected...
TCAGGACACTGCATTGACTCTCGTTAGTGATACTTCCCATATTTCGGAATATTGGAAAATTAAAATAATTGGTGCTGATGACACTTTCAAGGCAAAAGTTTTAGTTTTAAATGCTAAATTTATTCAATAATGAAATATAAATTAAAAGCAACTTCAATAGGCATTAATGGCATTGTTTACAAGAAAAAAGATAACATCATTTTTGATCCTAGTGATCTAAAGTGGGCAAAAGTTGCAAAAGAAATAATTGCAGCGTATAAGGACGGTCACTTGGAAGCCATTGAAGAAACGAAAAAAGCCAAATACAAGAAATAAATGAGTAGAGATCAAGCCATAGCAGACATGAAAAAGTATACACAGGCAGAATGGGCAGTTGATATTACATTAACTTCTCCTGCTCCTGGTAGTGAGGTTGCAAATGTACGTGGTTTGTCTTCTATTCATCATTTTCAGATTGATCCTGAGACTGGTAATCCTGTAAATTCAAGAAATGCACATGTTTCAATTTGTGAAAGTGTCATTCTTGATGCGAATGTTGATTACCCAACAAGAGATACAAATGGTGAAATTTATTTAAAAAATCATTTGGTGAGTTTTTCGGATGGAACTGGTAAAACTGGCACTTTTCAAATTGACGATCAGTTTCCTAATGAAACTCTTGATTTAATTGTTATGATTTTGGGTAATTATGCCAATTAGCGAAGCCATACCAGCCCAAAATTTCGAACTGATAAGAGATCGGATCGCTGTAATTCTTGGTGCAGAGTTTGTGAGTCAAAAGGCTATTACTACAAATGTTCTGTATGATGCAACCATATGGGTTGAGCGATTTATTTCATTTGACAAAAACGAGTTGCCAGCTATAAAAGTATATTTTGACAACTCAAGTTTTGACAAAGATTCGCCTTACGCAAGTAAGGGAGAAAGTAAGTATATAATCGCTATTTCAGTTAATAATCCAAATACATCAACAAAAAGAGGTGATAAACAAAGTTCTGTTGATGCTCAAAAAATAGCTGGTGCTATAAGATATATTTTTGAACACACAATTTATAAAACGCTTAGCTTTTCGACTGGGTTCATTGAAGGGATTGAAATTACTGATATTATTACATCGGTACCAATCACAGGCGATTCATTGCACACTTATACTTGTAATCTAGTTCTAAACGTAAGGCATACGGAAACAAACGGCCTTGAAGTACCGACACAAGCAGTTGAGCAAATTAACTCAATAGTAAAATTAGAAGAAACTGAAAAAGGTTATTTAATAGTTAAAACATAAAAAAACAAATGGCAACATCAACAGCAATAAGTCAAGATCGGATTAGCTCGGTAGTTGGCTATAAGCTCAAAAAAGCTAATTTCGGAACAAATACACCTGATTTGCCTCAAAAAATCGTTTTGCTAGGTGAAGGGAATACTGCTAATCAATCAAGTTTTGATATAACTGAATTTGATTTTATTTCTTCAAAAGAGGTTGGTGATCGGTTTGGTTATGGATCACCACTTCATATTATGTCAAGAATTATACGGCCAAATTCAGGCGGTGTAATTGGAGGTATTCCAACAATTATTTTGCCCCAACTTGAAGCTGCTGGAGCAACTGCCGCAGTGTATAAATTAGGTGTTACAGTTGCAACCGCTGTAACCGCAAATGTCACACACAAATTGACAATAAATGGACGTGACAACATAGACGGGCAAACATATAGCTATTCATTAGTTGTTGGTGATGTTCTTGCTGTAGTTCAGCAAAAAATTATTGATGCAATTGCTGGTGTTCTTGGTTCTCCTGTTAGTGGTGCAATTAATGTTGGCGATGTTGACATTACCACGAAGTGGGCCGGAAGTACTGCAATATTAAATGTTTCGGTTGATACTGGCAAAAGTGCCGCAGGTGTTGTATATGCTGAAACTTCAAACACAGCAGGGACTGGTGATCCAGCAATTACTGCTGCATTAGCTGCTTTTGGTGCAGAATGGAACACGTTGGTAATTAATCCTTATGGATCTGCTCAATTCACAGCATTGGAAGCATTCAACGGAATTCCAGATCCTACAACGCCAACTGGCAGATATTCTGCTGAAAATTTCAAGCCATTTGTTTCATTATTTGGATCATTGTTATCTGATAAGGATGATATAATTGCGATAACTGATGCCACTGCAAGAAAATCAGAGGTTACAAATGTACTTTGCCCTGCTCCAAATTCAGAAGGTTTTGCGTTTGAAGCTGCTGCAAATATGTGTGCATCTGTTGCATTAATTTTTAACGATACTCCACATTTAGGTAATCTAAATCAAAACTATCCTGACATGCCAGTTCCATCAGATGGAAATATTGCAGATTTTGCCGATTATAATGCACGTGACTACATGGCAAAACGTGGAAGTTCTACGGTAATTTTAGCAAATGGAAAATATAAGGTGCAAGATTTTCTCACAACTTATCATCCAGATGGTGAAACGCCTGCAAAATTCAATGAAGTCAGAGATTTAAATGTAAATTGGAATATTGCTTTTGGATGGAAAATCATCCAAGACAACGATATACAAGGCAAAGTAATTGTGAATAATGATCAGCAAGTTTCTGTTGATGACACGGTTGCACCAAAACAAGGTAAACAATTAATTTTTAGCTACGCAAGTTTACTTGCATCTAAGGCATTAATTGCAGATGTTGCATTCACTGAAGAAAGCGCTATTGTTGGGATTAATCAAACTAATCCAGCAAGATTAGATACATTTTTTAGGGTGAAAATTACATCAATAGGGAAAATTGTTTCTTCTGATGTTGAATTTGATTTTAATTTTTAAAAAAATATAATTATGGGTTTTGTTGGCGGTGACATATTGGAAATAACATACAACCACTCAATAATTGGCAGTGGTTCGTTATTCCTGAAATCGAATGAAGATGGTACACTTGATCTCGGTGGTTACAGAAGTAACGATGATGCAAACATGATTACAGGCGATTTGCAAATGATTGACCAAATAAACGCAACAAGAGGGGCTTATGAAACCCCTCCTGTTGCGTGGGACATGGTGGATAATGATGAATTAAAGAAAATATCATTAATGTCCGAAAGTCCAGTTTTAGCTGATTGGACTATTACTTCTATCAGTGGCGCAATTTGGGGTGGAAAAGGAAAGCCAGTTGGTGACATCCAAGGCAATACTAATGCCGCAACTATTGGGCTGAAAATTGCATTCAGTGGGCGTGTAAGACGTTTGTAAAAATAATTAAATAAACAGCTATGAAAAAAATTACAGATCCAGAAATTTTGGAACAAGAGTACCAAAGGTTCATTGAGCCGTTGAAAATAAATCCAGCAAAGCTAGAATCGTTGGAGGAATCAAAAGATCCTGAAAAATCAAGTGAAAAAGAACAACTTATTAAGTTGATTAGATTAGGGTTATTGGTTATTAATGATGAAAATACAGCTGTTTTTAATATTTTCGATCCGGTTCAATATGGAGAGGAAACAATAAATCAGTTGACATTTCGTGCGGATACTCCAACAGTCTCTGATATTGAAAAATTTGGAGTTGGCAAAAGCGCAATGGAGAAAACGAGGCGCATTTTTTCATTTCTTGTAGTTGGAAAATATCCTTCAGCTTTTTTTTCAAAAATGAAATCGGATGACCTTAATAATTTTGCACAAATTGCAGCATTTTTTTTGCCTCAATCAGATTAGATGAAATATATCAGGCAATAGTTGATATTGCAAATGTTTACAAGTGGCCAATGAGCGAAATTGAAAAATTATATCTAAATGATTCAAGCGTTTACGGCCTTTTTTTTTGGCATGATAGAGCCAAAGAGTATGTGAAAGAAATAAAGACACCTATATAAATGGGAACTACAGCATTAACGGTCAAAACAACATTTTCAGCAATTGATAAGTTAACTGCTATTATTAGCAAAATGACTGCTGCTATCCGTAATTTTGGGCAAAAAGCAGTTGTCGTTTTTCATAAGGTTGATAGAGCGCAAAGGAAATTCCAGAAAAATATTTCAAACTCAATAGGTAAATTAGGGAAGTTGGGGCTTGCTTTTTCAGGTGCTGCTTTGGCTATGTCCATATTGAACGCTAATGTTGAATTAGACAAAAACCTTGCATCATTACAAGCCATTACTGGAGTAACCACGACTGTTTTTGAAGGATTTAAAACCGAAATTGATAAAGTTTCAACAAGTCAGAAAAAATTTGCAGGTGAAACGGCAAAGGCTTTTGAGATTGTTGGATCTGCAAAACCTGAGTTATTGGCGAATGCTGAGGCCCTTGGTAAAGTTACTGAGGCATCAATTGTTCTTTCAAAAGCTACAGGAATGGATCTAGTGGCTTCAGCAGGCAACCTAACTGGAACATTGAACCAATTCAATCTTACTGCTGATGAATCAAACCGTGTAATGAATGCTTTGGCTGCTGGTTCTCAAGCAGGGTCTGCACCTGTGGATCAGATTACAGAATCAATGAAAAAATTTGGTACTGTTGCCGCTTCTATGAATGTTTCAGTTGAACAAAGTATTGGATTAATTGAAACATTAGCAGAGAAAAATATAAAGGGGGCTGATGCTGGCACCGCATTGAGAAATATATTAACAAAAATGGCTACAATTAAGGCGTTGCCAAAATCGGCTCAAATTGAAATGGCAAAATTTGGCGTTAATTTAAATGTAGTTTCAAATAGTGCATTGCCAGTATCTGAACGATTGAAGGAATTAAGCAAAATTGCAGGTGATTCAACCGCTTTATTTAAGGTTTTTGGAGCTGAAAACTTAGTTGCTGGACAAGTATTATTAGAAAATACTGATAAGGTTGATAAATATACTAAAGCAGTTACTGGAACAAATACAGCAACAGAGCAAGCCGCAATAAATTCAAACACATTATCAAACAAGTGGGATGAACTAATTGCAAGCTTCAAAAATTCAGTAACAACAACCAATTCAGAAAACAAGTCATTAGATATTTTAAAAAATGTACTTTCATTTGTAGCTGATAATATGGACACGCTTGTATCAGGAGTTGTTATTTTGACTTCTGTCCTTGGTGCTTTCAAATTAGTGATGGGTGTAGTTAATTTCGTTCTAGCTTCAAGCCCTATAACATGGATTACGCTTGGTATTGTATTATTAATCGCTGCAATTGCCGCCTTAGTTATTTGGTGGGAAGAAATAGTAAATTGGGTAAAAACATCTGATAATGCTTTTGCAAAATTAATCAGATTTGTCTTGCGCCCGTTAATGTGGCTTTTCAAGGGCATAGGTATAACCATTAATTGGCTTATTACAAAGTGGGAACAATTAGTAGAATGGGTGAAAACCTCTGATAGTACTTTTGCAAAATTTATCAGGGGTGGTATTAGTCAACTTATTAATGCTTTTGATAAGCTTGGAAAAATGATTGATTGGCTTGGTGATAAATGGACAAAATTAAATAATTTCATCAGTGGGGCCCGTGAAAGTATTGCTGAATTTGCAATTAATCAAGGCGCATTAGATTTTTTAGATCCAGCGGCAAGAAAAGAATTATTAATTGAAGCAGGCGCAACTGAATTAACAAAAATACTGAAGCTTGATGGTGGGCAAAACTTAAACCCAGACGCTGCAACTACTGAGTCAATTAGAGAGCAAATAACAACGAATAACAATAACAGCAATCTTGATATTAATATAAACGATAAAAACAATAACGCTGAAATAATTAAAAGTTCAGGATTTGGTATAAAAACAACAAAAACAACGGGGTTTAATAGATGATGACTGATTTAGAAATTTTCGAAAATGGCACTGGTGGAGATCTAAAACTTAGGAATGAAGATCTTTCTACTATTTCAGGCTTAACAAATCAAGTTTATTTAGCTTTTTTTGGTGGAAATGTTGAAAGTAATACAAATGAAGATTCTCAAGAACTGGATCAAAGGTCTGATTGGTGGGCAAATAGTTATTTGAAAAAAGAATTTCAATTTAATTCAAATTTTGAACGAGCATTAAAAACAATTGCTCTTAATGGTGCTGGATTAATTGCGATTGAAAATGCAGCCAAAGAAGATTTAAAATTCTTACAGGAATTTTCTAAAATTGAAATTGATACTGAAATTACAGGTAAAAATAAATTGACTATATTTGTAAATATTATAGAACCAGGCAAGCAGAGTTTGAAAATAAAATTTGTCTGGGATGGTACAAAACAAGAGATAATTGAAACAACAGTATTATGACAATTCCAACATTATCAGAGCTTTATAATTCTATATTAACGGATCTTAGAAATAGGTTATCTATACGCTTCATTGTTGGAAAGGTTGTCATTAGTGCTTTTGCAGCAGTTCAGGCCGCAAAGCTAAAGATTATCTATTTGATGGGTGCCTATATATTTAAGAATATATTTATTGATACTGCTGAAAGTGAGACTGTTGGAGGTTCATTAGAACGTTTTGGCCGTGTAAAATTAGGTCGTGAGCCATTTGCAGCAAGTGCTGGAGAGTATACACTTGATGTTACTGGAACGATAGGTGCTACGATTGCGCCAAACACAACTTTCAAAAGCGGTGATAGTTCGACAAGTCCAGATAAGTTATTTATATTAGATACATTATTTACGTTTACAGCGACTACTGGGACTATTTCAATAAGATCCTTAGATCTTGGCCCAGATGCAAAACTAGAAATTAATGATCAATTACAGGTTACTGCTCCAATTGCGAATGTTGATAGTTTTGGTTCAATTGCGAGTGTAGATGTTGCGCCTACTGAGGCCGAAAGTTTTGAGGATTATAGAAATGCAGTCTTACAAGCTTATCAGTTCGAACCACAAGGCGGAGCAAAAACAGATTACCGACTTTGGGCACAAGATGCTGCGGGTGTTTTTAATTCATTTCCGTATGTTACCGATGGTGAGCCAGGGAAAATAAATCTATTTATTGAAGCCACGAAAGCCGATTCAACAGATGGAAAGGGAACACCACCACAAGCAATCTTGGACGCTGTGGAAGTTGTTGTGGAATACGATCCAGATACTACAAAACCAGATAGTGAGCGGGGGCGTAGGCCAATGGGTACTTTCGAAATTTATTATCTTGCAATTACTCCTATTGCTGTTGATGTTGAAATATTGAATTTATCTGATGTTTCATTACTCTCAACTATTGAAAGCGCAATTGAGAGTTTTTTGCTTACTGTCAGGCCCTTTGTAGATGGTGCAGATAATCCAAATTTAAGAAACAAAGATAAATTATATGCAGCCGACATTGTTGATATTGTCAGATCTATAACTAGTACAAGTGCTACTTTTGACAATGTTGTTATGGAGGTTGATAGTAATATATTACAACTGTATCAGTTCACAGATGGCGACATACCTTTTATTAACTCTGTAACAAATGTAACATCATGATAATGAGCAGATTAAACAAAAAGATACATCTATATATTACTAGATACAACTTTATTATATTAACAGATTGATTATCAATCATTTACAAGTCTATTAGAATTGAATATTTATTTTTTGCTATCTAAATGGGTGGCATAATCCAAGGAAAGTGACTTAATGGCAAGCATAAATGTAACACCAACATATAATTCTGAATTTGGTAGCCGTGGGGCTGGTAATAATCAGTTTGATTATCCTTCTGGGTGTATAATAGCTAGTAGTCAATTATATATATGTGATAAGCAGAATAATAGAATTCAAATATTTGATTTAGCAGGGAATTATATTTCTAAATTTGGAAGTTATGGATCTGGTAATGATAATTTTTCATTTCCAGAAGGTATTGAAACTGATGGTACTTATATTTATGTTGTAGATTCAGCAAACCATAGAATAAAAAAGCATGATCTTGCAGGTTTATTTATTTCAGAATTTGGAAGTCGTGGGGCTGGTAATGCTGAATTTGATTATCCATGTGGAATAACTCTATATGATGAAAAATTATACATTGCAGATAAGCAAAACGGAAGAATAAAAGTCCACTTAAAAGATGGTACTTATGTTTCTGAAATTTCAGGACTAAATTTCCCTGAAGGAGTCACTACACTAAATGATTTAATAATTATTTCTGATTCTGGAAATAAAAAAGTAAAATATTATACGCCTGCATTAAGTTTTTTATTTAATGCAAATACTATTTTCAATTATCCAACATCAGTAAAAAATATAAATGGTGTAATTTGTGTTTGTGAAAGACAAGCATCTTATTTAACTTTTTTGGATGATTTAGGGAATAAATTATCTGACTTTGGAGAGGTTGGGAGTACTCAAAACAAATTCAATTTCCCTTATGACTCAGTTTTTACATTAAATCCAGCTCCTGAAGAACCGGGTTTAATGTTTATTGTCGATTCTGCAAACCACAGAATTGAAATTTTTAGCATAGAGATTAAAACTGATGTTCCAACTTATTCGGATGAATTACTAGAACAAACTAAGCAATTATATCCAACTGGTCGGGCGTGGTGGATGAAAAAAGGAAGTATTTTTGAGCTTTTTCATTTAGGTTTAGCATTTTCAGAAAGCAGGGTTGTTTCATTTGTTCGTGGTTTATTGGACTCAATTATTCCTGATAATGATAATTTTTCAGAGGTTGATGCAACTAGGTGGGAGAGTGCTTTGGGCTTATTCATCCAGCCAAATACACCACTTGAGAATAGAAAAGAGGGTATAATTAGAAAAATGCAATACCCGGGAAGTGTTCCAGCAAGGCAACATTTTAAGTTTGTAGAGGGTCAGTTGAGATTAGCGGGTTTTGATGTATATGTTCATGAAAATAGATTCGGAGATCCGCCGACTGTTGCGCCTACTCAGAGCGCAATTTATGGTAATTTCTTTTATGGTCAATTGCCATATGGATCAAGTGCAGTGACTGGCACACCTATTGCGAACTTTATCGATGAAAGCAGAGATGAATCTTTTAATTTTGGCGACTCTGTTAATGCACGGGCAACATTTTTCATAGGTGCAGCAACTTACCCTAATAGGGCTATTGTGTTGACAAGTAGGAAACAAGAGTTTAGGGAATTGATTTTAAAATTAAAACCTGCACAAACAGCAGGATTATTATTAATTGATTATGTTGATAGCATGCAAGGCATTGGCTTTGATGTTATTGGCTTAGATATGGAGGTTTATTAATATGGCACAATTAACGAGAGCGCAGTGGAATGCGAAATTAATTACAGGATATAAGATTACCCAGTCGGACTGGGTAGATATTGTTGATTCGTTTTTTGCATTATTGAATGATGAATTAATAATTGAAGCATCATTGGCAACTCTTGATGTTGACATTGAATCGAAACTAAAGGTAGCTACATTTCCAATCCCTGAAGATCTAACTTTTGTAAATGCAATAATATCTGTTGATGTTGCCCCTGTAGGAAGTTCTGCGATTTGGGATATTAATATAAATGGATCAACTGTATTAAGTACAAATATAATTATTGTAGCTGGGCAACTTGTAAGCTCTGATCCTGTCTTTTCTACATTAACAGCCAATGAAAAAGATGTATGTGTTGTTGATTGCGATCAAACTGGAGCGTCAACGCCTGGGCAAAATCCAGTATTATACATAAAATATAAAAAAAGATAGCTATGTTCATATATTTTGATAAGATAAGTGGTACTGAGGTTAGACGGGGAAAATATAATAGGAATAACATTGATGAACCTATTGAGGGTGAACATTCCGTTACTGTGTACAAGTTACTAGATGTATTAATAGACTGCGATCCAGATTACCAAAGAAAAAATAAAACCACACTAGACATTTCAGAAGATCTATATAAAGGGCTGGAACATATAAAAATAGCTTATCAAAACTATGAAGTAGTTGATTTTCCTGATGAACAAAAAATTAGTATATTCAGTAATAAATTTGGTAGTTGGATAGATCAGCAATATCCTGTATATAAAAGACAAAAGCATTCTGATGAACTGGTAATGAATCCAACAGCAGAAAGGAAAGCCGATATTGAAAGCTGGAAAGCATGGGAGTTCTCACAGAGAGACCTGTTTGACCAAAAAAAAATAAATAAAGATTTTAATTTTAATTTTGAACCTAAAAATATATAAAATGGCGGATACATATTGGTTAATAAAATGGAAAGATGTAAATGATAAGGTTCTAAATGACCCTTCTAAGTATGAAGTAATTAATGGTAAAGAAGATGTTACCAACCCTTCATTAATAGGGTTGCAGCCAGATTTGGAGTACTTTGCAAAAAGAGTTCCCTTTCAAATGCCAAGCATTGATATTCGACTCTCAAATATGACTGAGGCAAGGGTAATGACCGAAGATATTGAAGTATCCAGCAATTGCAGATATTATGACTTAATATACCAACTCACTCAAAGAAGCAATGATGAAAAAAAGGTGTCAGTTGCAGAGATAGAGGAAGTTTCAAATTTGAGAGTATTTCCAACAAAAAAGCAATTAAAATATACAATGCTATATAATATTATTGCTAGGCGTGAAAGTAGAGGTCTAACTATCTCACCTGAGCAGCAATTGGTGTTAGATAAATATGAAGCCAAAGGGTTGAGGGTATGGCAAAATCATATAGAAGGAATATCAAAAGGTATTGCAATTGATACTGGAACTCCTTTTGATATTGATGCTAATTGGGAAATTGAGGATAATG
>Ga0307376_10006181_pt1 | contig 10654 bp, 1 predicted proteins | sample TR2MG_FD_202536 | JGI IMG/M metagenome (GOLD analysis project Ga0307376, IMG submission 202536) | Soil microbial communities from Risofladan, Vaasa, Finland - TR-2 | ecosystem: Environmental > Terrestrial > Soil > Coastal area > Acid sulfate soil | place: Finland: Risofladan, Vaasa | collected...
ACTCACACCAGATGCTGTTTGACTACAGCTCGTCTGATGAGTTTGACTACTTCAACTTCCCGGCATTCTCACCAAGTTCAGAGTGGGTTCAGACCAACTTTAAGAAAGGCCGATCAGGATTTGTGTTTTTCCAGATCGACCTTGATTCCAATCGTAAGGTTGTTATGCCTTACTTCTTTAACTCTTGATCAATTATATACTGAGCTGTTCTTCCTCGCTGTATCATAATCAACATATCTTTGGTTGGTTGTGATATAACATCTATTAGCTTAGCATACTCCTCTTTTTCTTTAGATCCCTTTAAGCCGTCGTTGTCATTAATCCACTTAATTTCAGCTTCTATACTTGTCAACTTGTTTTTCTTTTCAGCTAGCTTCTCTAGCACTGGATCTAACTTTCCAAACTTCTTTCTCACCTCATCAATCATTTCGTGTTTCTTTTCTGACATAGTGTTACTGTCTTTAAGTAGCTTAAATGACTTATTGGCAATCTGATCGAATTCTCTGACTGGAGCTATAACTCCACCCATTTTTAATAAGGCTACTGACTCTAGCTTACTCATTCCCTCTTTATCAAAGTACTTATCCTGTTTACGTTCATTGGTATACTTTCCTGTCTTTAACGCTGCAAGTATGTCATAAGCCTCAGACATTTTTTCCCATTGAATACCCAACGTACCAAAGTTAGCTTCGTCAGATATGTAGAACTGCATTGAGTTTTCTTTCATGAAATCCTCTCTCTTCTTTTTTTCTTGCTCTGCGTTAAGAGGGTCTAGGTTTTTTACTTTTCTAATGTCGTTCTCTTCTTTAATGTAGTCATCAATTTCTTTTTTATCAGGCTCTCCAATTCCAGCACTAGACATAACCCAATTGGATAACTTTAATACAAAATTGTCAGCTAATGCTAAAGGAGATACCACGTCGACTATTGCCTTACTCCATGATGATGCTAGCATATTTCTCTTCATCTTTTCAATCAACTCGTCTTGCTCTTCTTCATCATAGCCAAGTAGATTCATTGCTCCATAAAGTATGAGTTTCGCCATTTGGAACCTAATCATATTGTACACATAGATTTCAGCTGTGATTGAAGCTAGTGACCTAGCTGTATCCAAGTCTGCGTCTCCAGTAACAAGTTTTGTCAAGTCACCCCACATCCTTGTCTTTTGGTTCATGCCAAATGATGAGAATGGAATAAATACACTTCGTAAAATCTTAGTTGCAGTATTTTGTGATCTGTATACCTCACCTCTTACCCTTGCATCAGTTGTATCCATTGATCTGTCTACCATTGATTGAGCATAAGCAGCCGCTTCAGCATTTGGCTCTGCATTAAAGTCTATAGGACCAAGTTTATTTTTAATTGCATACTTTCTATAGTAAGCCATCCAAGCCAATCGTCTAGCTATGGCATCTGGATTGGATACCATCATTTGGAACGCCTTTGCATTAAACTTTGCAAATTTATCTAAACCAACCTCAGCAATACTTTTTCCAAAGGTAGCTCTCTCAATAGACTTATCAAAGTTAGCTAGTGATATAAGTATGTCATTCTCACCTACGTTTGCAATCGGCTGACCTGATTTGTTCATAAAATCAAACGCCTTTTTTGTAAAATCAGAAGGCCTTATGTGCTCACCTGCATTTACTATAGTGTTTGACATACCAGATGCAAACTGGTTAGCAGCCTGTCCAATACCAACAAGGGCTCTTACTGCTCCAAATGTACTAACCATGTTTGACCATTTATCTACACCTTGTAGTAAGTTCTTGTCAATCAAGTGCTTACCCTTAATAGTGTTGATATAGTCAACAAGCGCAGCCTTAATGATATCAAAGTCTTTTTCTGATCCGATTATATCCTCATTTTCTTTTGAGTTATAGAACGAATTGAGTTGGCGAATACCTGTAGCTGTGTAAGCATCTGTAAGTGCCAATCTGTATGACCTAAACATGTTGTTATCAAAGTTTAGGTCTACATATTTACCGTTAGATTTAATATCTTTCGGCCTTGTGATTGGCATCAATACACCAGCCTCATTTCTATTAAAGCTTGCGTTTGTATATGCCCCTAAACCAAGTACATCATTTCCACCAAGTGGATCTGAGTCTTTTGACTTTGTGGTCTTGTCGTTTACATATGTCTTAGGTGTATAGTTAATATCTTGACCAAGCATAATATTGTAAACACCCATAGCTGTGTCGCTAAGCAGGTCATACTTCTCAGCAAACATATCAACCACAAAGTTTACTGCATCTATATTTGTTTTAGTTGCCTTAGCTTTTACACTTTCAATGTCAGCGTCTGCGTCGTATAGACCAAGTTTTTTAAATACCTGATCGTATGTCTTACCCATCTCAACCTTAACATTATCTTTACTTGCCAATAGCATGTCCTTTGAATCCATAAGTATATTTACAAGTCGCTCGAATTCAGCGTCCTGATCAATGCCTGGGTTTGTTCTAATAAGGTCAGCAATAACTCCTCTCTCATAGATATTCTCATTTGAGTAGAAATCTTTTACCTTTTCAAACTTTTTAATATATTCCTTTTGTTTCTTAGCGGCTTCGAAGTCAGCTCTATTTGCACCTGTAATGATATCATTTATACCACTAACATTTTGATACATGTTGGCCTTTTCTGTGCTTCTAAACTTTCTTTCAAGTATTCTACTAAATCCAGCGAATAAGCCTAACCTTGTACTACCTAATTTCTTAGACATTGCAATACTCATAGGCTTAGACTTGAATCTAAACTTCTTGACATTTTGGATACCTTTATAAGCTCCAACCAATGACTCAATCCCAGCTAATGATCCGTTAGTAAAGTATGTGTCAAGAGAGTCAAGAATTTTGACAGCATCTTTCCAATCCATTATGTCTGTGTCAATGTTAATAGCATCAACAATTACCTGTGGATCTTCATCTGTAAGCATTTCAGCATACTCAGCGAGCTTCTCGTCAATCTGTTGTTTAATATTATCTGTCTGATCAACAGTTGGATTTAAACCTTGTAGTTCAGTAAGCATTGTCTCCGCATCTAAACTAGCAGAAGGCTTTCCAGTAATTCTTTCGTATCGAGCTTTTAAGTTATCAAGCAACATTTTCGTCTGAAGAGTCTGCTCAGCGTCAATATATTCAGCAATAACCTGTAGGTCTGGTTCCTCTTTAAGTGTAAGGACACCACGTCTAGCTGTGCTAGGCTTAACGCCATCTAAGATCATCTGAGCCACTGCAATATGGTCGTCAATGTTCTGTACCCATCTTGAGTCTAATGTAGTGAACATCTTAGCCAATACAGCAAATGGATTAGCTGTGCCTTTTAGACTAGCCTTGATTCTTTTATTTAGTGACTGAGCTCTAGCTACTTTCTCTACGTAGTCTGCATTGGCAAGGGCTCTAGACACGTAGTCAATAAACGCCTGGACTTTTGTTTCGTTATCAAAGTTCAAGCGCTTTAAGTTCTTCATGATGGCGTCAAACTGCTTGACAGATATATTACCTTTACTCTTAAGCGCTGTGACTCTAGCTGAGATGTCTGCAAGCACTTGCTTGTATGCCTTCTTCTGCTCGCGTTGTGCTCTGACTTCAAGTTTGATCTGATCAACCAAGGCCTTCTGCTCATCGTTCACAATCACCACTGTAGGTTTCACGCCTAAAATTTTCGGGGCTTTTTGGAACTTAATCTTCTTACCTGACTTATCTAACATTGGTTTGTCAGATGCTTTTATAGATGGTTTTTTTCCAGACTCATCTAATTCCCCATATACTGCAAATTCTTCTGAATTAGGGGATGTTTCTTTTATATTTTTTGCATAAACTAATCCTCCTATTTGAATAACTTCATCAGCTGAAACAACAGGCATTCCAGTAGCTCTATTCCAGAAAAAACTATGTCTAAATGGGTTCATTCCTACTTGTACCCAATTAGGATCATTCATAATATCTTCCACCATCAATTGAGCATTCAGTCCTTGCTCTTCTGCTGTGGCCCCTGGTATATCAACCATTTCTCCAACCATTCTAGCAAATGTGGATTTGCCTTTGTATCCTGCGGCAATTTGTAATGCCGCCCTAGGATCTGTTGAAAACTCAACATTCTTTAATTTAACAGCATTTCTATAAGATACTACAGGTCCGTTTTTTACTCTTTCATCGTGAACAGTTACAACCCACGCATTATGATGTAAATAAGATGGAATATCTAGCCTAGTACCAACTTTCTTTAATTTTTCACCATTTTCATCTACTACTGGAGCCATTAATTTGTATGCTTTCTTACCTAAAGCAAGTTCCATATGCTCAATTGTAGATGGTGCAAATAGAGTGCCTATTGATTTAATAGGTGAAAATTTATTCACTATATCTCTATAATCCTCTACATTTATTAAACCTTTAATTAGATTAACAGCAGCGTTTCTTACCTTATCACTATTTTTTGCGATAGGACTATCATTCATATTCTTAACAGGGGTAGGTATCCAATTTTGCTTTGGAGATATTTGCTTCTTACGAACAGACTTTTGTACAACGTTGGTGTCTATAACGGCAATGCTTTCTGTAGTTCCTTCAACCACTTGAGCACCATCTTTATACCTAAACGCTGTAACGCCATCTTTCTTAAGTGCGTCAAATAACTTCTTGATATCAGATTGACTTAATGAGTTGTCAAATCTATCATCAATTAGTTCGTATAGATTAGACTCCTCAACGGTATATTGTTTATCCTTTGGCTGTAAACCAAGTTCATTGATCTTATCTACGACAACCTTCTCATCGCTAATAGATTCTTGCGGTATTTCAAATTCGCGCACTTGTCCTCTATTGCCTTCAGCATATGCATTAGCTTCTCTTTTGTCAGTAGCAAAGTATACAACACCTGATCTTTTACCAAGTTCTTCTACACTTCTTGGACTTGCGTTGTATACTAGTTGTTTTTTACGAGTAGATGGTATATTAAACTCAGCAGTTTTAGGTATAGCTCCAGCGCTTGAAGAAACGTTCTTCTCTTCAAATTTAGGTTCTTCAGCTTTTCTAGATGTCTTCTCACCATCTTGATTGTATTTGGTATACGAATCAGTTATGTCTACTGATTTTACCAGCTCAGTAGGTTGATATATACCATTTATTTTAGCGAGTAATGCAAAACCAAATGATGGGTGGTGGTCTGTGTTATTTGGCTTAGTCTCTACAATTTGAAATGTAGTTGGGTCAAAATCTACAATGTTCATAATTTCTCCACCTTTCATACCTTGATTTAGCGGGTCCATTATTCTGTTGTAGAACTCATTCTTATTTTTAACACCGATTGCCTGTTGGAACTTTTTATTTGAAGCGATGGCATTATTTAAAGCCTTTCTCAGCTTAGGAGAATAATTATTCTTAATGTCTAGTAAGTCAATGATTTTTTTAGGATCTGACTCAAACGAATCAAAGTTCTTAATATCTTCACCATATTTAGTGGCAAATTGATTGAATTGTTTCTGATTGTCTTTACTATCTTTTATAGTGTTATTGAATACACCTATTAACTCTTTAGGAGTTAGTATGTCGTTATCTAATACTAGATTAAATAATTCAGCAAAAGTATGTTGTTGAAATTGCCAAGATTGATCTAGTGTACCAGCATGTGGTGCAAATAAATTAGCCCCTCCAAGCTCTGCATTTCTAATAAATGTTTCAGCTTGTTCTCTAGTATTGAATGCGGCAAGATTTGATACGTCCCCAATGACTTTACCGTTTAGTTCCATCATTAATGGCACATAGTTCTTACCACCAAGCATAGTTATCTTAAAACCATTTCCTAAATCTGTATCACCTGCATTTGTGTAGTCATACATATTGGTAATAAATTTCTTACCATTGAACTCTCTAATATTAATATCCTCTACAAACTTTCTAATAAAATCTCTAGGATCCTCTGATACCCTTATGGTTTTTTGAAGTTTTCTTTTTGGTACATTGAATGTACCTATTTCTCCACCTATTCCAGGTTCATTTACTTCAATCTCCTCACCAGTAACTAATTGCTTGCTTATAGTATTAATAAAGTCAACAGCTTCTTGTTTTGTGGATGCTGCTGTAAATATAGTTGGTAAGCCAAGTGATTTAGCAATCTTATTAATAAGTGTTTTAAATTTTTGTAAAGCATTAGTAGATAACTGTCCTTTAGCGGCACCCATAATACTACCAAGTTCTGAAATAAATTCTTCCGATTGTTCTTCAGCTGAATAGTTTTCAAGCAGGTTATCTAGACGATTTAATAGTTTTTTATCCTTAACTATAGACCTAAGTCCTTTTACCCATCCATTTAATTTTACAGCATCTAAGCCTTTATTTAATATAACATAGTGAAATGCTTCATGAAGTAATGTATGCGGAAATGCCTCTTGCATATTGATGTGAATTGCTCCATCAGATGCAATAAATGATCCTTTTTCTTTTCCTTCCGTTTGTTCACCTACTGCAGCATCGTATTCAGCTGTATTATTATGTAGATATATTTTTGCTTTAGGAATAGCTTTTATTGCAAGCTTAGCGCTCTTAGCTATTTTTTGTTTAGTCTCTGTATCTTGCCTTTCAATAACGTCGTTAATATTTTCGTTATTAACTATATTTAATTCAAGTTTCTGTGCTTGCTCTTCAGCTACACCTGCTTCTTGAGCAGCAGGTGTTTGCTCCTGAACTACACCTGCTTCTTGAGCAGCAGGCTGTTGCTCTAATGAGTTTAATAAATCAGTATGTAGGGTCTCTCCAAATAATTCTGAATTACCGGCTCTTTTTTCAGCATATGCAATTGGGTCTGAAACCAATTCATCTATAAGCTCTTGTTTCTCTTCTTGATTTATTACAGTTAAACCATTTATATATTCAGTCTGCTCTTGAACATATGCATCTATAAGGCTCTGCCTTTCTTCTACTTTTTGAACAAGCTCAGATTCTCTTTCTTTTAAAGATTTCAATTCTCCCGGTTGAGAGCCTTCTAATAACTCACCTTTTTTCTTTGCCTCTTCAATTTTTAATATCCTATCTCTTACTGTCTGAAGCTCATTTACTTTTTCACCTTCTTGGGTAACTTCTTGAGATCCTGCTTCGGGTTTTCCTTGCGCCATTTCTCCGCTACTTTCGGCTCCTGGCTGTACAGGTACTTCACTTGTTGCTTGCTCTTGAACGGCATAACTTAATTGTTTTAGTTCATCATTAATAGCACTGACGCGCTCAGTCTGAGCAGCGACAAGAGCAGGGTCTTTCCCTGCAATTTCTTTTTGTAATTCGTCTCTTTCGGTGATCAACTTAAAAGCCTCAAACTTATCAACCTTAGCTGGTATCTTATTGAGCACGCCTTCAACTTGATTGATCTTATCGATCTGTCTTTTGGCCTCGTCTTTTGATATCTCACCTGAAATAATTTGATCCTTAAGATGTAACTTAAAAGTATCCTTAAGCTCAGGGCTTTCAATTAGGTCTGTGATGTTATTGATCTGTGCTTTGTTCAGTTCATTCATGCTAACTTGTGTAGCTTGTGTGATTGACTGCATTCCAGCACCTCCAGCAAAACCAAGTATAAAAGATTGGCTTAATCTATCAGCAACTCCGGCCCATGAGCCTGGGTTGTCGAAGTATTTCTTTTCAGATAGTTTATTAAAGACATCTTTGTATACCATATCAGCTGCCTCTTGAGCAAGTTCGGTTGATCCCTCGGTTATACCAGATGATGTAACTTGGATAAGTCCATTTGTTATAGCAGCTCCTAGGTTTTTCTTAACCGCTAATTCAATTGCTTCAGCACTAGCATCTTTGCCTAATTCAGCAATGGTTCTTTTAAGTACAAAGTTTGTCAAACCTTTACCAGCAGGTGTCTTTGTAAACCACTTACTTACACCATACTTTTCAAGTACACCAACAGTAACACCGTAAACGCCAGACATTAATATCTTTTGGTATTCAGGTACGTCCTTAAATTCAGGCGTGTTCATTTGGTCTTTCATGTTGACGTATGAAGACGCATATAGTCCTAAAAATGGAGAACCGACAGCAGCACCAACTAACGCTGATCCACCTGAATTAGCAAGGCCGAATACAATCTGTTCAAAAGCATTTCTACCTTCAGCTGATGTATAAACATCACTTACTGATCCAGGGGCCGCTTCAGTAAGCAATCCCTTAAACTCACCATCTTGAAAGTCACCTGTCTCAAGTAAGAATCTCAATGAGTTCTCAGCTCCTTGCAAGAATGAATATGTTGCACCTGACAATACGTTGCCTCGCTCAGCTTGAATGGCATATTGATTGGCCGCTATGTTGTCAATAGATACACTCTTATCTTTTGTTTCAATTACCTGCTCACTGATTTTATTTCTTTCCTCAACAAGCATATTCTTTTCAGCAGCTAACTTTGGAGCATACTCTGTATTGTATTGCTCTTCAGTTATAGTACCGTTCTTTCTTGCCTCATTTACAGTGGCGTTCCATTCGTTGTAGTTTTTTGCTTTCTCAGAGTAGTCGATAGATTGAATCTGAAGCTTTGCAAAGTCAGTCTTAATGTTTTCCTTTGCATTCTTATCGTATATAGCAGCAGCCTTGTACTTGTCGTTCTTGGCGTAGTTATATCTCATGTTTGACAGGTCAGTCAACTTAGCTTTTTCCTCAAGCATCTTTTGAGACAATTCAATGCGCTGAGTAGGTGTGGCTGTTTGCATCTGTACTTGCAACTTGTCAACCTTTTGCTTTTGATCAACGTATTCTTTAGAGTTCATTTGAACATCTAAGAATCCTCTTAATATATTAGCCTCTTCTTTATCTCGACCGCTCGACCAGTTCTCTAGATTGACTACAGCATCTTCACCTGTAACTGTATTGACGATACGAAGCTCATCATAACCAAAGCCAGTCATGGCTACTTGGAGGTATGGGTAATCTTTAATGATACGTTCAACTACAGGCACTACATCTTCTTCATTATCATTAACAAAGTCAGGTGTTACCAATGAAAGAGATTTGTCTATTTTGTCAGACTGAGCTTTTCTTCTCAAGTACTCTGGGTCATTTACATCTAACGCTCCGAAAGATGTTTTAAATAACTCCTGCTCGGCCTTTTGAGCGGCTGTTTGCTTTGGTTTTGGAGCAGCTGCTTTATTGACTGCTTGGCCAAAGTCAGAAGACGCAATTCTATCAGCTTGGTAATCGTAAGTCTTTTTGTTTACTTTGCCAGCTGCTAGTAGTTTGTCCCAATATTCTATAGTATTTCTGTCGCCTTGTAGTTCTTTTGGAACTTCAGGCATCTTAGGCTCAGGCTTCTCAAAGCTATAGTTTTCTAAAGAGACAGCGTTTTTCTCAAGTGATTGAAGGCGATTTTGAACGTCGCCTTTAGTGATTGGATAGTACTTATACTCACCCTTAAATGACTTAAACCACTGCCCGTTTTCTTTCTTATAGATGGCGTTTTCCTCACCCGGAAAAGAGTATGTTCCGTCAGACTTTCCTTTTGAAGACGAAGATACCGTAGGCTTGATAGTTGTTGTGGTCGATAATCTTTCCGATGAAGGTTTTACCGATCCAGATGCCGTAAGATCTTTTTTTTTTACACCCAAAACTTGTTCTGGAGATGGTAATTTACTTCCTACTCCTAATACTTCTTCTGGTGATGGTAATCCGTTTGACATATTATATAACTTTTATACTTCCGTTTTTAACACCTTCATTTATTTGAGCATCTGTCCAACCTGCTTTTTTCCAATCTGCTATTGATCCTGACAGAACACTAGATTGCGCTGGTGTTTTAGAAGCAGCAGTTCTAGCTTTGCTCATCTTCTTGGTCCATGTGTCTCTATTTCCAACACCAAAGAAACTACCTACATCATCAATATGACTTATAGGACCCTTCACGTCTTTAGGGTTTGATGCATTGATAATAAGATATGTGCCCTTACCGGTCTTTTGAAAAATATATTTACCTCCAGATAAACTGCTTAGCTTATTTACATTACCATCAATCCAAGCTGTTCTTACATCAGCAGCTGTCTTGTAGTATTCAGGCTTATCTTCTGCCTTAACAGAACCGACGCCTCGAGAGCCTCCTGCGGCTCTTGGCTCATCCTCTAATGATTTAAACTCAAGCTGCATCTCAATAGTGGTCTCAACTGTTTTCTTGGCTCTATCTCTTTGCTCTTCAGATATCATTGGTTGATAAACACCTGATGCATCTTTCTGCATTGGTATAAGTTTCTTTTCAGCTTCTTGCATAAATGCATCAAAATCTTCTCCTGATAATTCTGGTAAATCTTGATATCTTCTAGCTTCATTCTCTTTTTGAACCATGCCAATTAGTATTTGGTTGCGATCCTGAGATGTGTAGTATGTTGTATATCCTTCATCCGTATTATCCTGAAGTATGCTCATTGTCATTCTGTCATTGCTTGTTAATGATCCAACAACGTCTGCCATTTTACTAGCAAATCCAGGTCTTTTTGTCAAGTCTGTTAATGTTCTTATACCTTGCTCATTAACATACGGCTTCCATAATTTTGTTATTTCGCTAACAGCTTTATCAAGTTCTACTTTATCAAACACAGCATTACTTGGATCAGCCATTGTCTTTGCTGACTCAATTGTATCTGGAATAACTTGCCCTGTTTGTGGATCTAATCTTCCAGTAC
>Ga0307376_10006182_pt1 | contig 10653 bp, 10 predicted proteins | sample TR2MG_FD_202536 | JGI IMG/M metagenome (GOLD analysis project Ga0307376, IMG submission 202536) | Soil microbial communities from Risofladan, Vaasa, Finland - TR-2 | ecosystem: Environmental > Terrestrial > Soil > Coastal area > Acid sulfate soil | place: Finland: Risofladan, Vaasa | collected...
CCAGACGTGACGCAGCCATCTCAGGTTACTGGACCCGGCACCGGCTCGCTCGACTATGCGGAGGCCGGAGAACCAGCAGTCAGTCAGAGGTACACGGTTGTCTTCTACTCAGCGACGCAGTTCGAGGTCAAAGCTGAATCTTACCGGGAGAACCCTGTCAACCTTCACCCGGCAATCAACGGTGATGTGGCGTGGCGTGGCGTTATCAGCGCCGACTTCTACGCTCCGCTCGGAGGGATGAAAATCCCAGCGGCTGGGTGGCAACCAGGAACTCAGACCACGGACGAAATTCAGTTCAACGTCAGGGGCAACACGACAGACACTGCGTGGCCCGCTGACTCCAACGACCAGGTCGAGATGACGTTCGACATCACTGGGAATCCTGACTCCAGTAACTGGCGACCGATCACTGCTCATCGCGCCAGGGTAGCGTCAACTGTCACGATCGATGCGGTGACGAAGTTCGTTCCAGTCCGCTATATCGACCCGGCAGATTGGCCGATCGGGAATCGTGCATTCATCATGAACGAGGTAACGATTGACGAATGCGTGATCCAGAGCGCACAGCAACCGTCGATCGGAGTTCCTGCATTCACAGGTGGTGGACTTGATGACCTGACTGTCGCTGGGAATTTCAACGGTAATGCTCAGTCAACCGTCCGCGTGAGAATCGACGGGACAGGGACGCCTGACACCTTCGAGTACTCTCTTGATGGCGGCTCGACTTACCAACCGGGCCTGATCCCGATCACGGGGTCGGCGCAGCTTCTCGACTACGGGGTATGGATCACATTTGCCGCCACGACAGGCCACACGATCAGCGAATACTGGGACATCGCAGTCGAACCCTTCGGAGTGACGCTCGCTGGGTTGTCGATCACCTCAAATGGCTACGGTAGTGGGGCGCTAGTGGCTACCTCCCTGCCCTTCAGGGATGTAGAGTCCGTTCCCTACTCCGTGGTAAGCCAAGCGTGTGGAACGTCGTTCCCGCCAGCTTCTCGGCTTTACGTTGAAGACCCGTCCGCGTTCAGTGCGGGGATGGAGATCCTGATCCAGAAATCTGGAACCGCAATCGTAGGTGAGTCGTCTGAACTCGCAACGATCGCACCGGGCGGGGTGAACATCGCAGGAGGGTATGTCGATCTCACAGCAGTGATGACGCTCAACTATGCAATCGGTGATTTTGTCGGGGCAACTGAGACGGGCCACCGAGCATTCTGGATGAGGACGGTAGCGACTCCGATCACGGTTGAGGAACTCAAGAGATTCCGGCTGAACGCGAAGATCTACTAGAGGTGATGCGTGGCGACGACGATCAATGCAACCACGCCACGGGTCGGGATCTCTGGGGTCCGATGCGCTGTCGTCAAACTCAACCGGTTCTGGCCGAACACTGCCTCGGTGAGACTTGTCGCTCCGAACGTGAAGTTCAAAAAAGTCCAAGCGATAGAGGTCCTTGGGTGGGACCCTGACCAGGGCGATACTGACGTTCTGGTAGGTCACTCGCAGGAAGTCAACTTCGCAGTCGTCAGGAGCAACGCACTCAGTGACGGGTACGCGACGCCGACGAGTTTCCTTGCTGGAGAACTCACTGACCTCGAGCTTGCTGGGGCAGGTCTCCAACTCGCGAAGGAACGAAGGCTCAACGATTTCAACCAGTACCCAGTCGGTGGTCTACCGGGAGATTTCACGCAGGTCAGTACCACTGGCGTGTGGGCTATCCAGCAGGAGGCTGGAGGGAACCGATACATGCGCGGCACCTCGACCGGTGGTCAGAACAGAACCTTCGTGACCTACGATGTCGAGCCGTCCCACGTCAACCTCGTCGCTCAGGTGAAGATGCGATTCCACACTGCCGACTACTCAGGCGGTGGGATCACTTTCCGCTCTATCGGGAGCGGTGCGACTCTCAAGGCGATCGGTCTTGAACTGAGGATCGGCTACAACAGATTCATCGCGAGGCGATACACGTCCTCGACCACAGAGGTCTATCTTGGTGATGTGTACATGGGCGGGGTCGTCCCTGCGAATGACGGTCACTGGTACAACCTCAAAGGGAAAATCGAAGGCATCAACATCTACGGGAAGTGCTGGCGGGACGATGCCGCAGAACCTACCTCGTGGACGTTCGTCGCTTCACAGTCCGATCTCCCAGGTCCTGGCGAGGTTGGGTTCCTCGGGTATTCGAGAGCAGCGGCGAACGGGAACGTCACCTTTGACGACATGGCTTTCGAGAGCATCCCGACAAAGTACGAGATGCTTGGCGAGTGGATCAGTGACAGGAACCCGCTTGCTGCCGTCGATCGATACTCTTCGTCGATCATGTCGTGGGCAGAAACGACACCGGCAGGGACTTCAATTCTGCTTGAGTGTCAGCGCGATGTTGGCGCCCCGTGGCTCACCTGTGTGAATGGCGAGCCGATCCCAGGCTTCGATTTCGACGACGGTCTCGGGACAGACAACCTCAGATTCAGAGCGACGCTGGCGACGATCAGCAATCTCGTGACGCCTGAATTCTCAAACCTCCAGTTCGAGTTCATCCGGCTCGATTGGGATAAGGTCGCGGTCACGGTCAACGGGAAGCTTGCCCTCGGAGCGAGGAATCAGATCTCTCACTGGGGACAGAAAAAGTTCATCACGCCAAACACCGTCGTCACCTACGACGATATCTACGCCAACACGCAGAATCTTTACTGGTTCGACATCGCCGGGAGTCTCATCCCAGTAGCGTTTCTGTACGACGGCGTCCTCATCGATTCTATCTTCTGGATCGCGCAGCCGGAACCTTCATTCATCTCCGACATCTTGATGAGCATGTACTGGGTCTGCATCGAGGACTCGAAGAAAGGTGAGGCTACGATCGACTGGGTCGTCCTCGACACTGATCCAACAACTGGCGGCGAGTGCATCTGGTCACTGATCGATGCTACCCCGAGCCTCCAGGCGACCGGTTGGTACTGGGTCGCCACCACGATCTTCAACGAGTTCAAGGCGTCGCTGCTCGTCGGCGAGGGTGTGCTGAATGAGTTCGTTGCTTCGCTCCTGGCGAAGGCCTACAAGCGGGATGAGTTCGTCCAGTCGATGGTGGTGCAGGGATTTCAGCTTGACGAATTCGTTGCCTCTCTTCTGTCGGCAATCGAGGTGAGGCATGAGTTTGTTGCCTCCGTTCTCGTGGGCCATGAAGAGGTCGCAGAATTCAAAGCATCGATCTTGGTGTACGGTGTCAGCGGAGACGGTGCGATCTTTATTAACCTTGTCGATGACGAGACGCACCAGAAGCTTCTGGATGCGGGAGTTGTATTTGAATGAGTGGTATGGATTTTGTCGTGACCGTCCTGATGGATGGCAGAGATGTCACCCCGTGGGTGAAGAGCGTCACCGTCACGCAGGAGAACTCGGTAGATCGGAAATTCATCATCACCTTCGTCGGGTGGCAGGAGTTTGACGAGAACAGCAGGTTCGACATCTACGGGTCCTACAACCCAGCGGAGCCGTTCCAAGAAATCATGATCAGGAACGGCACCATCCCGCCGGATCGATATCGGACTGTCGATCTCGGGACCGACAAGATCCCGATGGTGATTGCCGAAGGGTATGACTACGTCTGGCTTTCCAAAAGGAAGGCGCCGAGAAAGACGATCATCATGGTCCCGAGTAGGAGGAACAACGAGGACAACGTCAAGAAAGCGATCGAAAATTACGGCAACAAGCCGATCGGCAGATATCAGGTCTGGACAGGAATGTCGAGGCTGAGTACGGCACTCCGAAAGCTCGCGAACGCTGGAAGCATCAAGCTCAAATCGACGATCCCAGACTACGATCTTGCTCCGTATGTGATCGACCCGAGTTGGTCGTACTGGACCGCACTCACTGAACTCGCGAAGCCCTACGCCCCTCACATTTACTACGTCCGGCAGAACAACACTCTCGTCCTTGCTGACAGGATGTCGGAGGTCATGCATACGTCCAACAAGCTGGTGCTGTCTGCTGACATCGTCAAGGCGCTCACTGCGAAGCCGACCACTAACAGTAGGGTCCGCAGGGTGATCATAAGGATTCCAAAATGGCGCTAGTCCCCAACCAGTACTCGCACACCGTCTTCGATGTCCCACTCGACACTCCTGGGTTCACGGAGACGATGAGGGTCATGTCGGTGATCACCGGGTACTACAACAACGGTGGATCTGGCGGGACCAACGTGGCAGAGAGTGTGCTGATCGAAAATGACAAGACGATCCTCAACCAGCTTGGTGTCGCAATCAGAGGTGATTCAGAGCAATTCACCTATGAGATCTACAAGGGTCCTCCGATGGAGTACTCCCGAGAGACGAAATCGTCCTGCTATTTGCCGGGGTTCGGAAGACAGTATCGGACCGTCGAAAAAGAAGAGGTCGTTTACTGGTGCTTCACACCACTCGCTTCTGGGGACAACCTTGGACGCAGCAAGTTCATCAGCGCATTCGTGGTCTACGATGCTCCCGTCGTTGAGAGACCGCTGACACCAGAGGAATCCGAGAAGCTCAAGGCGGCTGGACTCAATGTCGAAGGAGTGACCACTCTCGATAGAGTCGTGCAGAGTGGAGAAAAGTGGGACCAGGCCACAACGAAGGCTCGGGTGATCGAGGGCGAGACGAGAACCCAGTTTGCCGAGTGGATCGAGAACGTCGAGACCGAGCATGAAATCGTCGAAGAGGAAGTCGATAAGTGGACGATCTGGAATATCAAAAAGAATTCGCTCAAGCCTCAGGACCTCAAGATCGAGGGTCCTCGCCACATCAAGAAGACGGGGTTCTTCTACCAATTTCCGTTCCCATTGACGCCTCCCAAGCTGAAGGCGAAACAGTTCCTCAGCGCGAAATACGAAGGCGTCCAACTTGAAGTCAGCGGCGGTGGGGCGACGATCAAGAACAGGCGACTCTTCCAAAGCTTCGATATCGTCCCAGAGAAATACAACTTCTACCGGGCGACGATCTCTGAACCTGATCGAGATCCGTCTGGTGATCCATACGGAAATTACATCCTTCCTCCCCCTGCGGTTCCGAAACCTACGATCGTAGGAACCAGTGGGACGACGGATCCAGATGGCGTTCCAGAAGACCCGAAGCCTCCGTCTGCCGGACACACCGAGCCTGACGACCCTGATCCGCCGGAGGAACCGAAAGAGGTTTCCTACACGATGATCGGGACTGCCCCGAATGATAACTCTCGGAGAACGACAGACAAGGGCCACGCGATCTTCTACGACGAGGATGTCGAGCAAGGCGCGGTCTATGACTACTACGCCGAGGCAGTGATCAGAGAGTCCGTGTCGCCAGAGTCGAACCACGAGCAGATCAGCTATACCGGCAACAGCAACCGACACCGGAGGTCTGGGATCCGCAGGGCGGAGGACGGAACGATCGAGGTTGACGCCGACGCGCCAGATGACCCCGAGCTCCCGCCGCAGGATTACGGCGAGGTCTATGAGGATGAGGTCCCGACTTCCTACGAGGATGACGACGACATCGAGGGTCTGATAGACGACATCGCTCCGAGGCAGTTCGCTGCGAGCGAGCCTGACTTCAATATCAACATGGACATCCTGATCCCGCTGCTCGGGCTTGAGTATGGTCAGGCTGTGAAGATGCCACAGGTCTTTTGGGAGACCTACGGGAACCAACTCGTCATGTCGCAGCAGACCCTGCCGGAAGATTGGATTCTCGTCGGTTTCACCCATAAATTCGACAAGAACAAGGATGGGACGTGGACTGACCAGAAGACGAATCTGAAGCTCCGCCGGAGATCGAAGAAATGATCTTCGTGGAACTCTTCGACGCCGGGACGAAATTCGTCTACGACCCGAGGAACCCGGTTCCTGGGATGGATCAGGGGTACTATCGCGAGCTCGACATGGAGTACGACTTCCGCTGGGACCGGCGCGAGGACATCAGGAACCTGATCCTCGGCGTCGATCGCAGGATTCCGTTCCGTCCGTGGCCCACCCCGCTTCCTGGGAACCTCTGGGTTGACTGGTCGATGAGTTACTACGGCGCTGCTGGTGGTCTCCAAGTCAGGTTTTGGCACTATGACTTCTGGGGTGATAAATACCACCCGGTCCCAGCGGAGCTTTCCGAGACCCAGAAACCAGATGACCAGAGCGAGAGCATCGATCCTGATGAGCGTCGGGTTGGGAGAGAACTCACTCAGGTCGAAGTCAGGGAGAAGGTTCCTGCGCCTGACAACCTGAAATGGCTCAGGCTCGAACTGAAGAACGAGACCGGGCAACCTCAACTGAAAGCTCCAGTGGTTATCAAGCAGGGTGGACACGCCGGGACGGCATATGTCCCGACGGTGAACTTCAGCCCGTGCTTCCTCGGCTGTGATCTCACCAAGGGAACCGAGTGGTATGGCTTCATAGACGACGATGGGAATCCGATCCGCGACGACAAGGGAATGTCGTTCTGCCACATCCGTGATGAATCGCACTACCGGTTCTACCTCGCTCCTGCGAAGTGGCGCATCACGGCGACCGTCTACGCCCACTTCTGGTACGGCAACTATTTTGAGTCTTACGGCGTCCTCGATGTCTTCACGAAAGCGTGGTTCACGAGACCATCGGTCTACCCAGAGATGCATGACGTGATTCACACCAAGGACCAGGCGGCTATCGAATGGTACGGAGCCGACTATGCCTATGACGCCGGGGTCCAGAGTGCATTCGAGAGAAGCAGGGGTTCGCTGGAGCTCGCCCAGGAGATCATCGCCGCCCAGTGGTGGACCCTCTGCGAGTTCTACATCTTTCTCTTCAACGACCCGGCGCTGATCGCTCTTTGGCAGTATCCTCCTGACCCAGGTGATATTGTAATGGGCATAGGACGGGTCGATCAGCCGGGTGGGATGGAAGAGAGGGTCTGGGTGGTTCAGAAAAAAGACATCCTCGTAGAGCATCCGCGAGAAGTCATTGGTCTATTCTTTGTTCCGTGGAACGTCGTATAGGGAGACAGCATGGCTGGAAAAGATGAGGGGATGACATCGGACACCGAGCGCAGATTTGCAGATGCCCTCGAGCAGATGGCTGCGGGCCTCGGCAAGATAGCCGACGCGATGGTCATTCAGGCAGAAACGAACGCCTCTCTGACCAAGGGCATGTACTCGCTCACGACTACTATCAGGGGAGCGCACGAAGTCGCCGCCGACCACCTCAAAAAGAATTTCGAGGCGGGCGAGAAGCGCCGTGCTGAACTCGGCGAACTCAGCCGCAAGATGAAAAACGGAGAGGTGATTGTCTCAGGAAGTTAGACTCCGTAACGCTGCGGTCCCGCTGCGGCACTTCAGGCTTGATCACTTCAGGCGTGATGTCCCGTATGAGATCGAGGTCGATTTCTATTCCTCGGGCGCCCGCGCAGAGTTTCCTTTTTGGACTTCGCTATCAGGTTGGATGCGCGTGAAGATTGGGGCCGGACCCTACGTCTGGGTCGGTAATGACGTTTCGACTGCTGTTGATATCGGAGCATTCGCAGCCGGTGAAACGAAGCAAGCAACTCTCGAGATAACCGCTCCGACCGGAGTAAATTCGAGGCACGAGAGCTTGGCGCTCAACCTCGGAGGAGGCATCTGATGTGTGAGAACCAAAGAGCTACCTTTGCGAAGGTGAACATCCAGGACAACGGTTCCATCGACACGTACTACACTGCGAGCGTGAAGAGGACGACGACGTGGTTGACGATCTCGGGGATGGTCATTGCCCTCCTTGTCGGTCTGATCACCATCAGGGGTGCCGTGCATAACGGAATCAGGGAGGTCGCAAGAGTAGAGTTCAAGGAGAATCTCCAGATTTTCCATGACGTTGCAGTCCCAGAGATCGACAAGATGATCAATGCGAGAATCGAACTTCACGACAACAAGAGCGAGGTCACGTCAATTGGGAGGACTGGAGATTTCCAGGTCCAGCTATCGCAGCTTGATGTCAAGGTTACTGAATTACAGAAGGTGACCGGCGAGAACAAGATTTTGCTCCAACAGCTTCTGAGAGAAATTAAATGAAGATCTGCATCGATCCGGGTCACGGCGGCGACGACCCAGGGGCAGTTGGACCGACTCTCCTGACCGAAGCTGAAGCCGTCCTCGACATCGCGAAGTTCATCCGCTTCGGTCTGGCGCCGGAGCATGAAGTCATCATGACCCGCGACATCGATGCGACGCTCACACTACCAGGAAGGTGTGAAACTGCGAACGCAGCCGGTGCGGATCTCTTCCTTTCGATTCACGCGAACTCCGCTGCGAACCCATCGGCCCACGGCTTCGAGGTCTGGACCTCTCCGGGGTGGACGCCGGCCGATCCGATCGCCACCGGGATCTTCAACTCGGTGAGGGAATCGTTCCCGAAACTTGCGGGTCGAGTTGACTCTGGAGACGGTGACCCAGACAAGGAGGCGAGGTTCTACGTCCTCGTCCACACCAACATGCCATCGGTATTGATCGAGACTGCCTTCATCTGCAACCCGACAGAGGAGGGGTGGCTTCGTGATCGTGGGTGGCGCATGAGAATGGCCGGAGCCATAGTAAGCTCCATCTGGAGGTTGTGATGCCAGCAGGTGATTTCTTCTTGTTCAACGATTTCGCTCGGCAGATGGGCGACCCTGTTGACCGCTCTAACTTCCCGGCAGACCAGATCATGGTTGCGCTCATCAACTCGACTCTCACGCCGACTGTCGGAGATGTGACGCCGACGTGGTCTGACTATTCGACCTATGAGGTCACCGGGGCGAACTACTCTGCCGGTGGCAAACAGATCACCAGCAGGACATGGACCGAGGTCGGTGGAGTGGGGACCCTTGACGGGGACGACCTCGTCTGGGTTCAGAGCGGAAGCGGATTCACGACTGCCAGGTGGGCAATCGTCTACAACACCACGCAGTCTGCTGATATCGCGATAGGATTCATCGACCTTGGGTCCATCGTGGATTCCACTGTTGACGATGTCGAAATCATTTGGGGCGCGACGGGTGTCCTGAAATATGAAGTCAATGTTTAGAAACACGAACTAAGGAGGTTCTGAAATGGCTAAAGCTTGTAACGACGATGTGTTGGACGGGATGCTGGACATCATCGCCCTCGCGACTATCATGACGGTCTGCAACGCGCAGCCAACGACACGCACCGAAGCGGTGACCACGTTTGCTCTCGCAGATGTCGTCATGGCCGGTGGTGATTACACCAACGCAGATGGTGACGTTTCTGGGCGAAAGGTGACGGTCGCGACGAAGACCGGCGTCACCGTGGACACCAGCGGGACCGCGACCCATGTCTCCCTCAGCGACGCCACCAGGCTTCTGTACGTCACCACCTGCACCTCGCAGGTTCTGACTGCGGGTAACACTGTCGATTTCCCCGCGTGGGATATCGAAGTCGCAGACCCGGTGTAGGGGGTAGATCATGGCTGATTACACAAATCTCGCAGAAGAGCGGTCCTTGGATTGGCTCTGGACGAACGCTGCCGTCACCCGCCCGACAGCGTGGTACGTGGGCCTCTTCACGACCACGCCAACTGCGGACGATGGTACCGGCGGGACAGAATGCTCGAACGCTGGCTACGCTCGACAGAGCGTGACTCTCGTTCGGACGGGGCAAACCATGAACCCGAGTGCCGTGGTCACCTTCGGTCCCGCGACCGAGAACTGGACCGAGGTCGTTGGGTTTGGATTCTGGGATGCGATCACCGCTGGCAACATGCTTGCCTTCGAGACTCTCGTCACCCCGCGCACACTGTCCAACGGTGACAGCGCCGAATACGCGACTGCCGATCTCAGCATCACCCTCGATTAACGGCAGCATCATGCTGCTTCTAGGCCGAGGTGATCGGGATGTCGGGCTGAAAGGGTAGGGTCTATCTATGGCCTATCCGCAATATGCTGGTAACGGTGGGACCGGCGGTGGGGTTGATGACTTTGTTGATATCCCATTCCCGGCCACTGTTAACCAGTACGACATTCTGGTCGCCACTGTCCTCGATGCTGACGACGATACCTTTATCGTTCCAACGGGGTGGGCTGAAGTAGCCACCGTCAATGGCGCAATTGCTTCTACGGTAGGCGTGTTCTGGCGTCGAGCCGACGGGACGGAGACTGGCGTCCAACGGTTCTACTCGAACTCAGCGTCTGGCTTAGTCATCGGTGGAGTCATGGCTCGCTTTACGGGGTGTGTCCGCACAGGAACACCCTATGAAGGACTCGCAACTGAAGGTGTCGAGTTCTCGAATCCAGTTCGTCTCCCATCTGTCGTCACGACAGGAATCGAGCGACTCGTCTCTGCGTTCATCGGAATTGAAGACAACAAGACCCTCGCTCAGGCGACCAGCTACACCCAGCAGTATCACCTGCTCGACACGACTGGGTCTGACTTCGCCATTGGATTGCAGACCCAGGAGGTTCCGACCGCGCAGACGGTTGGAGCGCAGACAGCAGCACTTGAATTGAATGTCGCCGAGAACTGGGCGACCATCAACATTGCACTGATTCCATCTACAAAGTTCTCCCTTCAGGGTGGAATCAACGTCCTTACCTCAGTGACAGGCAACCTCAAGCGTAAGGTCCATCTCTCAGGTGCCGTTAGCGCCTCATCGACGGTCTCTGGAGACGTTAAAGCGAAGAGGGGACTCAAGGGTGCCATCAACGC
>Ga0307376_10006183_pt1 | contig 10652 bp, 7 predicted proteins | sample TR2MG_FD_202536 | JGI IMG/M metagenome (GOLD analysis project Ga0307376, IMG submission 202536) | Soil microbial communities from Risofladan, Vaasa, Finland - TR-2 | ecosystem: Environmental > Terrestrial > Soil > Coastal area > Acid sulfate soil | place: Finland: Risofladan, Vaasa | collected...
TAAATAAGGAAATAAATAATGGCAATGTATAAAAGAGCAACATTTTCACATAAATGTAAAGTGACTGCTTTAAATAAACCAAAAGGAGAAGGTTGGGATATTTTTGAATTTCCTAACCAAATAAAAACTGCTTCTAAAGATGTAGAAGGAGAAGATTTAAATGGTTTTGATCTAAAAGAAGCTACTACAGAACATCCAGATCATCTCTATGTTAAAATCTTTGCTATTAAAAAAGATGAACCTAATGATAATGGAGATTCTTTTGATGAAAAAGAATTAAAATTAGCAGCTTCTACTTTTGTAGGTGTTCCTCTTTTTACAAATCATCAAAATGATGATGTAGAAAAAGCAAGAGGAGAATGTGTTCACTCTTGGTACGATGAAAAAGAAGGAGGAATATTTATTATAGGTAGAGTAGACAAGATTGCTTATCCTCGCCTAGCAAGGGGTATAGAAGAAGGGTATATCACAGGTTGTAGTATGGGATGCTCAGTAACCTCTAGCTGTTGTTCTGTCTGTCACAATGCGGCAAATGTAGCGGATGATTACTGTGGGCACGTGGCTAATAGAAAAAATAGAAAATATACAGGAGATCTAAAATGCTCTTATCACAATAGTCCAATAGATAAACAAGAAAAATGTCCTCTTTGTGGAAGCACAAAAGATAATATTAAAACATTAAAACACTCAGAACAATCTATTTTTGAACATAATTATGGTCTTAAATTTATAGAAAATAGTTTTGTAGTTAATCCTGCTTGTCATGATTGTGGTGTTAGGTGTGTTCTTCATGCTCCTAATATAAAAAGAAAAATAGCGTCTTTTAATAAAACTGTTGATACCTTAATGAAACAAGCATATCTGGAAGAAGATAGTGAAATAGTTGTAAAATTAGGAGGAGTAAAAGAACTTACTGCTCTTAAAAATAGCATGACTGAAATGGAAACAGTAGTTAAAAGTATGCTAAAACAAAAAGAAAATGTTTCTATGGAATATGTAAGTGATTTAGTGAAAGCTATGTCAGATGTGCAAATTATTTTTGATGAACTTACAGAAATGGGATATGGAGCATTACCTTCTCCATCTGTGACAGCAGGATCAGAAGAAACTCCTATCGTAACAGATCAATTTCCAGCTCCACTCCCTCCAGCACAAATGGCAGCTCAACAAGCTCCTCCTCCTTCTTCACCTGATGGAAGCCAAACTTCTGATATGGGAGGACTTGGAAATATTACTATGCCTAAAAATTCTTCAAGAAAAATAGAGGAATTTTCAAAAATAAATAAAAAGGTAATAGATAAGATAAGTTCTCTGGAAGAGAATTTATATATATTGAATGAAAATATTAATTCTCAATTAGAGAGAGGATCAAAAATGGCTAAAGAAACTACAAAAATAGCGGCAGATTCTGATAATCTTGAAGTGATTACAGAAAAACAGCTTGGTAAGCAACAGGAAACACTTCATCCAAGAACAGATGAGGTTCCCGAAGCTATTACTGAAAGTAAAGAACAATTAGGAGGAAGAGAACAATCTAATGATACTACAAGTGATAGTCCACAAGTTCGTTTAGGGACATATGAAACCATTACAGAAGATCAACTTAAATCTCAAAGTGCTTTAGGAGAAGCTGTAATTCATTTCGGAGAGTATCCAGATGTTATTACAGAAAAACAGTGGAATGATTTTAGTAAAGATATCGCTAGCAAGGTAGCAGAAGATTATACTGAAACTATTACTCAAGCTCAAATCAGAGACCTTCTTTCTAGTCATAAGTTTTTAGGTAACCTAGAAACAATTACAGAAAATCAATTAAAAAATATATCTATGACTGATGGGTTAAAAAGATGGGCTAATAAAAATTATTCTGTATCATTAGTTAAAACAGCTACACAAACTATTGCTGATATTATTTCAACATATCGTAAATCTCCAACAGAAATTAAGAAAATAGCTTCTATTCTTACTGATGATACTGAAATGAAATCAAAAGCAGCATTTTTGGCTGTTGTTAATTCTCTCCCTCATAAAAAAGAAGATAGAGAAGCAATTGCTTCTAATTCTTCTTATTTTGCAAAAACAGCATCTAAAAATAATCTTTCTACTATAGATTCTTTAATTCTTGCTTCTTCTGCTAATGCTCAACTTGGACAAAAGGCAGAAGATGTTATTGATGCTATTGCTCATGTAATTAATAGCGAAAAACAAATGATTAAAGTTAATTCTTTAGTTAAATCTAAAATGGATAAAATTACAGATGATAGAATAGTTTCTAAATCTTTTGCTCTTGATTCTGCTATTAAAGAAATAGACAAACCTGAAGATGGTAAGTATAGAATTAATGCCACTATGGAAGATATAGGAATTCCTATTACTGATAAAGTGGCCTTCTTAGCAGGTGTTAAAAAGTTTGCACAAGAAATGATAGAAGATGATTCTGTAGCAGCGGCTGTTATTAAAATAGAAGTTGGGGACAATGGAGAATTAATTATTGATATTCAAGATGGTGCTGAAGAAGAAATAGTTCCTGATGATATCGGTGATTTAATTGAAGGTCCTATTGAAGATATTAATGCTGATATGAATGGAGGAGAATGCATAGAAGAAGAAGAAGAGTGTGATATGGAAGGAGAATTGGATAATGGAGAACTTGAAGAAGAAGAACTTGAAGAAGAAGACGAATGTATGGCTAGTGCTAAAACAGAAATCAAAAAAACAGCTCAAATGATGGGTGGAGAAATGGGAGGTCAAGGAGGTGCAGCTCAAGCTCCTGGAGCTGGAGCAACATTACCGGGAACACCGGGTGTTGGAGCTCCTCCTGTTGAGAGTTTTACAGATGAACCTGGATTTGAAGGTGAAGAAGAAGGTGGGTTGGAAGATAATCTTGAACCATTACCACCTGGGTCTATTTGCCCTGTTTGCGGAAGTGATGATGTTGATGTTCTTGATGGGAAAGGTAGATGCGGAAATTGTTCTTCAGAAATGACTTATAAAGTAGAAGTTAATGTTACTAAATGGCAAGGAATAACTCCATCTGAAGGAGAAGAAGGAGAAGAAGAGGAAGGGTTTGAAGGAGAAGGTTTTGAAATGCCTACTGAAGAACCTGGTTTAGAAGATGTTGGAGCAGGACCTGGAAATATGGAAACAGAAATGGGAGAAATGCCAGCCGCAGCTTCAGTTAATAATTTAAGAACGAAAAAATTTGCAGCAACTGTAAGGATTAAACCCGAAGCAGTTAAAAAAGTTACAGAAGCAAAGCTTACAGTTGGTTCAATTAGTCCTGCTACAGGTAAGGCTAATACTGTAAATATAGGAGATGGAAATCATATCTGTCTTGATACAGGAACAAAATATAAGGTTGCTTTCATGACATCTAGAGATGGTAAGCAAGTATATGGTCAGTGGGAATGGATCCCAAGAACAGCAAGCATTATTTGCCCATCATGTGATAGAGCAAAACAAAAATTTGTAAAAGCTCTTTCAACTATTAAAATGACAGAACAAGATTTTGATAAATTAGAGCTTAAGGGTCAGGTAGAAACTATTATAAAATTAAAACAAGCAGGTTCTTTAAAAACTATTAAGACAGCAAGTAAAGAAGGTTCTATCCTTGGAGATTATAAGTTGGCTTATGGTGGTTATGGGGATAAGTTCCCAATCGAATCTTGTATTGAAAAATTAGCACGTAGATTTGGTGAAAATGCTGTTTGTTTGAGCGGCCCTGATGAAGGAAAACCTCTTGCTGTATCAGTTTGTAATAGATTGAAAAAAGCAGATGTTTATACTTCTAAGATTGCTATTAAATTAGCAGATAATTGGTCTGATTGCGATGGAGATGAAGAATGTATTACTCATCAAGTTCGTTCAGGATATAATTTAAGACAAGCAGCAGAAGTTTGTTCTGCTCTTAAGATAGCTGTAGCAGAGGGAGAAGATTTCTTAACAGATGAAATAGCAGGAGAAGAATCTTTTAATGAAACTCCTGATGAGTCTATTGATTCTCCTGATGTTCCTGTAATGGAAGAAGTTGATCCATTTGAGGGTGGAGAAATGGAAGAAGAACACGGAGCAACAGTTACTCTTGAACTTCCTATCGATATAGTTGAACAGCTAGAACAAGCTATTGAAGTAGCAGAAGGAGAGGGAACAGAAGGAATAGAAGAAGAAATAGGAGAAGGAGAAATGATAGGAGAAGATCCTATTGATGGAATAGATGATGGTCTTGGAGATGATGGTCTTGGAGATGATGGAGTTATTGAAGAAATAGGACCAGGAGAACTAGATGAAACAAAACCATCAGTAGAACCTGGTGGAGATATGGGTGGAGAAATGAAACCAGCTACACCTGGAGTGGCAGATTTTGAAGAAGATTTAGAAAATAATAAAGGAATTTCAAACAATACTTCGAAACTTATTGTAAATGACCATACAAAAGATAGTTTTGCAATGGAAAAGAATGTTGGAAAAGTAGGGAAAACACAAATGGATCTATCAGGTGTAATTGAAGCTTTAAATAAAAAAGCATCAGAAAAAGAAATTGTGCAAGAAAAAGCACAAGACTCTAAAGATATAGGAACTTATACTGCTGGAGAAGGTGGAAGTCAATTGGGTCATGAAAATGAAACTATTCCTTCTGCTCAAAAACCATCAGTGCCAAGAGATAATGCAACAATGGGACAAGAACCTACTGATTTAAATCCACAAGATAAACCACAACCAGTGATTCCTTCAGAAAAAGCAACAATGGGACATGAAGATGAAGCTGGCTTAAGTGGTGGAGATAACACCTATACAGGTGGAGATAAGGGACAAGGAAAAACAGAGCTAGCTTCTGCTGATAAAGATTTATTCCATATGAAGGGTTTCGGCACTTCTAAAGAAGGTATATCAAGCCTTGCAGAAAGAATTGCTAAAAAACTTGCTCCTAAAGAACCCGTAGCAAAAGACCCAGATATACAACCTATCTCAGATGGGGGAACTATCGGTAAAGAAGATAAATTCGATGCAGAAGAAATTAATGAATCAGAAGTTAAAAGTGATAGCGGAATGATTGGTCACGAAAAAGAAACATTAAAATCAAAACCTGATTCACCAAAAGATCATCCTGATGTTAATACAGGAAATGCTCAAATGGGTCAGGAAGAATTAGATAGTGAAAAAACAACAAAAGATAAAGGTACAGTAATCGCTCAAAGCGATTCGAAGTCCGAAGCTATTAGGGTAGCAGGAAGAATGCTTCAAGCTAATAAAATTGAAGCTTCTGAACTTGCCACTAAAATTAGTGAGTTAGAAACCTATAAGCTCGAACAAATCAAAGATTTTGAAAAAGCAATCTTTGCAAGAGGAAAAGGACTTGACACTGTTTCAGACGGAAAGTTGTCTCAATCCGTGCAAATAAATGAGACAAGTAGTGTAAGAGATGGTAAAGATGAGTTAAGTAAGAAGTTGTCATCATTGTTTACCCTTGGTAGACAAAACATAGAAGCAGATAATAACGACTTGGCTCAGTTGAGAAAAACTTACAATAAGTAAATAGAAAAATTTTAAAGAAAAGGAGAGTATATTATGGCTCTTATAGTTGAATATCATGTAGTGGCAGATATGTATCCAGTAGGAACTGGAGCAATTTCAGCAGGTATGTTGGTAGAACAAAATGCAAATGGTTTAATTGTTGCACAAGCAGGAGCAAGCGCAACTGATTGTATTGGTATTGCTGGTGATTCAGCACTTGCAGCAGAAGGTCAAACAACTGCTTATTCTGCACAGGTAACAATTGGTGCAAATGGAGCAGGAAATCGTTGGACAGAAAATAGAGTTTCAGACTTCTATGATGAAACAACAGCTTCTCAGAAAATCACTGTTTATAACGGTGGTGGAAAATTCTGGATTAGTGAAGACCTTCTTGATGCTACAAGTGCAACCCCAACTTATACTAATTTGTTTGGGTCTGGGCCTACAGATGGTGAGTGGTTAGTAGTTGCAGCTGGAGCTGTTACAGAAGTTGCTCTTGCTGTTGGTCCTGTTCAGGCATATGATAGTGGTGTTCCTGGCACAGCAACAACAAATGGAAGTATGTCTTTAGGTAATTATTTCCCAGTTGTTCTTAGAATATAATTAGTAAAAAAAGAAACAATGTTAATATTAATCTGCTATATTTTAGGATTTTAATTAATACCTAGAAATAGTAAAAAGGAGAATAAAAATGGCTTTTGATAAAAATGGTCTTTCAGATCAAGAAAAAGAAATGGTAATCGCTCAGGCTCTAGAAACTGATGAAGGTAGAACTGCTCTTGCTCAAGCAATGGTAGAACCTATCAGAAGGGCTCTCGAATACCAAGCCGTAGGTAGAAAACTGCTTATGGTAGATGAACTTCCTCAGGGAGCACTTGCTCGTTATGAGAGAGACGTTGCAGCGATTGCATGGGTAGTATCTCGTAGAGGTGCTGTTCCTGATCAAATTCAAGAAGGTGAAGAAGTGTTGGTCCCAACTTTTGAAATAGCAGCGAACCCAACAGTTCGTCTTAGTGAGATTAAGGCTCGTAGATTCTACATAGTAGATAGAGCTCAAATCAAAGCTAAGGAAGCTATTCAGAAGGAAGAAGATAGTAACATTTTCAATGCATTGCTTACTGCTTGTTTAGCAGCACAAACAATCACAAACTATGGAACTTTGACTATTCCTGCATTGAATGAAGCTTTTAAGCAGATCGAACAACATGATTTAGTAACAGCTAAGATTGTTACTCATGCTTTCCAGTATGCAAGCATCAGAACATTCGGCAAGGACTTCTATGATGAAGCAACACAAAGGGAAATTATCACAACTGGTCTTTATGGTCATTTGTGGACTGCTGACATACATGTTTCATCAAGAATGGATAGTGCAACAGTTCTTGTAGTTGCTAGTCCTGAAACAGTTGGAGCTTTCCCAATCAGACAAGACATTACAGTTTTGCCTGCTGACGATCCTAAAAAGTTGAGATTAGGCTGGGTCATATACGAGGAAATTGGTATTGTAGTTATAAACGACTATGCTATCAGTAGAATTAATATGACAGATGCAACTGTATCCTAATTGTAGTTAGTTTTAAAATTAAAAGAGAGTCAGTAATGGCTCTCTTTTTTTATGTCCAAATTTTCTTTAAAAGCGAAAAAAATTATGATATTTTAAGAGGATATTAGAGTTTTTATTAGAATATTATAATAGATAAATAATTATTTAAGGAGTTAATATGAGTGATCATCCTCATTATAATGGTTTATTAACAAAAGAATTTTTTGAAGAATATTATGTTGATAAGAGAATGTCTTACCACCAGATAAGAGAAATGTTAAAAATAAAAGGTTACAATATTCATAATGGGACTTTGCATAGATATTCGAAAAAGTTTGGAATTGGAAGAGGATCTTCAGAAGCAAGAAGAAACTGGGACCCTGATTCTTTAGACTATAATAAAACTTATATCGATGAAGAAATGTTGAAGTGGATAGATGGGTTTTGTCTTGGGGATGGAGGGATTTCTCCAAATAATAATACTTGTGTTGCTAGATTTAGTTGTGGAGTAGAATATGAAGAGTTTGCTAATTATTTAATGAAGCCATTTTTAAGTTTAGGAGCAAAAGTTAAAAAACGTAATTCTCCAGCTATGAATCAAGGTTTTATTTTTAGTGGGTCAACAAGAGTTCACCCTGAAATATATAAACAATATTTAAGATGGTATCCTGAAGTTAAGGATGGGATTAGAGGAAAACAGCCTCCTGACGATGTGAGGATAACAAGAGAATCTGTACAGTCTTGGTTTTTAGGTGATGGATCATGCCGTATTACTTATAATACTGTTGGTGCTAAATTAGCAACAGACGGGTTCGCAAAAGAGAGAAATGAGATGTTAGTAGATAAATTAAGAGAGAAAGGAATTAAGTGTCATAGGAATAATGGTAATAGAATTAGAATAGATATCAAAGGCATTCCTGCCTTTTATGACTTTATCGGCCATACAAGCCCTGTTGCCGCTTATAACTATAAGTATGATCGTATCCCTGAATTTCGTTTCACAAGTAAGAGAATGAGTGATGTAGCGAATGAGTTAGGAGTGAATTATGATCGTTTATCTTATTTTGTAAAGATTGGTAAAATAAATCCGTATCGTATATCAGAGAAGGGTAGACCTAGATTTCTTCCTAAGCATATAGAGCAAGTAAAAAAATTAATTAAGGTAGGAGAATTATATTGATACAGAATCTTGAAAAATTTTATAGATTTCTAAAAGAATGTCCTATTTGTAAGAAAGAATATAATGAGCATTGGAAGGTAGTTACTCATATTAGAAAAACAAAAGACAATAAACATAAAATCTTTATAAAACAACAAGAATTAGAAGTAATAAAGTTTTACAAAGAGAATATAAAAGATCGTTGTTATGTTAAAGATTTATTATTTAAAAATAAAAATATTTTTGCAGGTATTTCTTATGAAAAAATTATGTTAATAGTATCAAATTATATAACATCAGATAAGTTAGAAGAGAATAGAAAACAAAGGATTTCGTCTACTTCAAAAGGGGTTCTAAAGACTCCAGAACATAATAAAAAAGTTTCTCAAGCTGTGAAGAAAGCTTGGAAGGATGGAAAATTTGATACAGAAGAATATAAAAAAGCAAAAGAAATAGGATATAAAAATAGAAGAAGTTATAAAGGTAAAGAAAATCCTATGTATGGGAAACCATCTCCAAAAGGAGCTGGATTTGGGAAAGGTGGAATAAGAAAAGATATAAGTCATTATGTTAGAAGCACATGGGAGGCTAATATTTGTAGAGTTTGTAATCATGTTGGAAGGGATTATTTATATGAACCGATTAGGTTTAAAGTAGTTGTTGACGGAAATGATTGCACTTATTGTCCAGATTTATATTTTTCAGATAAAGATTTTTATTATGAGATAAAAGGACATGCTAAATCATCTATCAATTGGGTTTGCATTTGTGAAAGTTGTGAAAAAAATAGAAAGAAGATAGAAGCAGTTAGAATGAAGTATGGAGTTAAGGTAATAATAATTGGGAATAAAGAATACGAGAAATTCAAAAGAAGATTTAAAGATTTAATTCCTAATTGGGAGAATTAGTATTGATAAGATAATGTAATTATTATATAATAGGTTAAGAAATGAAAATAAATATTGATAAAAGAAAAACATATACAAAAGATTTTGCTTATTTGATAGGATCTCTTTTGGGAGATGGGTGTTTATATATTGGCAAAGATACTTATCAATTTTCTATAACTTCAGAGGATCATGATTTTTGTAAAAAATGCCAAGATATAGTTTTATCTTTATTTAAAAAAAAGGGGAGAATAAAGACAATATTAAAGGATGGTAAAATTTCTTATTATCAGTTGGTTGTTTGTTCAAAAGAGATAGTATATTTTTTAAAAGATTTGACTAATAATAAAAAAGACATACCATTATTTATATATAGAAATGCTTTATTTTTAAAAAGCTTTACACAGGGATTAATGGATTCAGATGGGTGGATTAGCAAGGTTAATGCTTCGGATGGATATATTAGATATAGAGTAGGATTTAAAAATATATCTAAATGGACTATTGACTTTAAAAATATTTTTGATAAAATAGGTGTTAAAACTGGTCAGATGACAAGAGTTTCGAATAAAAGGTCTTTAAATAAAGCTTTTTCTTTTACTGTAAATACTTTTGATTATTGTAGTAAGGTTGGGTTTAAGATAGATAGAAAAAACAAAATTAGCAAGGAGTATTTACAATTTTTTCTTTGACAAGATAATATAATTATCATATAATGTTTTGGGTGAGATAATATTTTTAGAGACGCAATGATAGAGAACTACATAAATAGGCACACTATAATGGGAATGATGTCTAGGCATTACATCCCTTTTGAAGATTTTACAGGATTCTATAAAAGTAAAAAAAGGGACAAAGTAGTAGTTTTTAATAAAGACTATTTTGAGCCAAACTGTAAAGAAATAAATTACTATTATATTTTTGAGAAGCCTGAAATAAAAATCAAGAGCATGTATAATTCTACTTTATTAGTTTCTCATTTTGATAGTGAATTTTTTAAATTAAGTGGGAAAAGTAATACAGAAGTAAGAGAGACTAGAAATAAATATAATAAGATTATAACTATTAAAAATGATATTAAAGATATAGAAGAAGTAATTTATTTGATAGATAAGTGGGATATTTTGAGTGGGCAGAAGTATAATTGGCAGCGTCATAGTGGTTATGATAGATCTTTTTTTATAAAGTATTATGAGAAAGAGAAAGATAATTTAATTTCTTTATTTTTTTATATTAATGATGAGTTAGTAGGTTATAGTGTAATATCTAAGATAGTAGAAGATAATTGTTTTAAATATATTATAAGAAAGATGGACATAAGTATTGGTAGGAATTTATGTTTGTACATTGATTTTAAAACTTTTGAGAATTTATATAATATTTATAGTAGGGATTTTAGAATAAATTGGGGAGCAAGTAGTGGGAACGTACTAAAATATAAGAAGAAATTTCCTGTTTTTAGTGAAGAAAAAGTGTGGTTTTACAAAATAAAAAGGTAAAAAATAATGAGTAATATAAATGAAGTTCCATACGATTTTACAAATTCTTTAAA
>Ga0307376_10006186_pt1 | contig 10650 bp, 8 predicted proteins | sample TR2MG_FD_202536 | JGI IMG/M metagenome (GOLD analysis project Ga0307376, IMG submission 202536) | Soil microbial communities from Risofladan, Vaasa, Finland - TR-2 | ecosystem: Environmental > Terrestrial > Soil > Coastal area > Acid sulfate soil | place: Finland: Risofladan, Vaasa | collected...
GGGTCGTATTTGGGTTAACGGGCGCCCCGCCCGGGGGGCCGGGCCGCGGCCGGTGGTGGGCCCGGCGAGAGTCTGCGAAGGGGTCAAAGCGGGTCCCACAGCACCAATGGGATTCCTATGCGCCAAGGTGAATCACCAGTCAGCGGCTGTTGATGGTGCCTCATTTTCCCCGGACCTCCAGGGTTTTTCCAAAGACCGGTAAACTGCCATATTGGGTAAGCGGCGTGCAGTATTAGCCGGCCGCCGAAATCTGGTCATCTCTTCTCGCTCCTAATTCCCAAAAACTAATAATACTCCAAACCAGGTCTGGCGTGCGGGTCCCACGACCAGGGTTTCGTTCTGCTTTGCTTTCCTCCGCTTTACCCGGCAGCGCTGCAGGACTTAGCGTAAAAACTATGCCTGCGACGGGATGACTTGGGTTGGGGGAGTCCTACCCGGACGGGGGATGAAAATGCTAGCCAAATTGATGGGCAGGTTCCCTCATCTGCCGGTTATTTTACAATTCCTTTATACCCGCCGCCGTTTTCTTTGCACCACATTTACCCGGCATACGGTTATAATGTTCCCGTATCTTCCATCGACCGGAGGTGGCACACTAAGGCAACGGCAAACGCTCAAAAAACGGTAGAGAAGAATGGTACGTTCAAGGGGGAGAGATTGCGATGGACATGATCATCGGCGCCATAGTAGCCATCGGTCTATTGATTTATCTGACTTATTCCCTGGTGAAGGCGGAGGACTTATAAGTGAACCCAAGAGATATCGTCCAAATCCTGCTTTATTTGGTCGTTCTGGTGGCGCTGGCCATTCCTTTAGGCCGCTTCATGGCCAAGGTCTACACGGGGGAGGCCACCTGGCTGGATCGTATCCTGCGCCCGGTGGAAGGGCTGACCTACCGGCTGACCGGCGTGGATGCCGCCACGGAAATGAATTGGTGGGAGTACACAGTGGCCATGCTCGTCTTCAACGTTCTGGGCATTGTCTTACTCTTTCTCCTGCAGCTATGGCAAGGCCATCTGCCTTTCAACCCCCAGCACCTGGGGGCCGTGACGCCGTGGCATTTGAATTTCAATACGGCCGTCAGCTTTGTCACCAATACCAACTGGCAGGCCTACAGCGGCGAGAGCACCATGAGCTACTTCACCCAGATGACCGGCCTGACGGTGCAGAACTTTCTCTCCGCCGCCACCGGTATGGCCGTGTTGGTGGCCCTGATCCGCGGGCTGGCCCGGCGCACGGCCAGCAGTGTAGGCAACTTTTGGGTGGACCTCACGCGTACGGTATTTTGGATCTTTCTGCCGATTTGTGTGATCGGGGCTCTGGTGCTGGTCTCGCAGGGCGTCATCCAGAATCTCAGTCCCTATCTGACCGTGCATACCCTGGAGGGAGCGAAGCAAACCCTGGCCATGGGGCCGGTGGCCTCCCAGGAAATCATCAAGGAACTGGGGACCAACGGCGGCGGCTTCTTTAACGCCAACTCCGCCCATCCCTTTGAAAATCCCACGCCGCTGACCAATCTTTTGGAGATGCTGGCCATCCTGGTTATCCCGGTCGGGCTGACCTTTACCTACGGTCACATGGTGGGCAACCAAAAGCAGGGCCGGGTGATCTTCTTCGCCATGCTGGGCATGCTAATCGTCCTCATAGCCGTGGCCTATGCCAGTGAAGCAGCGGGCAATCCCCTGATCAGGGCTTTAGGAGTCAGCGGGCCTTCGGTCATGGAAGGGAAAGAGGTGCGGTTCGGGGTGGCCAACTCGATCCTCTGGGCCGTCGTCACCACGGTCACCTCCTGCGGCGCGGTAAACGCCATGCACGACAGCCTGACGCCTCTGGGCGGCCTGATACCGCTTTTGAACATGCAGCTGGGCGAGGTGGTCTTCGGCGGGGTCGGCGCGGGCTTGTTCGCCATGCTGCACTTCGTCATCCTGACCGTCTTCATCGTCGGCTTGATGGTGGGCCGTACCCCGGAATACCTGGGCAAGAAGATCGAGTCCTTCGAAATGAAGATGGCCACCCTGGGGGTGCTCATTCCCGCGGCGGTCATCCTGCTGGGAGCCGGCCTGTCGGCCGCCACGAAAATGGGGACGTCGTCCATCCTCAATCTGGGTCCCCACGGCCTCTCCGAAATGCTGTACGCCTGGTCCGAGGCGGCCGGCAACAACGGTAGTGCTTTCGCCGGCCTGAGCGCGGCCACTCCGTTTTACGACGTCGGCCTGGCCCTGGCTATGTTTATCGGGCGCTTCGGCGTCATCGTGCCGGGCCTGGCCATCGCCGGCAGCATGGTGGTCAAGAAAAGCGTGCCGCCCGGTCCGGGCACCTTCGAGACCACCGGCTCTCTGTTTGCCTGGCTTTTGGCCGCCGTCGTCATAATCGTGGGTGCCCTGACCTTTTTCCCGGCGCTAGCCCTAGGGCCCATCGTGGAACAGTTTTTGATGTATGCCGGCAAGATGTTTTAGGAGGGTATGGAGAAATTGGACACTTTGCAAGCTCCGGCTGCCGGTCACGACCACAAGGGGCCCGACAGCGGCTTTAACAGTTCCCTCCTTTGGCGGGCCGTCCTGGACGCCTTCTGCAAACTGGATCCGCGGGTGCTGTCAACCAATCCGGTGATGTTCGTGGTGGAAATAACGGCTCTTCTGACCACCTTTTTCGCTGTTAGGGATACGGTTTACGGCTTTACTGCCACTCTCTGGTTCAACTGGCAGATTGCCGGGTGGCTTTGGGTCACCGTACTGTTCGCCAACTTCGCCGAGGCGCTGGCCGAAGGCCGGGGCAAGGCGCAGGCGGACTCCCTGCGCCGCACGCGCCGGGACGTCCAGGCCAAGAAGATTGTCGGCGGCAAAACGGAGCTTGTTCCCGCGTCCAGCCTGCGCAAAGGCGATATCGTACTCGCGGAGGCAGGTGACTTGATTCCCGGCGACGGGCAGGTGTCCGAGGGTATCGCCTCCGTGGACGAGAGCGCCATCACCGGCGAATCGGCGCCGGTGATCCGCGAGTCGGGCGGTGACCGCAGCGGCGTCACCGGCGGTACCCGGGTTCTTTCCGACTGGATCCGGGTGGAGATCACCGCCAACCCGGGGGAAACCTTTCTGGACCGGATGATCGAGCTGGTTGAGGGGGCCAAGCGGCGCAAAACTCCCAACGAGATCGCCCTGACCATCCTGCTGATCGGTCTCACCATCATCTTCCTGCTGGCGGTGGCAACCCTCGAGCCCTTCGCGCTTTATTCCGGCGTTCTGGTAACCGTGCCCGTGCTGGCCGCCCTTCTGGTCTGCCTCATTCCCACCACCATCGGGGGATTGTTGAGCGCCATCGGCATCGCGGGCATGAACAGGCTCCTGAAGCGCAACATGCTGGCCATGTCGGGCCGGGCCGTGGAGGCGGCCGGCGACGTCGACGTCCTCTTGCTCGACAAGACCGGCACCATTACCCTGGGCAACCGCATGGCTACCGAGTTCGTACCAGCCCCAAGTGTGAGCGAAGAGAGACTGGCCGATGCCGCCCAACTGTCCTCCCTGGCCGACGAGACCCCGGAGGGACGCAGTATCGTGGTGCTGGCCAAGGAAAAATTCAATTTGCGCGAGCGGGACCTCTCTACTCTGGGGGCCAATTTCGTCCCCTTCACTGCGCAAACCCGCATGAGCGGTGTTGACGTGGAAGGGCGGCAGGTCCGTAAAGGGGCCGCCGACGCCATTGACCGCTACCTTCAGTCACAAGGCAAAAGCCTGCCGGACGAGGTCAGGTTGATAGTCGAGGATATCGCCAAAAAAGGTAGCACGCCTTTGGTGGTAGCCGAGGGAAACCAGGTGCTGGGCGTCATCCATTTGAAGGATATCGTCAAGGGCGGCATCAGGGAGCGGTTTGCCCAGCTCCGCCGGATGGGCATCAAGACGGTCATGATCACCGGCGACAACCCCATGACCGCCGCCGCTATCGCGGCCGAGGCCGGGGTGGACGACTTCCTGGCCGAGGCCACTCCCGAGGCCAAGCTGAAAATGATCCGGCAGTACCAGGCCGAGGGACACCTGGTGGCCATGACCGGCGACGGCACCAACGACGCTCCCGCCCTGGCCCAGGCCGACGTGGGCGTGGCCATGAACAGCGGCACCCAGGCGGCCAAGGAGGCCGGTAACATGGTGGATCTGGATTCCAATCCCACCAAGCTGATCGACGTCGTGGAAACCGGCAAGCAACTGCTGATGACCAGGGGTGCGCTGACTACCTTCAGCATCGCCAACGATGTGGCCAAGTACTTTGCCATCATTCCGGCCATGTTTACGGTTACCTATCCCCAACTGGGCATTCTCAACATCATGCGGCTCGCTACGCCGCAAAGCGCCATCCTGTCGGCCGTGATCTTCAACGCCCTGATCATCGTGGCCCTGGTTCCCCTGGCCTTGAAGGGTGTGGCCTACCGTCCGATGGGGGCGGCGTCCATCCTGCGCCGCAACATGCTGATTTACGGCGCCGGCGGTTTAATCGTACCCTTCCTGGGTATAAAGGCGATCGACATGATCCTGGCGGCCTTGGGCTTGCGCTGAGCGGCCGAAAATTATATCCTGTAGGAAAGGTACGGGGATAAAGGTGATGAAGACTCTTAAGACGGCCATCCTCCTGCTCCTTTTTATGACGCTACTGACGGGTGTGGTCTACCCCCTGGCTGTGACGGGGCTGGCGCAGGTTATTTTCCCCCGTCAGGCTAACGGGTCGATTCTCTACAAGGACGGCCAGCCGGTGGGATCCAGCCTTATCGGCCAATCCTTCAGCGGCCCCGGCTATTTTCACGGACGTCCTTCGGCCGCCGGTAAGGGTTATGATGCCACCGCTTCCGGTGGTTCCAACCTGGGGCCCACCAGCAAGACGCTTATAAACCAGGTGGCCCAAAACGCGGCCAAGGTGCGGACTGAAAACGGGTTACCTCCCAATGCACCCGTACCCGCCGACCTGGTAACGGCTTCGGGTAGCGGCCTGGATCCCGACATCAGCCCGGACGGGGCACTGCTTCAGGTGCCGCGGGTGGCCAAGGCCAGGCACCTGCCGCAAGCGCAGGTGCGGAGCTTGGTGGAAAGCCATATCCAGGGACCGGAGTTTGGCCTCTTGGGCGATCCCATGGTCAACGTCCTGCAGTTGAACCTGGATCTGGATAAAATAACGCAAAAGCCCTAGGGCGGCAAGCGGCCCTTTCCCGGCCGGCCGCACCCGCGGATCGGGGTTGCTTAAGAGGGGAGTTCTCATGCCGAAGGAACGACGGGTCGATCCCGATGCCCTGCTGGCCAGCCTGGATCCCGAGAAGGAACAGGGCAAGCTCACGGTGTTTCTCGGGGCGGCGGCCGGGGTGGGCAAGACCTACGCCATGCTGGAGGCGGCCCAGGAGCGGTTGAAGGAAGGCGTGGACTTGGTGGTGGGGTGGGTGGAAACCCATAAGCGGCCGGAAACGGAGGCCCTGCTCACCGGTTTGCCGGCCGTTGCGCCCCGCTCCCTGCCTTACCGGGGCAAGGAATTTCAGGAAATGGACCTCGACACCCTACTCAAACGGCACCCTGAAGTAGTGCTGGTAGACGAACTGGCCCACACCAACATTCCGGGGTCCCGGCACACCAGACGCTTCCAGGACGTGGATGAGCTCCTGGCGGCCGGGATCAACGTATATACCACCTTGAACATTCAGCACATGGAAACGCTCAACGACATTGTGGCCCAGGTTACCGGGGTAAAGGTACGGGAAACCGTCCCGGACCGCATCTTGGAACATGCCTTCCAGATCCAACTGGTGGATATACCGCCCGAAGAGCTCATGCAGCGGCTCAAGGAAGGCAAAGTGTATGTTCCCGGCCAGGCCGAGTATGCCCTGGACAAGTTTTTCCGTCCGGGTAACATCAATGCCTTGCGGGAAATGGCCCTGCGCTACACGGCCCGGCGGGTGGACCGCCAGGTGGAAAACTACATGCGCCTGCACGGCATCGCGGGTCCCTGGCCAACTGGTGAGCGGGTCATGGTCTGTATCAGCGCGAGCCCCTTTTCCGCCCAGCTGATCCGTACCGCCCGCCGCCTGGCCGAAGGCCTCCAGGCCGAGTGGCTGGCTGTTTACGTGGATGCCCCCCGCCGTTTTCCGGCCAGCGAGGCGGCTAAGGACAGTCTGGCCAGGAACAAGCGCCTGGCCGAGGAACTGGGGGCGGAGACGGTCACCCTGTCCGGCAACGATGTGGCTGACGAACTCCTTGAACTGGCCCGCCTACGCAACGTGTCGCAGATCATCATCGGCAAGCCTTTGCACTCCAGGTCCTGGGAGTTGTTGCACGGTTCGGTGGTGGACAAGATTATCCGCTCAAGTCACGGCATCAGCGTCCATGTGATTCCCGGCCAGATGAAGCAGGGAAAGCAGGGAACGGACCAGGCTCCCGGCGCCCTGCCCCGGCAGCCTGTCACCCTCGCTCCCCACCTGGGAGCCATTCTCCTGATGCTCCTCTTTACAGCCCTGGCCGCCGGGGTTGCTCCTATCCTCGGCCTGGTTAACATCGCCATGATCTACGTTCTGCCCGTCCTGTTTTCCGCGGTGCGGTGGGGCACCGGACCGGCGGTTACCGCTGCGGTGGTGGGGCTTTTAACGTTTGACTTTTTCTTCGTGCCGCCTGCCTTAAGTTTTACCGTTAATGATGTGCGTTACCTGTTCAGTTTCGTCATATTTCTTCTGGTGGCCCTTTTCACCGGTTCCCTTTCGGGTCGCCTGCGCCTGCAGATCACGAGCTCCCGCCAGAGGGAAACCAGGACGGCGGCCCTTTACGCCCTGAGCCGCGACATAGCCGCCGTCTCGGAATTGCAGCCGGTTTTGGAAAGCGTTACCCGCAAGATTGCCGAAACGGTGCAGGGCCGGGTGGTGGCCCTCTTGCCCGACAAGAGCGGCCAATTGCAGCAGCAGGCCTCTTCGGACCCCAAGGACGAAGCTCACCTGGCAGATAATGAGCGGGCGGTGGGTACCTGGGCTTTTGAACACGGGGAAATTGCCGGCCGGGGCACCGATACCCTGGACGGTGCCGACAGCCTCTTTCTTCCGCTGCGTACTGAAAAAGGCGTACGCGGTGTGCTGGGCATCCGCCTGGACAGCCCGGACAAGTTGCTGCAGCCGGAACAGCGGCGCCTTCTGGAGGCCTTGGCCGGACTGGCTGCCCTGGCCGTCAGTCGCATCCAGCTGGCCGAGCAGGCGCGGGACGCCCAACTGCTGGCCGAGTCCGAGCAACTGCGGATTGCCCTGTTCAACTCCCTTTCCCACGACCTGCGGACCCCGTTGGCTTCCATCATCGGATCCGTAAGCGGGCTGTTGGAGGAAGAAAACGTGTACAGCCCGCAGGCCAGACGCGACCTCCTGCAGGCCGTCGGGCAGGAAGCGATGCGCATGAACCGGTTTCTCAGTAACCTACTGGACATGGCGCGGCTGGAGAGCGGTATGCTGAAGTTGAACAAAGAATGGTGCGATATCCAGGACATTATCGGAGTGGCCATCAGCCGGACCGGCGAACCCCTGGCCAGTCGCCCCGTCAAGATAGATATCGAGCCCGGATTGCCCCTGGTACGGGCGGACTATATCCTGGTCGAGCAGGTTCTTATCAATTGCCTGGACAACGCCCTGAAATATTCTGAAGCCGGCAGTAAGGTCCATATCTCGGCACGGCGCCGGGGGGACCGGCTGGAAATGGCGGTAGCCGACCGCGGCATCCAGATTCCGCCGGAAGACCTGGAGCGCGTCTTCGATAAGTTCTACCGGCTCCATTCCCCCCGCCAGGTGAGCGGCACCGGGCTGGGACTGGCCATCTGCAAGGGCATTATCGAAGCACACGGTGGTACCATCGAGGCTGCCAACGACCCCGCCGGGGGTGTGGTAATTAAGTTTTCCCTGCCGCTGGACAAGGATGCTCCCGACCATGTTCCCGCGGCCGGGGAAGGTGAGGCGCATGGAGGCTAAAAAAGGAGCGCGCATCCTGGTAATAGACGATGAAAAGCAGATCCGCCGCCTCTTGAAAGTGTCCCTGAGCGAACATGGCTATGAGGTGGAAGATGCCCCTAGCGGTCAGGAGGGCCTGGCGCAGGCGGTGACCTACAAGCCGGATCTCGTTCTTTTGGATCTGGGGCTTCCCGATATGGACGGACTGGAGGTCATCCGTCACCTCAGGGAATGGTCCAAGGTACCGGCAATCATACTTTCCGTACGGGAAAGTGAAGGTGACAAGATTTCCGCTCTGGACGCCGGGGCCGATGACTACGTTACCAAGCCCTTCGGCATGGGAGAACTCCTGGCCCGTATCCGGGCCGCCCTCCGGCACGCGGCGGGCGTGGGCAACGAGCCGGTTCTCAACTTCGGGGACCTGGTGATTGACGTTGCCCACCGCCGGGTTACGGTCCAGGGCAAAGAGGTCAAGTTGACGCCTACGGAGTATGAGCTGATCAAGAATATGGCGGCTTTCGGCGGGAAGGTGCTGACCCCCAGGCAGTTATTGCGGGCGGTGTGGGGACCTTCCGCGGAAAACGAGACCCACTACCTGCGGGTATATGTCGGTCAGTTGCGACGTAAAATCGAAGCGGACCCGTCCCGCCCCCGCCACCTCATCACCGAACCGGGTGTCGGCTATCGTTTACTTTAAGCGAAACAGGCTTTGCCGGGCATCCTCACGACTCCTATCCCTTCGCTCTCTGAAGGTTTTCTCCGACAAGGCGGGCAGCATGGGGCCGGCCTTGTCTCCGTTGAGGCTTTTCCCAACGGATGAGCATTTCCTGGTTCATCTTCGCAGTTATTCCCACCCGCCGGTGCTTTCCGCAATCTGCTTTTGAACGGTTTCCAAGAGGCAGCGCAAATAAGCCGGGAAACGACCGGGTACACTTACATCCGCGGGCTTTTTGTGCGAAAGGGGCGGCTACCTTTTGGAGATACGTTTACTGGCCCTTCTGGTGGCGGCTGCCGCCGGGGTGGCCATGGCTTTCCAGGGCACTCTCAACGCGATGCTGGGCAAGGTGTCGGGGTTGTGGGAGACTACCTTCATAGTGCATGCCATGGGCCTGGTGCTGGCCGGGGTCCTGCTTTTCGGTTTCCGGTTGGGGGACGGCTCCCTGGTAGTCAAGGCACCATGGTATTCCTACCTGGGCGGTTTCATAGGCGTGCTGATTATCTACGGAGTTGCCAGAAGTATTCCCCCGGTAGGGGTGGCCGGGGCCACCACGGCCATCATCCTGGGCCAGGTGTTTACGGCGGCTATCTTGGACTACTTCGGTCTGTTCGGGTTGGAGAAAATACCGTTCAACTGGTACCGTATTCTGGGGGCCATGGCGATGGCCGGCGGGGCCTGGTTGATGTTGCGGAGGCAGTGAGCGGGACTCCCCCCCGGTTGGGTTTTTGGGGTTGCCTATTGAGCGCGAGCCTTGACTTAATCATGTTATCCGTCATATGCTTGTAGCAAATCTCCGCTGACGAGAAGGAGGCCAACGTCCATGCAACGGACCTACAAGGTAATCTTGACTTGGGACGACGAGGGGAACGTCTTCGTGGTGAGCGTGCCGGCGCTCCCCGGTTGCTTCACCCAGGGCCACACCCGGGAGGAAGCCCTTGAGCGGGCCCAGGAGGCCATTGAGGGCCACGTTGAGGCGCTGAGGTTGATCGGCCAGCCTGTGCCCCCGGGCGACGTGGAATTCGCCGAAGTTCGGGTCAACGTGTCATGACGAGGATGCCGCGGGTAACCGGCAAGGATGTAATCAGGGCCCTTGAGAAGAAACGGTTTGTCTTCGTGAGGAAAACAGGGAGCCATTGCCAGCTTTCCGGACCGGCCAACCAACTGGTGACCGTGCCCGTTCACTCAGGCGAAACGCTGGGCCCCATTCTGGTCAAAAGCATACTCAAACAGGCCGGCATGGAGTTGGACGAGTTCATCAAACTGCTGTGAGACGGCCGGCTGCCCAATCCTCCCAGCAAGAAAAACCTGACCCACCCCCGCACAGCCTACGTATTACCTGTAGTAATCTTCCTCTTTACTGTCGGCAACAACCGGATCCATCTAAGCGTTAGTCGGGAATCATCCGCGCAATGCGTTTCTTTCTCCATGACAACCGATAGTACGAATATTGCAACAGCAGCGTGAGAAGGTGCTCGTCCGCGTGCCGGACCCGGATGATTGCCGTGCTACACTATTGGAGCTTACGGATAAAACCTACGGGTTGAAAACGCGGGGGCGGAGGCTCTCCGGTCCTCGGTTAGCCAATTGGAAAATCGCCGTTGGCGGAACAAGGGGCAGGGTGTCGCTATACCCGCACCCCAAGAACGCCCGTGCATGGGGTGTTAAAGTCGGAACAACTGCTTTATTCCTAGCTGACAAAGGGCATATTCTTCGCCCTTAAGGCTGCCAACATAACCGGTTATTCTTGTCGTGTCCAAAGCCCGCACTTGGTCCAAAAGTGCCACGGATGTCTTCGGGAGCTTGCCGGCACCTTGGGGTAAGCGCGGGTAGAGGGATGGATTTTTTGCTGCCCATGTTCCCACCTGAGTGGTTAACGGTACTACGATACGACTGGATACCGCACAGAACCTGTCGGCAGCCCGACCACCACTACCGGCCGTTCTCCCTCTTGTTCATGTGCCTTGGGAATGTGGGACGGCAGCCGTACCATGAGAAT
>Ga0307376_10006189_pt1 | contig 10647 bp, 10 predicted proteins | sample TR2MG_FD_202536 | JGI IMG/M metagenome (GOLD analysis project Ga0307376, IMG submission 202536) | Soil microbial communities from Risofladan, Vaasa, Finland - TR-2 | ecosystem: Environmental > Terrestrial > Soil > Coastal area > Acid sulfate soil | place: Finland: Risofladan, Vaasa | collected...
GACTTAGATTACAAACAATTCTGTTCCAATTGTCGTATTCAAATTTAGGTGTTACCCAAGATTGGATGTTTATGTATACTGATTTTAAATTTTTAGAGTCTACTGTCCCGTAAACAGATTTAATTGAGTTGTATAGATTTAGCTTTACACTTTTTCCTTTTTTCATTAAATTTCATATTATGAATGTTTATTTGTTTGTTAAATAATAAAAGAAATTATCAGCATTGTCAAAAACTTTCAAAAAAATAAGATATTTGTATTATATATGTTAACAATAGAGGTAAAAAAAGACGGAATAGAAAAAGCATTAAAAACTTTAAAAGCAAAGGTTATTAAAACCAAACAAAATCAAATTCTATATAGTAGAAAAGAATTTATTAAAAAATCGGCAAAAAAAAGAAAAGAAAAATTAAAGGCTTCTTATATTCAAAAAATAAAATCTAAATTAAATTGATTCTTCTAAGTTTTTCAACTTAAGAAAATTTAATTGATTAAAGTTCTCAACTTTTAATCTATCAATAGTCTCAGACAATTTTGTTTTCATTTCAAACTCTTTCTCGTTTTCCAAAATAACCCCCAATTTATTAATTGTAGTTTCTCGTAAAGTTTCAAATTTTTCTTTAAGAACTGATGTATCTTCATTCATTAAAGAAAGAAATTCTTTTTTTGTAGATTCGTCAAGATTTTCAAGATAGTTATTTATTGTTTGATTTGCAATGTTGACCATAGACTTTAACGGAATATTAATAGACTCTTTAACTGAGTCATCTTTACTTGAAGATAAGGTTTTAATCAAATATTTTTTTGATTGAATTCTTTCCATTAAATCTAATTTATCACTATAAACTAATGAATCAATATTGGAATATTTGTTTTTAACATTCTCTGACAACGTTTTTGGCGTTTTAATTGATGGTACCAATTTTTGTATTAAAGATATTCCTTCTTCTAAAAAATCTTTTGCATCAGACTCATTTAACCCTTGAGGTGTTGTTAATTGGTCATATAAAGAATATAGTTTTGACATATTCTTATTGTTCAAAACATTTTGTCTGAACTCTTTTAATGATTGTTTAAACTCCTTCTCATTCTTGTAGGATTCTAGTAAATCATTTTCAATTATGGATTTTATTTTTCCGAAAGTCATAATGTTTGTTTTTAATATAAATAGTTTAAAATAATAAAATCCACACCTACCCTAATATATTTTGAACCCATTCGGGTAAATCACTAAATTTAATTAGTTTCGCCTTTACTGTTGGTAGGTTATGTTTAATAGATTTTTGAATTCTATGATTACCATCTAATATATATTTAATCGTATAATCATCATTAATAAGGATTAACACTGGATATCGTATATCTGACTTTTCTATCTTCTCAATTTCTTCGGTATTACCGTCCCAACTTAAAACTATCTTTTTTAGTTTTTCGGTTTCTAACTCTTGAACTTTAATATCTTTTGTAAAGTCTAATATTTGTCTTAGTGTGACTGTTTCTTCATTATGACCAGTCCAAGATGTATCATCCAAACCTTCATTCAAAAATTCTCTTATTGTGGTTTTAATAAATTGTTTCAAATTTTTCATTTGTTTTTAATGTAAAAACTACAAGTTTAGTAACTTATCCAATTCTTTTGAAATTTCTCCTAAAGAGTTCTGACCTTGGTTTAAATCTAAGATTCTATTCTTTTTTGCAAAATTATTTTCTAATATAATATTCATATTTGCCCTCTTAGATTCGGGTGTGATTTCACCTCCTGCTGGCGGTGCAACATCACCTCCTGCTGGTGGTTCAACTTCACCTCCTGCAGGTTCTGCAGTTTCAAATCCTCCACCACCAAATGATGGCATTGCACCCGCATCTTCAGTATCCGTATCTGTAGTTGCCGTTGCATTTGCGGTTGCTCCTGATGGGTTACCGTATAACTTGTCAATATTGTCAAATAACCCTGTTTTAGTGATAACTGTAGGTGTTGCTTTAAGTTCTTCACCAACTGCTCGTTCAATTCTTTGTTGTTGTAAATCCAATCTAATTTCTTCATCAGACCAACCAAAAATATGTTTTTTGGCCCATGTTGAGGATGTAGGTTGGATACCATTTCCTGGGTCAGAAACCAAATCTTTATATAATAAGACCTTTTCTTTCCATACATCTATTTTTAACAAATCCGCTTGTGTCGATGGATTTGATAAACCTAATGTAAAGTTTTGTAATTCATCTTCAAACCCTAATAGGAATAAATGTACGATAGCAATTTTGTTTAACTCGGCAATCATACTTTTTTGAATTCTGTTGATTGTACGAGCAAAACGGATATCTTGTAATGATAAATTCTTACCATCACCAACAACTTCTTCAAAACCTAAGAACGCCTTAGGTACACGAAGTGCTGTTAACAATTTCTTTTGAATATATTCAATATCGGCAATTTCCGATAAGTTTGTTGCTCCTGGTAATGTTGTGATTGGGTCAGGTGCTGAAGGGTCACGAACAGGGATGAAATAATCTTGGTCTACAGCCATTTGATTAAATCTCATATCCACGTTTCCTGTTTTGGCGTCCACAATTTGTTCTCTTTTGAACTTGTTGGCAACACGGTTTACGTATGCTTCAACATCGTCGTCATTCATATTACCAACAAACACTTTAAACATTCGTCTTTCGGGTGCTCTTGATGTACGATAGATTAACATCGCATCTTCAGATAATAATAATTGTTTCCAAATACGTCTTGCTTTTTCCAACATAGATGTACCATAAGGAAGTTTTCGGTCATCACCTAATAATCTAAAGTGAGCTATCTCCCATGATTGGAATTCCATGTTTTTATTCTTCCAAGTAAAATGGAGAGCTTTTTTATTGGCATCTTGTTCTTGTGTAATATCGACAGTGATTTTGGCGGTTACTCCAACCTCATGACGTTCAATTTCAATTGTCGGTAATTGTTGACAACCGATAATACCTTTTTCAGGGTCCAACTTCATATAGACAAAATTATCTCCATACTTACATGTGTTTCTTGTCCACATTGGTAAATTGGTATTGATGTCAAGGGCATTATTAAATAAATCTGCCAATACTGATTTTATTCTTTTTGATTCAGAATAAATTTGAAGGATAAATCCATCTTCATTTGTTGTTGTAGATTCTTCAGAATAGATATCCAACGCAGCTGAAATCTCAGGAGTATATTCCATTGACTCATAATCGTACTGAGCGGATAACCTTGATGGCTCATAATAAATTGCTTGAGAATATAAGTTATTCTCAACCTTAGCCCATTGATTTGTTAAATAAAACGTTTGTTGGGCTTGGAGTTTTTCTCTCTCATAATCATCTCGATTTGGTGTGCGCAGAAGTTCTTTCTTATCAAACTTAAAAGTTGGATAATCCTGTTTCATTAAAGAATTAGGTCCGAATGTTTGCGACAGTCTCTGCCAGACCGTTAGATTTTGTTCACTCATATTACAATTTTAACCATTACTTTGATAATATAAATACTTATCAAGAACCAAATAGCCACCCGTATTTTTGGTAGTCAGCTTTAGTTGCTTGTCCGTTATTATACATACCATTATCTCGTCCCATTTGTGGAACCATTGGATTAAAGAATTCTGAAGAGTTTTTATTCTCATTAACATTGGTTGCCCATGAGTTAATCATTGCTTTTGTGTGGTTGGTCACCTTTTCCAAAGATTGGAATGATTTTTCTGCAACATACAAAGCCATTGAAACCCCCATAATACAGTCATCATGATGTCCTTTTTGGTGGTCAGGTCTTCCATTGATATAGATAAACGTATTCATTTCATTGTATAATCTATTTGAATATACTTTAAATCCATGTCTAACATTTTCTTCAAAGGCAGCAATAATTTGAACCCTTTTTGAGTTAAAGTTAATACCAGGTATTTTATCGTTAAGTTTTGGGTCCCATTTCCACTTATTACTTGTATCAACATTATCAACATATAAACCACCTTGATAACTTAATTCTTGTAGTTTTCTTGATGTGGAAATCCCCATACCTCCTGTGATATCAATAACACAATAAGCATTATACATTGTTCCCCACTTATAAGCAATCTCTGCTAATACATCAGGTGGAATCTTGGCAACATACTCCAACACTTGTTCCCTCTCATCAAAATCGATGATTTGGATAGATGAGAAGTCTTCAGAGTCACCTCTTGATACATCCACACCCATAACATACTTATGTCCGTTCACAGGTTCTTTAAATATCCATAGTGAACCACCCATTAGTTTTGCTTGGGGTTCACGTAAAGTGTTTTTGGATATTTCTTGCATTAATTCAGATTCAAATACATTATCACCTGAACCCAAAAAGTCACATTCTAACTCCTGAGCAACTTTTCGTCTATCAAACTTTAACTTCTTAACCATCCCCTCAAACCAAGCGGAACATGGTTTGTATCCCCTTTCAATATAATCAGTTACAATGTCATGGTCTCTCTCATATGGGTTTTCTATAGATAAATCAACAATGTCTTTTTCAGTATATTCTTCTCGGTTTAATAAAAAATGTACTAAGTCGTTGGTTTTAACCATGAATAAATCTTTTGTATATCTCGGGTCACGATGCCAAAACATCTCAGAGATTTTAAAGTCATTCATGTTTCTTAATGACTGGTCATAAATTTCGTAATAAATTTGGTCGTATCCGTTTGGTGTAGACACAACGATTACTTTACCCCCTGTTGATAGGGATGCCATACAGGCTGACCAGAAATCTGAGTCTGCTTCGATAAAGGCCGCCTCATCAAATACAAGAATGGTAGGGGTATAACCCCTCAACGCATCTTTAGATGTTGCAACGGCTTTAACTTCACAATTATTGGTAAGTTTAAAATGTCTTTGTGAATTTTTTTCTTTTGAGAACCCAACTCCAACCCATGAGGGCCATTGTTCGGTAAAACCTCTAACCTTGTTAGCCATCTCCATTGAGGTATCTAACTTGTTGGCAATAATAAGAATTTTTTCAGGTCTGATTTTTTGGGCAAATACCAATTTTTTTGATATCCAAGCTGCGGTTACTGTTGTTACACCCGCCTGACGATACTTTAATGCAATATTTTCATTGTATTTATCATAATCTTCAATTAAACTAACTTGGTCTGGAAATAGGTCTAATGGGACATATTTTGATACGGTATTGTCGTATGTTTGTAAATAAGTTCGAAGGGCATAAGGAGTACTCCTCATACACTTCGTTAACTCTATTATTAATTGTTCTTTATTCACACATGGTTATTTAGGTCTTGTTATGCCTAAACCACTTAAAAAATCATCTAAACCATCTTCATCATCTTCTTCGGAATCAATTTCTTCTTCTTCCTTGTAATTTTCAAATTCTTCTTTCATTTTTTTAGCTTCTTTAACGATTTCTTCAAATCGAGATTTAGCTTTTCCGAGTTTTGAAGAATCTTCTGAGATTGCGTTTCCAATAAGTTCTAAGAATTCTTGAGCGGGTATTTGGTATAGTAAAATGTGAAACCAATTTATTAACCCTTTATATTCGGGGTCAAAAATATCTTCAGGTAATGCAAACCTAATTTTTTCAACAATTTCAGGTCCTATCCTTAACTGCATTGGTTCGTTTGATAGTATATCGGTTTGACCTAACACTTTTTGTCTCATTCCTGGTTCGGATGGTAATCCATGTCTACCTTTGGCTTCCTCTAACCCTTTAATAATTTCATGACAAAGAATTGGAAAAATTAAACCTGTTGCCATGATTTTAGTATCGGGTTTTTCTTCACCTTCTTCTCCACCATCTTCATCATCAGCATCCCCTAATTCTACTTTACCGGCAATACCTTGACCTGTTTGACTCATCATCTCAATCATTTGTTCCATACTAAAGTACATAAAATCATTGATTGCCATGATACCCAAATAATCACCATATAGTGATGGGTCAATTGCATCTAACCTTGATTTAATTTCAGGTTTTTGGAAAAGGTAATGACCCTTTTTTGCGGCTCCTTGAATGAGAGCATTAACAATATTTCTTTTGTGTTTTTCTAATTCTAAAATTTCCTCATCAGTCAAATCTTCAATATCAAAAGACGGAAATTCTAATTCTTCCTTTTCGTCTTCATCCTCTTCTTCTTCATCATCTTCAGGTGCCATTCTAAAGTTATCTGTTTCTGGCATCCCTAAAGTCGCTTCAATTTGATACCAATCTGATGGAACCTCAGCTTCATCTAAAGAAGCTTCTTTTGCCAATTCAATTAGTTCATCTCTGTTTTCGGATTCAATCCTCATAATGTTTGGAAGTTTTCTCATCATTTCTTGGTAAACCATACCTTGAACTTGTCGTGAACTTAAATCCTGAATACCAGTAACTTCTCTTAACTTATCAGCAACTTTTTGAAATCGTTTACTAACCAATCTTTGAACATCTTGTACCCCTTTTTTCATTGCAGGGTTTTTACCATACAAATTTTCAGGACTAGCTAATTTTCTTTCTAAATTCGGGTCCATTCTTTCAGGTGTGTTCCCGTAATCAATCTGTTCTTTTAATTTCCTTGCCATAAATTATTTTTCTAATAGTTGCATTATTACATCAATCACTTTGTCTTTTGCATCTTCAGGTGAAACTTTTTTCGCCTTTGGTGCAGGATTTTCTCCAGGGTTTGGGTTTTTACCAGGATGTGATGGTCTTGGTCTTGTACCAGGTTTTGTTGTTGGTGGCGCTGGTTTTGTTATTGGTTCAGGTGAATTTTCAGAAATGTATTTCATTAAGTCACCTTTAGTTATTTTTGGAGGCATATGTTTTTCCACTATTTTTTGTATTTGTGATTCTAAGAACAAAGATACAGGATTTTTTCCTTCCGCCAATTGTTTTTTTACTTCTCTAACACATCTCTCCCATTTTCTTGATTTTTTTGGTCCGACTTGTGAATGACAAATAGACCATGGATTTGGTTTGTCTTTTTCTTCCATCATTCCCATACCATCAACATCATTATTGTTCATCTTTTTGTCGTTTTCAGGATTATTTCCGTAATCACCAGGACCCTGTTGTTTTTCATCTTGGTCGGTATCACCATAACCTTGGTTTTGAACGTCTTGTACAAATTGGTCATCTTCATCAATTTCTTTTTCAACTAAACCAACATCTTTCAAGTTTTGTTTGAGTTCTCCAACTTTTTGGCTCAACGCTTCAATATTTTTAATTCTTTCGTCAACCTTAGGGTTCGTAGTTTGTTCACCCAATAATTTTGAATATAATACATTAATTTGTGATTCAGTTAATTTACTAACTGTATTGGATGATAATCCTTTTTCAACCAACTTGAGTGCTTTTATATTAGTTTTCATATACTACTTTATTTTCAAATTCTAAAATTAAATCTCTTTCATAGAGTTTATTTTTTATGTCTTGTTCGGTACTCCCAAATCTAAAGACCATTCTTTTTTGTCCTTCCAATTCTTCCGTTTCCCAGGCTAATGCGATGATATCGTCCATTGCATCTATCATACAAAAAAAATCGGAGTTTTGAGTCAATTCCAATTTTAAATCAGTATTTCTCAAAACTCCTACTTTCTTAATGTATTTTAATTCAGGTGGTAATGGATAACCGTTTGATGGTTTACTCTCCCACGAGTCACCCCAAACATCCACACTATCCGAAAAAATAAACTCATATAAATTATCTCCCTTATAGTTAGGACCAAGTCCGTTCACATAAGTTAAATAACTCATAACAATAATCCGTTTGGTGTTATTTTAAATTGCTTACCTTTATTTTCAAATACCAAGTTTTTCTTGTTTGTAATCCCAACAAATTTGGAATTTATATTTTCATTAACAAATTTTTCTGCCGCTAATTCTTGTTCAATTGTTTCAGTCATTTTTGTAACTGATTCCATGATTTTTTTAACTACAGATTTTTTCTGTAAAGTTTTTTGAACTTGTTTTTCTTTTTGTTCTCTGATTTCTTGTTTAGAAACTTCAAAATATTTTGAGATAACTTTATCTACTTGTGATTCTGCAAAGATACTATCAAAGATTGCTCCGTTACCGTAATCTTCTTCTTCATATTCTTCATCATACTCTTCACCTAATTCATAACCTTCAACAGGAACATCCATATCTGCTTGAATATCTTCAACTTCAGTATCGTCAGTAAAATCCTCACCTCCCATATCGTCTTCTTGACCATAATCTTCAGTTTCGTCTTCTTCAAACTTATCCATAATGTCTTCCAAATCTTCTTCAGTTAAAGAAGTTAAATCGAGAGAAGATAATACCATATTGATAACATACTTAATATCTTCAGATGTCATTCCTTCCTCACTGTCAAGGACTCTAATTTTTTGTGTTAATTTACCTGTTAATTTTTGAATGGTTTTAAAAGTTACCTTATCTTCGTTTCCACCCATTTCAGTATCAACGTCTACATCAACTTCTTCACCACCCATATCGTCCATAGGCATTTCTTCACCTCCCATATCGTCCATAGGCATTTCCTCACCTCCCATTGGTGATGGTGGTAATTCAGGACTTGGAACTGCTGGTGGAGCCATTGGTAATTCTGCCGCTGGCATTTCAGGAGCTGGAGCTTTTGGTGTTTTTAATGTGAATTTTTTTTGTTCACCATATAAAGACACACCTTCATCATTTTCGTTAAGTCTATTTAACTCACCTGCAACAAGGTTTAATCTTTTAAATGCTTGAGAATATGAAGAATAGTATTTTCTATTTTTCATTGGTTCAATATAATCTGTTTCCGATTCAGAAATATTTTTCTTAATGATATATCCTTGTCTTTCTCTAACAATTTCATACTTGTTTCCATCAGCAAGAGAAATTGAATACTCAGATGTTGCATTTTCGTTTATTGTTTTAGGTGCAACTTCTTTGAATCTGGCAATCTCCATCATTCTAGATATTTTATCTTGACCTGTAAGTTTTTCACTTCCAATTGGTTTTAACTTTGACATATTTGTTGTTATTAATTTTTTTTTTAGTTATTTAATCCGTTAACACCACCTAAGGTGATTGCGTTTAATTGTGCGTATGGTACTCCATATGCGTCGGTGTAAATTGGGTGAGGTGCGATTCCATTTGCCGGTCCACCCTCATTAATTGAACCTCCGCTAAAGTTACCTAATATACCAACAGTGTATTCATATTGACTATTAACACCAATACCACTAAATGGATATTGTGTTGGTGTTGGGGTTGGGGTTACAGACGCAGTTCCTGTTTGTGTTGGTGTTGGGGTTGGAGTAACTGATGCAGTTCCTGTTGGTGTAGGTGTTTTAGTTTGTGTTGGTGTTACCGCCGCAGTTCCTGTTTGTGTAGGTGTCACCGCTGCAGTTCCTGTATTAGTTGGTGTTACCGTAGGTGTTACCGTATTAGTTGGTGTTACCGTAGGTGTGTTAGTTGTAGTATTAGTTGGTGTTGGTGTTGCAGTATTGGTTGCAGTATTAGTTGGCGTTGATGTGTTTGTTGCGGTATTTGTTGGAGTATTAGTTGGTGTTGATGTATTTGTTGGTGTTGGTAAAGGGCATGAACCTATTGAAATGTAATAACCATTTCCTTGAATTACAAATACTTCTTTTGCACATACAATTGTTGTACTGTATGGAGGAACAGGTATGTTAAATGTAAATCCGTCACAATTTTTACCAACAAAAGTAGTACCGTCAGTACCACCATTTAACTCATATGTTTTACACACATTAGGTGTATTACTTGGAGTTACTGATATTGTTGGTGTGTTAGTCGGGGTACTCGTTTGAGTTGCGGTATTACTTGGTGTATTAGTTTGAGTTGCGGTATTACTTGGTGTATTGGTTTGAGTTGTAGTATTTGTTGGAGTCGCAGTATTTGTTGGTGTATTTGTTGGAGTACTTGTTGTAGTATTAGTTGGAGTTTTAGTAACCGTTGCAGTATTAGTTGGAGTGTTAGTTGGTGTTTTAGTTACTGTTGGTGTATTGGTTTGAGTAGTTGTTACTGTTGGTGTTGGTGTCACAACTGCTAAACAAGTAATACAATCACCATAATCTATTGACATGGTTAAGACTTTGTCAATACCTGTAGAGGGTTCTGCATTGTCAATAATATCGTAACATCCAGGAGTTGTCCCTCCTGTAAATGTTAAATAATAATTTCCGTTGACAGCTGGTAATGATGAACTATCAAAATCAACCAGTATTGCTGGACCTCCAACACACGAACCTAAAAGATATGTAACTAATGCCATTTAATTTTTCTTAATAAATATATGATTAATGTGAATTATTTGAATATTCTTGAATTGTTCTTTCAATTGACAATTCTTTGTCAGTTTCTTTGTCTGCAGTATTGAATAATTTTTCAATATGTCCTGACCTTCTTAAAAATTTAAAAACAAGATTTTCGTAAGATAATTCACCATCAGTTTCTAGCCCTGACTTTCGATATTCTTTTAATTTTTCTTTGATTTTTTCTAAATCTTTACCCTCATCAATCGCAGCATGAATCTTTTCAGTCCAACACTCAATCTTTTTTGTCAAGACTTCTTTGTCAACATTATTCTTGAATTCTTTTGGTTCAGAAACCCATTCATTATTCATTATAGAATAAACACCTGAACTGTGGTGTTGTTCTTCTGCATCTTGGGC
>Ga0307376_10006197_pt1 | contig 10637 bp, 7 predicted proteins | sample TR2MG_FD_202536 | JGI IMG/M metagenome (GOLD analysis project Ga0307376, IMG submission 202536) | Soil microbial communities from Risofladan, Vaasa, Finland - TR-2 | ecosystem: Environmental > Terrestrial > Soil > Coastal area > Acid sulfate soil | place: Finland: Risofladan, Vaasa | collected...
TGCAACACGCCCACGCGCCGGAAGCCGAGCTGCGCGTAGACGTGCACGGCCCGGGCGTTGGCCGCCGCGGGGTCGACCGTCAGACGGTGGTGCCCACGCACATCGATGAGCCACGCGAGCAGCGTACGCATGGCGTCCGGGCCGACGCCGCGGCCCTGCGCCGCCGTCCCGACGAAGATGTCGACGGCAGCGGAGAAGTAGTCGCGGTCGGTCTCCTCCGTGTACTGGATACAGCCGGCCACGGCGCCGCGATCACCCGAGCCCGCGCTCGCCGGCACGATCGCCAGCGTCACCGCGTCCTTCTCGTCGATGCGCTCCCACTCCGAACGCCGCCACCAGCGCGCGACCTCCGGCTCTTCCAGGATCGCGAGCAGCGTCGGCAGATCCGCGTCTACCGCCGGGCGGAGCATGACGAGCCGCCCGTGGAGAGTAGGAGGAATGTCGGTGGTCGCGTGCACGCCCGAAGGGTACCAGAGGGCAGAGGAGGCCTGGGGCCGTCCGGTCGCGCCCACGGCCCCACGCGCGCCTACTTGCGCTTCTCGCTCCCGCCCGCGCGCCAGACCAGGTACTCGTGCACGAACCCGTCCAGGTCGCCGTCGAGCACGCTCTGGGCGTTCCCCACCTCGTAGCCGGTTCGGAGATCCTTGACCATCTGGTACGGGTGCAGGACGTAGCTGCGGATCTGGCTGCCGAAGTCGACGTTGAGCACTTCCCCACGCTCCCGGGCGAGTTCCTCGGCGCGCTTGCGTTCTTCGAGCTCGACCAGCTTCGACTTGAGCATGTGCATGGCGACGGTCTTGTTCTGCAGCTGCGAGCGTTCGTTCTGGCACTGGACCACGATGTTGGTGGGCAGATGCGTGATGCGGATCGCGGAGCTTGTCTTGTTGACGTGCTGCCCCCCGGCGCCGCTCGAACGGTACGTGTCGATGCGCAGCTCGTCCTCGTCGATCTCGACGTCGACATCGTCGCTCACCAGGGGCGAGGCGTCGACGGAGACGAAACTCGTGTGGCGGCGGTTGGCCGAGTCGAAGGGGCTCATGCGGACGAGGCGATGGACGCCCCGCTCCGCCTGCAGCAGTCCGTAGACATTCTCGCCCTCCACAGTGAGGGTGGCGCTCTTGAGGCCGGCCTCGTCACCCTCCTGCGAGTCGTTGACCTCGACCTTGAACCCGCGTCGCTCGAACCAGCGCAGGTACATGCGCAGCAGCATCTCGGCCCAGTCCTGGGACTCCGTGCCGCCGGCCCCCGGATGGATGGTGAGGATGGCGCCGCCCTCGTCGTACTTGCCGCTGAAGAAGCGGAGTTCCTCGCCGCGCTGGAGGTCGGCCTCGAGGGAGTCGACGCCGGTCACGAGCTCCTGCAGGAGCTCGTCGTCGACGGCGTCGCCGCTCAGCTCCTCACGAAGCAGTTCTTCGGTGGACTCGAGATCGGCGAAGCGGGCCTCGACCTCTTCGAAGTCCTGAAGCCGGCGCTTGACGCGGCTGTACTCGGCGGAGACGCTGGACGCCTTCTCCTGATCGTCCCAGAAGTCCGGGGCGCGCATGCGCTCCTCGAGCGCCCCGATCTGCTCTGTCAGCCTGGGGGGGTCAAAGATAGCTCCGCAGCCAGCCAAGGCGCCCGAAGGCTTCCTTCAACCGCTCGCGGAGCGCGTCCAAGTGGACGAGTGTTTCTGAGGCGTTGGGACTCATGACCGAGGTAGTGTACAAGAATACGCGGACTGCTTCAGCCTGGCGGTCGCTGGGCCGATGGGCGTGGTGAGCGAGAAGTGCCTGCGCGACCGCCGACGCGGGCAGAGTGATCGAGATACCGGATCCGGGGAGCTCATGAGCGAGAAGCGCGAGGACAAGAGCGGTGAGGAGTCACGCGGCGTGGAGCTCCGCGACCCCGTGACCGGCCTCGCTGCCGGAACGCTCTTCGAGGAACGCACGAACCAGGCGCTCAAGCACGCGCAGCGCAAGCGCCTGGCTTTCTGCGTCGCCGTGTTCCACATCGACCGCTTCGACACGGTCGTCTCCTCGCTCGGGGACGACGGCGTCGGCGCGCTCCTCGAACAGATCGGCCGGCGGCTCAGGCACGCCGGGCGGGCAGAGGACACGATCGCGTACCTCGGCAATGGCGGGTTTGCGGCCCTTCTGCCCGGGGCGGCGGGGCCGGGCGAGGCGGCGGCGGCAGTGAGCAGCATCCTCGGGGCCGCCGGCGAGCCCCTCGCGGTCGGTCCACGCGAGCTCCTCCTGACCATGAGCATGGGGGTCGCCGTCTATCCCAGCGACGGGGTGACCGCTGGGGAGCTTCTCGGCAACGCCCTCGGGGCGATGCGTCTGGCCTCGGACGAAGGTGGCGACCGCTGGCGGTTCTTCCACCCGAGCATGAACGCCGAGCGCACCCACCGGCAGGCTCTCGACGCCGAGCTCCGCCGGGCGTTCGAAGACGACCAGTTCTTCCTGGAGTACCAGCCGGTCGTGTCCGTCGCCACCGAGGAGATCGTCGCCGTGGAGGCGCTGCTCCGCTGGCGGCATCCCGAGCGTGGCGTCGTGGAGCCCCTCGACTTCATCCCCGCCGCCGAGGACAGCGGGCTCCTGATCGCGATCGGCGCCCGTGTGCTCGAACAGGCGTGCCGGCAGGGGCGCGCCTGGCAGCGGAAGCTCGGGCGCCCGCTTCTCATGAGCGTCAACATCAGCGCCCGCGAGCTGCACGACGAGCGGCTGGTGGACACGGTGCGGCGTGTCCTGCGCGCCACCGGCTTCGATCCGCATGCGCTCGAACTGGAGATCACGGAGACCGCGGCGATGCGGGACGCACACCACACCGCCCAGGTGCTCGGCGCCCTGCGCGCTATGAGGGTCCGCGTCGCCATCGACGACTTCGGGACCGGCTATTCGTCGCTCAGCCACCTCGTGCGCCTGGCGATCTCGACGGTGAAGATCGATCGCTCGTTCGTGCGCGACCTCAAGTCGGTACCGGAGCACGCAGCTGTGGCCGCCGCGGTGATCGCCCTGGGGCACCGCCTGGGCCTCACGGTCGTGGCGGAAGGCGTCGAATCACTGGGCGAGCGCGACGCCCTCCGGGGCGAAGGCTGCGACGCGATCCAAGGCTTCCTCTACAGCATGCCCCTCGCCGCCGACGAGTGCGGCGAGCTACTCGCGACGAGGACGATCAGGCGCTAGCTGCTCCGCCGCGCCGCGAAGGAGCGGTAGGGCTGCTCAGGTGCCGTGGGATGAGCGGGCGCAGCCTGCGGTATCACATGGGGCCGGACAGCCGAGCCAACGGCTCGGCTATGCCCCGTGGCACTTCTTGTACTTCTTCCCGCTCCCGCACGGGCACGGCTCGTTGCGCCCGACCTTGTCGTAGACGATGCGCTGCTGTACCTGAACGGGGGCGGTGCTCGTCGTCGCGCCTTTGCCGCCGGCCGCCACGTTGGGCGGCGGCTCGTCTGCGAAATCGTCGCCCCCCGCCTGACCGTACTCGCCGGCGGCCATCGCCGCGCCGGTGAAGGACGTCTGGTTGATCAGGTCGTCCCCGCTCGTGTAGTTGAGCGCCTCAACCGGCTCGTCGAGGGTGATGGCGGTGAACATCGCGAGGTCCTCGGGCCTGTTCTTCATGAGCGTCGTGACCGTGCTCATCTTGACGCCCTCGAGCATGTCGTTGAAGAGGTCGAAGCCCTCGCCCTTGTACTCGACCAGCGGGTCGCGCTGGCCGAGCGCGCGCAAGTGGATGCCCTCCTGCAGGTAGTCCATGTCGAGCAGGTGCTCTTTCCAGCGGCCGTCGATGACCTGCAGCATGACGGCACGCTCGACGGTGCGCATCTGCTGCTCGCCGATCACGCGCTCGCGCTCGTCGTACTGCTCGAGCGCGTCGTCGACGGCCAGCTCGACGATCTCGTCCACGGTCGCGTCCTCGATGTCGACGTCGTCCATCTTGAGCGTGGGCGAGTAGACCTGCTTGAGCCCGATGAACAGCGAATCGAGGTCCCAGTCCTCGGAGTACTGCACGCCCTCGAGGCTGCCGCGGACCGTACCCTCGACGAGCTCCGCCACCATCTCGCGGACCTGCTCGCCGAAGTCCTCACCCATGAGGATGCGCTGGCGCTGGTCGTAGATGACCCGGCGCTGCTCGTTCATGACCTCGTCGTACTTGAGGACGTTCTTGCGGCGCATGAAGTTGAGCTCCTCGACCTTGACCTGCGCCTTCTCGACCACGTTGCTCAGCATCTTGGCCTCGATCGGCTGGCCCTCCTGAGGACCGAGACGGCTGAGGATGCGGTACATACGGTCGCCAGCGAAGAGGCGGATCAGCTCGTCCTCGGCGGAGAGGTAGAAGCGGCTCTCGCCGGGGTCGCCCTGGCGTCCCGAGCGGCCGCGGAGCTGGTTGTCGATGCGCCGGCTCTCGTGGCGCTCGGTGCCCAGCACGTACAGGCCGCCGAGTTCGATCACGCCTTCGCCGAGTTTGATGTCCACGCCGCGGCCGGCCATGTTGGTCGCGATCGTGACCGCGCCCTGCTGACCGGCGTTCTCGATGATGTGGGCCTCGCGCTCGTGCTGCTTCGCGTTGAGGACGTTGTGCGGGATGCCGTGGCGGTCGAGCAGGCGGGAGAGCATCTCGCTGATCTCGACCGACACGGTGCCGACCAGCACGGGCTGACCTTTCTCGTACCGCTCCACCAGGTCCCCCGCGACCGCGGCGTGTTTCTCCTTCGCGGTCGTGAAGATGAAGTCGTTCTCGTCCAGCCGGATCATCGGCGAGTTGGTGGGGACCTGCACCACCTCGAGCCCGTAGATCTGGCGGAACTCATCCTCCTCGGTCTTGGCGGTACCGGTCATGCCGGCCAGGACCTCGTACATGCGGAAGTAGTTCTGCAGGGTGATGGTCGCGAGCGTCTGGTTCTCCTCGCGGATCGGCACCTTCTCCTTGGCCTCGATCGCCTGGTGCAAGCCCTCGGAGTACCGCCTGCCGTCGAGGATGCGGCCCGTGAACTCGTCGACGATGAGCACCTCACCGCCCTGGACCACGTACTCGACGTCCTTGGAGTACAGCGCCTCCGCACGCAGTGCCTGGATGAAGTGATTGACGAGCCCGCCGTTCGAGTCTTTGTAGAGGTTGTCGATATCGAGGGCGCGCTCGACCTTGGCGACGCCGCTCTCCGTGACGGCGACGGTGCGCTGCTTCTCGTCAACCTCGTAGTCCTCGACGGGGATGAGCCGCGGGACGACGCGCGCGAACTGACGGTACGTATCCGCGGCGGTCTCGGGCGCGCCGCTGATGATGAGCGGCGTGCGCGCCTCGTCGATGAGGATCGAGTCGACCTCGTCCACGATGCAGTAGTGATGTCCGCGCTGGACCATGTGCTCGCGGCGCATGGTCATGTTGTCGCGCAGGTAGTCGAAGCCGAACTCGGAGTTGGTGCCGTAGGTGACGTCGGCGTTGTACTGGGCGCGACGCTCCTCCGGCGTCATGTTGGCCTGGATCACGCCGACCTCGAGGCCGAGGAAACGGTAGACCTGGCCCATCCACTCGGCGTCACGTTTGGCGAGATAGTCGTTGACGGTGACCAGGTGGGCCCCGTGGCCGGAGATGCCGTTGAGATACATCGGCATGGTGGCGACGAGGGTCTTGCCCTCGCCGGTCTTCATCTCGGCGATGTCGCCGTCGTGGAGCACGATGCCGCCGAGCACCTGGACGTCGAAGGGCCGCATGCCGAGCGCGCGCGTCGCCGCCTCGCGGGCCACCGCGAAGACCTCGAACAACAGATCGTCGAGCAGCTCGCCGTTCTCGTGGCGCTGGCGAAACTCGGCGGTCTTGGCGCGCAGCTGGTCGTCGCTGAGGGCGGCGATCCCGGGCTCGAGCTCGCTCACCCGTGCGGCCTGGTCCTGGAGCGTCTTGAGGCGTCGGCCTTCACCGACGTGCATCAGCTTGTCGACGATCTTGATCACAGGGGTACGACTCCCGGGGTCTCGTGGATAGCGTCTAGGCCCATTGTCGTACAGCCTGCGGCCCGCGTCGTACCGCACGCGCCCGGCGCCCGTTGGGCGTCACCGCGCGCGTGGCCCGACGCGGGCCGTACAGCTCAGTTCTCTACCGGCTCGATCAGGCCGTAGTGGCCGTCGTTGCGGCGATAGACGACGTTCGTGCGGTTGGATTCAGCGTTCGTGAAGACGAAGAAATCGTGGCCGACGAGCTCCATCTGGAGCGTAGCCTCGTGCACCGTCATCGGCTTGAGCGCGAACTGCTTCGTCTTGACGATGCGGCCGTTGTCTCCGGTGTACAGGCTCTCCCCGGCGATCTCGTCGGCGAGAACCTCCGCGGCCACGACCGGGGCAAGCTCGGGGGCCGGCGTGGCGTCGATGACCGGCTTGTCGTGGCCGTGCCTCGTTTTGCCGTGGATCTTGTCGTGATACTTCTTGACGCGGCGCACCAGCTTGTCGGTCACCAGATCGATGGCGGCATACATGTCGGTCGACGCGTCGCGTGCTCTGATCACGGGACCGCGGGTGAACACCGTCGCCTCCGCGACGCATGGCTCGGCGATGCTCGGGTTCTTCTCGACCTTGAGCTCGAGCTCTACCCTGGTCACCTCGTCGATCTTGCGCTGCTGCAGGAGTTTGTGCACGTGCTCGATCTTCTCGCCTGCGTAGTCCTGCAGTGCGGGCGTGACGGTGACGTTGCGGCCCTTGATCTGCGTTTTCATCGACATCGCTCCTTCGGGACGGCATGGTCTCGCGATGCGTGGGCATGCGCTGCACGAACAGTACGTGCGAAGGTGAAAGCGTGGGGGTCGAGGTTTGCATGAGCGAGCGCTTCAGCGCACTGGTTCAACGTTTCACCTGTGGTGTAGACGTCGTCGACAATGATCACTCGCTTGAGTCTCTTATCTACCCCGAAGCCGTTCTCCTGCAACGCGAACGCGCCATGGACATTGGCGGCGCGCGACGCCCGGTCCAGCCCGCTCTGGCGGGCGCCGTGCCGCACGCGGCGGAGCAGCGGAGCATAGGCGAGCCCGGCATCCCCTGCAAGCCGGCGGGCGAAGGATTCGGCGAGGTCGAAGCCACGATCGAGTTTGTGCACGCGGTGGGCGGGGACCGACGTCACCACGACGTCCTCGTGCGTTCGGGCGGCCGGCCCATCCGCGCCGGCGACGGCTGTCGCGCCGGCCCGGGCCGCGGTGGCAGCGAACGCCGGCGCGGCGCGGCCGGCCATGTCGTCCGTCAGCGAGCGCAGCGCCCGGAACTTGCAGGCCGTAACGAGGGCGCGAGCCGGCCCGTCGTAGCAGAAGGCCGCCGACGCGGCGGTGAAGGCGAGGCCACGGCCGGCACACTCCCGGCAGACAGGCATGCCCCCGCCCTGGGCTTCGGCACGCGCAGCGCGCGCCGGCCGGCCGGCGCGCCGGAGCGGCGCACCGCAACGGCGGCAACGGTCGTCGGGAAGAGGATGAAGGTCGGCGGCGCACGCCTCGCACAGCCAGCTCCCGGCGGAGCGGCACACCACGCAGCGCCTGGGGAACACGAGATCGAGCAGGCCGTCGAGGGCGCCCTTGGCGTCCACTCGCGGCACCGGCATCACTCCCCGTCGGGTCCGTCGCCGAGGCCGCCGGGCTCCATGCGCGTGCGCGGCTCGAGCCTCGCCCCGGCGTCGACTTGCGCGTGCGCGGCGATGTCGGACCGGTCGCCGACTACCGCGTCCTCGCGCACCACCGCCTCGTGATGCACGACGACGTTGCGGCCGAGGATGCTGCCGGCGAGGCGAGCGCCGCGGCCGGCCTTGGCGCCGTCCCAGTGGATGACGCCCTCGAGCACCGCGCCGCGCTCGACGACGCAGCCGTCGCCGATGATGAGCGGACCGATGAGCTCGGCGCCGGACTCGACCAGGCAGCCGGCGCCGAGGAGGATCGGCGCCTCCATCCGCACGCCGGCCTCGATCTCGGTGCCCTGCCCGACCCACACGCGCGGGGCGATCTCCCGGCCGGGCACGTCGAGGTGCACCCGGCCGAGCAAGGCGTCGAAATTGCTGAGGCGGTACTGCTCGATGTTGCCGACGTCGTTCCAGTAGGTCTCCAGCTCCCAGCAGTGGAACGGGCGTCCATCGGCGAGCAGAGCCGGGAAGACGTCCTTGGCCCAGTCCACGAAGGAGCCGGGCGCAACGTAGTCGAAGATCTCCGGCTCGAGGGCGTAGATGCCGCAGTTGCAGAGCGTCGAGAGCGCCTCGGCGCGCGACGGTTTCTCCTGGAAGCCGGTCACGCGCATGGAGCCGTCGTGCACGACGACGCCGTACAGTGACGGGTCGTCGACTTCCTTCACCGCCATGCTGGCGATGCCGCCTGAAGCCTTGTGCGCGGCGAGAAAGGCGGTGAGGTCGAGGTCGGTGAGACCGTCTCCGCTCATGACGAGGAACGTGGAGCCGGAGAAGAACTCGCGGAACGCGTCGGCGCCGCCGGCCGTGCCCAGAAGCTGCTCCTCCTGGTTGTAGCGCAACCGGATGCCGAACCGGGACCCGTCGCCGAAGTAGGCGCGGATCTTGTCGGGGTGATAGTGCAGGTTGGCGGCGATCTCGTTCACGCCATGGCGGCGCAGCAGGCCGAGCAGGTGCTCCATGACGGGCCGGTTGAGGATGGGCACCATGGGCTTGGACGTGAGCCCTGTGAGCGGGTAGAGGCGCGTTCCGAGACCCGCGGCCATGAGGTACGCACGCACGCTCACGGGGCGCACTCCCCCGCCGCGCAGGCCCCGGCCAGGGCCGGGGCGAACGGCGAGCGTAGCACCCCGGCCTCCGTGATGATGGCGGCGATGTTGGCGGCCGGCGTGACGTCGAAGGCCGGGTGGCGCGCTACGGCGCCCTGCGGCGCCACCTGCTCGCCGCGGAACGACGTGACCTCGGCCGGGTCGCGCTCCTCGATCGGAATGGCGTCGCCGTTCTCGATGGTGAGGTCGACGGTCGAGAGCGGAGCGGCCACGTTGAAGGGCACGTCGTGTTCCTTGGCGAGCACGCTCACGCTGTAGGTGCCGATCTTGTTGGCGGTGTCGCCGTTGGCGGCGATGCGGTCGGCGCCGACCACGACGCCGTCGACCTCGCCGCGACGCATGAAGTAGCCGGCCATGTTGTCGCTGATCAGCCGGTAAGGGATGCCCTCGACCTGCAGCTCCCACGCGGTGAGCCGCGCGCCCTGCAGCCAGGGCCGCGTCTCGTCGACCCAGACGGAGATGCCCGGGAACCGGGCCGCAGCCGCACGGACGACGCCGAGCGCGGTGCCGTAGCCAGCGGTCGCGAGAGCGCCGGCGTTGCAGTGCGTCAGGATGCGGTCACCGGCGCCGAAGAGGGTGGCGCCGTGCGCGCCGATGCGCAGGCAGCGGTCGACGTCGTCGTCGTGGATGGCCTGCGCCTTCGCGAGCAGGCGGGCGGCGACGTAATCCGGGGTGCCCTCCGACCCGCCGCCCGCCAGCGCCGCCTCCCAGGCCCGCCGCATCTCGTCCAGGGCCCAGCGCAGATTGACGGCGGTGGGCCGCGTGGCCAGCAGGCCGGCGGCGGCCTGCTCGAGCGCGGCCCGGAGCGCAGCCGGGTCATCTGAGCCGGCGTCGGCTGCCTCAGCGGCCGCGAGCGCGATGCCGCCGGCCGCCGTGACGCCGATCGCGGGCGCGCCGCGGACCGTCATGTCGGTGATGCGGTCCGCGACCTCACGCCAGGTGCGGCAGTGGACGTAGCGCTCATCCTGCGGCAGCGCCAGCTGGTCGATGAGCACGACCTCGCCGGGCAGGATCTCGACGGTGCGCACGCGCAGCAGCGAGCCGCCGGGGCCGCTGCGCTCACCGGCTCCGCCATGCCCCTCGCCTGCTCCCCGCTCCGGACTCACTGTGGCTCCGGACTCAGGTGCCCTGATCCCACGAGGCGAGGTACTTGGCCTGCTCCTCGGTGAGCGTGTCGCAGTCGACGCTCATGCTCTCGAGCTTGAGCCGGGCGATCTCGTCGTCGATGTCCTTGGGCACCACGTAGACCTTGTTCTCGAGGTTGGCGTGATTCTTGACCATGAACTCGGCGGAGAGCGACTGGTTGGCGAAGCTCATGTCCATGACCGCCGCCGGGTGACCCTCGGCAGCCGCCAGGTTGACCAGCCGGCCGTCGGCCAGCAGGTAGATGCGGCGGCCGTCCGCCATGGTGTACTCGTCCACGAACTCGCGCATCGTGCGCTTCTTGACCGAGAGCTTCTCGAGCGCCGGGATGTCGATCTCGACGTTGAAGTGGCCGGTGTTGGCGATGATGGTGCCGTCCTGCATGACCTCGAAGTGCTCGCCGCGCAGCACGTGGATGTCGCCGGTGGCGGTGACGAAGAGCTTGGCGACCTTGGCGGCCTCGGCGACCGGCATGACGCGGAAGCCGTCCATGACGGCCTCGAGGGCGCGCAGCGGGTCGACCTCGAGCACGATGACGTCGGCGCCATGGCCCTTCATGCGCATCGCGAGGCCGCGCCCGCACCAGCCGTAGCCGGCGACGCAGACGGTACTGCCGGCGATGAGGATGTTGGTGGCACGGATGACGCCGTCGAGCGTGCTCTGGCCGGTGCCGTAGCGGTTGTCGAACATGTGCTTCGTGTTGGCCTCATTGACGGCCACGATGGGGAACATGAGCCGGCCCTCGGCCTCGAGCGCCTTGAGGCG
>Ga0307376_10006200_pt1 | contig 10635 bp, 10 predicted proteins | sample TR2MG_FD_202536 | JGI IMG/M metagenome (GOLD analysis project Ga0307376, IMG submission 202536) | Soil microbial communities from Risofladan, Vaasa, Finland - TR-2 | ecosystem: Environmental > Terrestrial > Soil > Coastal area > Acid sulfate soil | place: Finland: Risofladan, Vaasa | collected...
CGTATATCACCTCTCGCTACGGACGAGATGTTGTGGGTTAGAATCCTGCACCGAGTACCAATTTTTTACACGCTAAGTGTTAATGGGCGCACGTTTGATTGTCAATCAAAAAGAAGGAGATCGAAACTCCTAGTGGGTGCCAATTTATGGAGTGTTGGAGATGTATGTCTGGACACAAAGCATTATGAGAGTAGTCAGATCACTACCACCTTATTTTGTGGAATGAGCAAACGAAAGCAACAGTGAAAATGCGAAGCTTCCCGACTCTAGGGCGCTCACTCCGCCAATTTAACAAAGAAGCATGTCTTGCAGGATATGTTTTAGAGTTGACTCATCCGGTTGAATTCTTCTACTGCAATGGAAGATAGTAAATCGCGTTTGTATCGTCTAATGGAGCAGGATACTGGGCTTGACGCCCGGATGATATTGGTTCGAATCCAATTGCAAAAGTATGAGGTTTATTTCGGATGTGTAGCTCAGAGGCAGAGCAGCGGGTTTTTACCCCGCGAGTCGGGATATCGTAATTCCCCGCATCCACCAATTTATTGGAGTTAATGCCTACGAACATCTACAAAATAAAGGTCTGATCCACCCACGGATCACAATTTTAAACCCGCTAAGTGTTAATGGGCGCACGTTTGATTGTCAATCAAAAAGAAGGAGATCGAAACTCCTAGTGGGTGCCAATTTATATTACGGGGTAGGTATCGCGATACAGAGATCTTTTGCAAAGAACTCCCAGTGGGTTGGACTCCCATCTACTCCACCAATTTCCTGCTCTGCAGGACAGGCAAGAGTCATGTGTGAGACTCATTCTAACGGCGCAGTAGCGGGGCCGGTTAGAAAAACAATTTAATCACTTCAGAGAACGTTGAGTTCGGTTAGGCTGGCAGGTATTTAAATCCTGGGAGGTTCAATGTCTCCAGTGATGTCATTTTACACGCCTGTGTAAGTCAATGCTAGACCACCTGTTTTGTACTCAGGGAATGTGGGTTGAATTCCTACCATGGGCACCAATTTATGGTTATACATAACTCGACGGATCTTAATCCAGTGCGTCGTTAAATAATTGAGGAACTGGATACCAATTTAATATTGCGGGGAAGTCCGGTGACTAATCGGGGCTCATAATCCTGACAGCTAGGTTCGTCTCCTAGCCCCGCTACCAATTTTATGCCGGATGATACACAGTTTTATCGCTGTGCCGGCACCAATTAGGATATCGACAATAGGTCCACACTGGCCGCACGATAAGTATCCCTGAGAGAAATTAATACGTCCAGATAAGAGTAGTGTCTTATGCTGCGTTGATAAAGTATCTCTAAATTTTATGCCCGCATCGTCTAAAGGTTCAGGACACAAGGTTTTCATCCTTGTAATCGGAGTTCAATTCTCCGTGCGGGTGCCAATTTATGATCGGTAGTGAAACTGGAGTGGATCTAATGCATTAGATCCGATCACAACTCGAAGGAGAATATGTTTGTTGGATCCGACAGCGTATATCAACTTCTTGATATTGGCGGGTTCGAGCCCTGTCCCTTTCACCAATTTACGTTGAGCTTCGTATCAATGTGTGAATAAGTGTATACAAGTGATCATTAGTGTACATGAGTCATATTGCGATATTGGTTGAAGTCCTGGAGAGTCATGACTCTGGTAGATGGGTTCAATTCCCTAACTCAACATCTTTTACATGAACTGTAAATTACAGTTCTCCAATTTGATATGTTCCCAAGTAAAGCAATAAACCTTGGTCCGCTTAGCGTGAGAGAGGTATGGCCGCAACTAATCAACAACGCGAACCACGATAAAATGCATATCAATTTATTTACATGGTCCTTTGGTGTAATGGCTAGCACATGAGGTTTTGATCCTCAGAGTGAAGGTTCGAAACCTTCAGGGACTGCCAATTTTATCTCCGTGTCGCCTAATCTGGTATGGCACTTGCTTTGGGAGCAAGAATAATGAGTGTTCAAATCACTCCATGGAGACCAATTTACTGCGGAAAGGTGGTGGCTGTTTCATGAGCAGCGCTTTGGGTAGCTCCCTCGCCGAGGTTCGAATCCTCAGCCGCAACCAATTTAATAGGTGACGGCCCATACTTCCGGCCGGTCCTTGCAGATTGACTATCTGTGGGCGAACGTTTAGTCAACTATATCACTTATTAAACACTTTAAGATTGAAAGATAGCGGGCAGGCGATCCGCTCCAAGTTATGGTATGGTCCCTATATTCCGGGACCGGTAGCTCAAGTCCCATATAGAGCAGTCAATCGCATTTTATATGCAGGTAGGCAAATTGGTAAGCCGGTGAGCTGTTAACTCACGTCGATTGTAGGTTCGAGACCTACCCTGTGTGCCACTTTATTCCAGTGTAGCTCAATGGTAGAGCGACTGACTGTTAATCAGTATGTTGTAGGTTCGAGCCCTACCTCTGGAGCCAATTTATGGTGTGAGAAGCTGACGGTCAGCGGCCGGTGTCATGCCGGTGATAAACAAATTGCAATACGAGGTTCAACTCCTCCTTACACCCCAATTTTGTTCGTACGATACTCTATGGATACTCATGCAACCATAGAAGAGAAACTTAAAAAACATGAGGCCAATTTATACTCCTGTCGTCCACTGGTTAGGGCCGTGTTCTTATAAAGCACAGAAGGTAGTTCAATTCTACCCAGGAGTACCATTTTATTTTAGAACGGCACGAGTTCAGACCTCCCAACTTTCTGACTGTCGTGACATGGCCGGAAAGACGGCTGCCAATTTGTTAGTATCCATGATAGCTAGTGGATGTGGTCAATAATGAGATTATCTCTCAGGAAAAACGGTTCAATTCCGACTAACGATATTTTTATGTTATCGTCTAGAGGCTCAGGACGCTTCCTCATCAGGTTGAAACGTTGGTTCGAATCCAACTAACATTATGTGAAATTTATTTAATGGATCGTTGGCTCGAAAAGATAGGCATCGGATTGCAACCCCGATTTATGAGATTGCGAAATTCTCACGGTCCTCCAATTTATGCGATAATAACTCAATTGGCTAGAGTGTCAGTCTTCCAAACTGGATGTTGAGAGTTCGAGTCTCTCTTATCGCACCAATTTTATGCGTTTGACCCAAGGTGGGAATACGGTCTCCAAAACCGTGGACTAGATTTCGAGTATCTACGAACGTGCCAATTTTCAAAGTGGTACTTGAAAACCGTTGAGGCAATGGTATAAATGCCGACCTTGTTTGTTGATAGGGTTCAGTATACGAGAAACAAACAGTAAGTTGTTCGTGACTAGAAAACGGTTATACTCGCAAGGTATAACACTTAGGTATGACTCCCTCGGCTGTGGTGTATAACCAAATACATGCACGGCACATTTTAATACGCCATGACGGTCTGGTGGACCTGTTTACTCTGATAAAGTGAATGGATAGTTTCGATTACTATATGGCGTACCAATTTGAGAACTGAACAACTCAATTCCTGTTCAACGTCGAGTGTATGCAAGCAGCTTGACGATGGTTATACTGGAAGGGCGCCACTATGTAAAATAATTGTCCACCAATTTATATGTTTGAGATACCGGGTGGACAACCGGTCCCGTGAGTCGTATTGAGGTAGTGGGTCGTATAAGCGCCATAGATTACATCAAACATAGTTTATGCCAGTGATTCTGGTGAATACTTGCGGCTCATATCCGCAAAGACTGAATTCGATTTTCAGCTCCGGTACCAATTTGTGTAGTTGGCTTAGAAGCAGCCATCTTTAATGAGTAGAGCGAAGCACGGATCTCCGACGCTAACGAGTACAATGTACGATCGTGGTCACAATAAACGAATCATAGTGAGATATAGACGTTTATGTGGGATACCGTCTCACTGTGGATAGTAAAGGATAACACCTTTCTCTTTTAGCGTAACAGCACGCACAATAATTTATTCTTCGGGCGGCTCTAGGTGTAAGTAGGCTCTTATTATCATGATAACGAAAAACCAAGGATTCCCGAAACCATTAGATGAGCGCAGTGGGAAGAATAATTTTTAATATGCCGGTGATTCTGGTGAATACTTGCGGCTCATATCCGCAAAGACTGAATTCGATTTTCAGCTCCGGTACCAATTTATGCCCGATTAGCTCAACTGAATAGAGCAAGAGATTTCTACTCTCTAGGTTGGGGGTTTGAATCCCTCATCGGGTACCATTTTATGTTGGTGTAGCTTAATTGGCTAAAGCAGCTCTGAATCCATGGTAAAGTCAGAGAAGATGTATAAGATATCGTGATAATCCACCGCGCAATGGGGAACCCGGTATGGTTCGAGTCCTTCCACCAATTCCATTTTATGTATGATGTAGTTTAGCAGGCAGAACACTCGCAAGAGAGGCAATCATCGCCGCCAAGGATGATTCCATACATATCTCATTTACGGAAGTGAAGCTTATCGGGAAAAGCAGTCGGCTCTTAACCGACAGTCTTCTGGGTTCAAATCCCAGTACTTCCACCAATTTAAGATCAATGATCTTAATATAATTTCCGTCTATAGTTTATAAAGACATCGCAGTAAAATCAGGTAAGAAGCAATAAAAGCTGTCGGATCCTGGAATCACCGGTCGCGTGGTGGTAGGCGGAATATTTTGCGCTTGTAGCATATCGGTAATGCGCTTCCTTGCCAAGGAAGACAAGAGAGTTCAATTCTCTCCTGGCGCTCCAATTTTATTGATCCATAATGTAATGGCAGCATATTTCTCTTTGAAAGAAATCGTGGAAGTTCAAATCTTCCTGGATCAACCAATTTTATGCTCGGTTCGTTCAATGGTAGGACGTAAGTTTTACATACTTATTATGGGGATTCGATTTCCTCACCGAGTACCATTTTACCCCTACTTAGCTCAATTGGTCAGAGCACCGGTCTTTTAAACCGTAGGTTCCGAGTTCGACCCTCGGAGTAGGGACCAATTTACGCGACCGTGTCCCAACGGCAGAGGAGTTATCCTGAGACGGTAATAACGTGTGGGTTCGAATCCCACTGGTCGCACCAATTTATACTTGTGTATGGGATCTGCTTAGTAAGCGTATGTAATTCAGAAGACTGCGCTGGATTGTGGAAACCAAAATACCATGCGGGTATGCAAGTTCACTCGGTTAGCTGAATCTAACTAGGAGCCTTAATAAGAGTGACTCAAGTATAATTTTTGCCTCAATAGCTCAGTTGGCCAGAGCATCTGATTTGTAATCAGACGGTCGTCAGTTCGAATCTGACTTGTGGCTCCAGCTTGGAAGAGATGTCAGCTCGAAACTGACGGGATTCATGGCCCTAGCATAATAGAGTAATGCGCTTCCGTATTTTATGATCCTATAACTCAGTGGTAGAGTGCTTTCGTGACATGAAAGAAGTCGTCGGTTCAAATCTGACTAGGATTACCAATTTACTCCCAGCGCCTCTGTAACATGGACGCATGTTATAATTCTGTGTTTGGATCCAAATACGGTGCGTAATTCTGGGAGTTATCATTTTATGGGAAGTGAGCAAGTCAGGTGATTGCGCTGGTCTGAAAAATCAGAGAACTGGGATCGATACCCGGACTTCCCACCATTTTAGAAAACCCAATTTTCCTAAATAGAACACTTAGACCTGGTAATTCGGGTTGAGATATCACGGAGATGATTCCTCCGATACATTGGTGCAAATCCATTACAGCTATGCGAGTAGTTTGTCGTTTGTAGGGTGTTCGATGCTAATAAAGCGCTATACTATGTCGACGTAGTATGTGTATAGCCTCTCAAAGGTTTTCTCGTCAGGACGCCGAGATGTAATAAAATAAGTCCGCCAATTTTATGCAGAGGGTTAAACGTACCCAAATCCACTATGAGGGGTAGAAAGCCAGGATCCTGAAAAGGTGATTAAATCCAAGCAATAGTAGCAAATCAGTGTGCGTGACTATAAGAGAGACTATTTCATTTCATTTCCCCTAATAATAACTTATAATATATATGAACAAAATTTACACACTCACATGCATCCCGCCGCCAAAAAAAAACTCCGACCATCTTTGTCCAACATGGACACCTGGTTGGAGTTTTAACAAAGAAAAATTAATCAATGATTTGCAAAAATTTCCCAAAGGTTTTCACGAATACTATTACATGTATATCGTAATTGAATTATGGGGTGAAGGTTTGGATACTTATGCAGAGGAAGATACGTGGTTCAAGTACGAAGATGAGAAATGGGTTCCAATTAAAAAACCGGATCACTTAAAACATATAGTTCACTGGGCTATAGGATAAGTATAATCTATGGAAGAACCCGAAAACATAGAATCTAATAGAATAAATGTTATATGTGCGTGGTGTGGGGTTCCTCTTTACAAAAACTCAGAATTACCTAAAAAATTAGTTTCACATGGAATATGCAAAGAGTGTAGTGAAAAAATGATAAAAGATTTAGAACAATTTAAGCCTGCTTAGCTCAACTGGTAGAGCATCTGCACGGTAAGCAGAAGGTCGTCGATTCGATTTCGGCAGTGGGCACCAATTTAATATGCCGGTGACTTTGGTGAGTACTTGTGATTCATATCCACAAAGATCGAATTCGATTTTCGACTCCGGCACCAATTTTGATTCAAACCAGTAGATACCAGCGATATAAACCATCCTTGTGTGGTGTTAGGTGTTGCGAGGTCGGGGAAGGTTAGTTCCGTTTTGACGCCAAATCCTTCATAACCTTGGGAACCCGTGCTGAGAGGTGCACCTCTTTTAGTTTGAATCAAATCTTTTTATGCTCTCGGAGTGTCCATTTCGTTCATCGATACACCTCCAATCTGAATTAACAGATGAAGTGTGCTGATCACATGCTAGGGAGTTCTTTTTATGTCCTCATGGTGAAACGCATATCACACGAGTTTCCTAAACTCATATTCTAGGTTGGATTCCTAGTGAGGATACCAATTGCCGTCTTTCTCAAGCGAGTGAGATGTGGAAAAGAGTAAAGCTCAAATACATGTTAAGGACGTACGGAGAGGTGATGACACATCCAAAGGCCTCTCATTATCCAGTTACTAGGTATTATAACATTGTTCAAAAGACGGGTTCTGCGTAGCGGGCCCCTTAATTTTGAGTTATAATAAATATAGCTGTTCGGTGACCGACATGTAACTTATGTTAGGATTAGCGAACCTTAGGCGGCTCCATTTTTAATTATGAACCCAAATATTAAATATTTTTATATAACTACTGATGTGTATTCAAAACCTCGTATATATAAACTTGCATTTGATGGTAAGTTCTGGGAATTATATATTTTTAAAAAAGAAACTAATAACTTTGAAAAATATAAATTTTTTATATCAAGGAGAGGAAGAAACATCAAACTTACGTCCTTCCCCGAACAACAATTTAAAAGAATGAGAGATTTACTTTCGTCATTTTTAGGAAACATAAATTTTAAGAATAGAAAGTATCCAAAGTTGTTTAATACTTTCGATGAATGTTATGAATCGTTAATTTTAGAATTATTATGAAATACGCTATTGCTGTACAAAGAGGAAGTATACGCGGAGAACCAGAAATCGCATGTTTGTTAAAACGCAATACATATAAAGAAGAAACAGGGTTTATCGTAATGAAAATACTATATGTTAATGACACTTATACTAATAATAAAACAATAGTACATGAGGGATATCAATTAGATAGTTTAGTTGAGTTTCATAGTAAAATTGAATTTATTCCCACCACTCTTGCTAAGGCTGAAGAAAAATGGAAAAAATGGGTAGAAGACAACATTGAAATTTTTCTTTGATAGACGGGTGCAGGTCCCACTAACTTATAGTATAATATTATTATAATAACAATTAAGGGTAACCTTAACGTTCCTTAACAATTTAAAAATGGCCGCGTGAGGTCATTAGATAAGTCATCAGAAATGATGAGAAAGTAGTTTCAGTACATGAGCTACGCCGGAGCAATCCAGGTCATTTACGCAAGCCGAGTTCACATCTGCCGAAAGGTGGTGGGCATCTTCTCCTGAAGGTGCGAAGAACGTGATTTGGAGTATGAGTTAACCGAGGCCAACGGCGTAGGTTAACGGATCCGCAAGATCCTGTGCTCACGCAAACAAATCATTTCATATGGACAAAGGGTAGAGAAGGCGTGCCAGCCCGCAAGCAAGTGCAAATTCTCAGTGTTATCGGTATACCAAGCAGGATCGAGAAACACGGACTAAACTTCCGCAAGAAGAGGTTATGATTACGTATAGTATTCTGGGTCTGAAAGGATTCGGAGCTGTTGACAGAGTACGTGGTCAAGTACATTTTACATTAGCTCAATTGGTAGAGCATTAGTATAATAGACTAAATGTTGCTGGTTCGATTCCAGTATGTATATCCTGAAAAGATATAATATCAAAAATCTCTGTCCTTGTTGGTGGTAAACAGCTAACGGCCGGAAGCAATAGCTCCGGTGCTTTGGATCCCGAAAGGTGAAGAAGTATATGTTCGAAGTAGGCTAGCGAGACTGATCCTCTCAAAAGTTGAAATCACGGATGTAGAAGAAACCAACATGACCGCATCGCAAGCGGTATACAAATTGCAGCTGTGGTTGATACTTTCCGAGAGGAGAGTGGATAAGGGTAAACCGAAAGGAATACGACCTTCAAGGCAACCATGTCAACGCTTTAATCTCAAGCGTTGACACCCAATTTAAAATTAATCAAACACCTACAGTTTAAAATAAAAATCAATGCCTCAATTTATTTTTAATCAACAAGTTCATCCCCAACAAAGAGTTATAAATATCAACAACTCTATTTTGGTATCGCCTTCACCATTTGCTCCCAATGAGATTTGGGATAATTATAGAAAAACCAAACAGGAATTTGATAATGAAAACAAGAGCGACGAGAAGACATCACCTGAACAGGATAAAAAAGAAGACGGCGAAGATACTCAAGGAAAATAATTTTCCTGTAAATCCTAAATCCATAGGAACGGCGGCAGCTGTTCATTCTGCTTTTTGTTCTTGTTTTATGTGTGGTAATCCAAGAAAATATTTTGACGAAAAAACAATGCAAGAAAAAAAATCCGATATAGATGTGGAATGATAAAGCATTGTCCTTCCCTTAATTTCGATTTATAATCATGTTATGGATAACGATAAAAAATATAATTATGTAGTTGCGAGATATTGGAATAAAAAAGAAAGCGATTCTCTTTGTTGCTACACTTATGGAAGCACTGTTTTTTATGGAACAAAGAAAAGTGCGAAAAAACTGTCCAAATTTATTAGTGAAAAAACTGGTAAAAAATATAAACCATTTTACATTAACACAGACGTCAAGAAAAAAAAAACAATTTAACATTGAAGTATTAACAAATGATGATATTTAGGGATATATTAATATGAGTGAAAGAAAACTAGCAACAATACAACGAATCGACGAGATCAATCCAATCGAAAACTCCGACAATCTCGAAGTGGCTACAGTAAAGGGCTGGAAGGTTGTAACACAAAAGGGACAATACCAACCAGGTGATCTTTGCATCTACTGTGAGATTGACTCTTTTCTACCCGACACAAATCCCGACTTTGAGTTTCTGAAAAAGACTTCTCATCGCAAAATGGGCGATCGGACAGGGTACAAACTCAAGACCATTAAACTTCGCGGTACCGTGAGCCAAGGGTTATTGCTGCCGCTATCAACACTAAAGGGCCATTCACATTCTCCAGCCGACGACCTTACTGGTCAGGATGTAACCGACGAGCTCGGTATCGTTAAATGGGAGCCACCAATTCCCGCTGAACTTGATGGTGTGATGAAGGGGAACTTTCCGAGTTTCATTCCTAAGACTGATGAAGAACGGATTCAGAACATGTCTAAGGATTATGAAAACCTTAAAGCTCATACCTACACTGTGACTGAAAAGATTGACGGCACCTCTTGCACAATGTACTTTCGTCAGGGCGAGTTCGGAGTATGCTCACGAAACCTTGACCTTGTTGAGAATGAATTCAACTCATTCTGGAAGGTTGCCCGAGAACTTAAAGTCGAAGAAAGACTTCGTGCACTTGGCGAAGACATTGCCCTTCAAGGGGAACTTCATGGTGAAGGTATTCAAGGCAATAAGTATAAGCTCAAGGGCCAGACTATTCGGTTCTTCACTGGATTTGATATCACCACCCAACAGAAGTTTACTCCCGCCGGTCTATTGAGGTTCTTAGAAGATGCGGTTGATGTACATGATCCAAGGTGCTTTACATTCATGCCAGTATCTAATGAACCACCTCTTGAATCTGTACCAGTCATTGATAAATGTTATAAGCTGCCAGATACTATGGATGAACTCCTGAAGTTTGCCGAAGGTAAGTCAGCTTTGAATCCGCAAACTGAACGTGAAGGTCTGGTGTTCAGATCTAACCAAGATCCTAAGATTAGCTTCAAGGTTATTTCTAATCGCTTTCTGTTAAAATCAAAGGATGACTAATATTATGAAAGTAAGAATAAAAAAACTATCTCCAACCGAAAATCCTGATTACCTACCTGCTAACAAAGAAACATATAAGTGCGGAAGCTCCCCTGTTGAAGAAGTCTCAGTCTTTGTTGACTATGAAGTCGAGGGATATATTTCTGAGCGGCTAACTGTCGGGTCA
>Ga0307376_10006202_pt1 | contig 10633 bp, 16 predicted proteins | sample TR2MG_FD_202536 | JGI IMG/M metagenome (GOLD analysis project Ga0307376, IMG submission 202536) | Soil microbial communities from Risofladan, Vaasa, Finland - TR-2 | ecosystem: Environmental > Terrestrial > Soil > Coastal area > Acid sulfate soil | place: Finland: Risofladan, Vaasa | collected...
TTTCCTAACTGTTAAATATAATTATAGACGAATAATTCCAGTTTGTCAAATGTATAATTCTAAGGATATCAACGACTTAAAATTATTTTCCGCACGTAAGTCATTGATTTTCTTAGGCGTGTTGTCTAATACAATCAATAACTTACGTTTTAATTTCCGAGGGCTTGGTCAGTGTACTATTCAGCCAATAACGGATCATTTCCTGTAGTTAGGGGTCAAAAAACCTATATAGATCAAGGGGTTGCGACGTGGTCAGATAAAATAACGCCGTTAGCGGGCTATCAATAGAGGGAGCGACGGCACTTGGCCGCCGCCCCTCGGGGTTAGACAGTTTCGACTGCTGCTTTCTCGATGCGGATACGCTCTGCGGGAAGTTTTGCGTTTGCACGAACTTCCTCAAAGGTCATATCACGCACAAGTTTGCCGTTGTCGTAAACCGTCTCAAGCATTGCCTTGTAGCCTTGCGCTTCCAGTTCAGCAACTTCTTCGATTCGAACCGTTTTGAAGTCATCGCCCTTGCGCATCAGTTCCAAACGTCCTGCCATCGACTTCTTGAAGCTTGAACGAATTGGCTTCCAGGTTGTTGCGTCGTATATGGTAGGATCTTTGTAGATGTCGTGCCAGCCATCTGCATCATGCCTTGCGCAAGCCTTCATTGCAAACTTCAGCGTGTCGCGGTTGTTCTTTTGAAGCAGACCGCCGCCCATGCCAAATGCAATGTTGCTGATGCTGAAGTTTTCCTCTTCCAGCCTTGCTACAATCTTGCGAACGTCGTCAATGTCGATGCCGTCGCCCTGTATTACGCGAACGTTAGGCAGCACCTTGCAGCCTTTTCCGTTATACGTGAATCCGAAGATTCGCGACAGTCTGCGAACAAGCTCAACTGGTGTCTCGACTGGGTCGCCGCTGTCTGGACGGATTACCCAGGTAGCACCTGACTTGAGCAAACGATCCTTGAACTTCGGTGTAATGTTCTCAACAAAGTTCATGATGTCGTAGCTGTCTGCTACCGTTGCGAAAATCGCGCCTGGCTTAGCCACCTTGTCGAATACTTGATCGAGGAACCTTTCTTCGCCGTTGGGACCAAAGGCCGTTGTCGTGCTATGCTCCGTTGCAAAGATGCTGTAGCCCGACATTTTGACGTGGTAGCCGATGTTGGCTGCCATTACGCCGACGGTCGTGTCGCTACCGAGGAAGTTTACAAGATGTGCTGCGCCGTTGAAGGCTGCGCTCTCCATGCTGCTAACACCGCGGGAACCGAAGTCGTGTAGCTTGAAGCCGATTTCTGCGTCTGCGTCATCTGCTGTCCTTACAAGAGCATCATAAATGATCTTCTTAATGTGATATGACGTTGTCGCTACAGTAGTAGGTGCCCAAACGCGCATAAGCATTGTTTCCATATAGGTTGTCAATGCGATGATGCGTTCGTCCTGTACAGCGGAGCCGACCATGGCAAGTAGGTTGCCGACTGGCACAACGGTACCCTCGGGAATTGCTCGGATTGTCAGCGGCATGTAGCCGTCGTAGTCATCAACCACTGCGCGCAATGCTATCTCAAGATTCTCAAGCTCAAGTCCGAACATATGTTCGCGTTGAAACTCGATAATGTTATCGACCTGCTTGTGCGTTAGCTGCTGAAGCAAATGCTCCTTGATGACCAACTGCAAACCGAACCACTGTACTTCCTTGAACGTGTCGCTGCCACGTGCAAAAATGTGGCTATGCAATTCGTCGGTGCCGACCGGGTACTGTTCTGGGTGTGAGAATTTGTAGCTGTCTGTGTCACCAGCCACGCCGTATGTGTCTCTGATTTCTTGTATAATGCTCATGATAAACTCCTTATCAAATTTGCCCGCTCCATTGCAGGTCTTATGCTTTCAAATGGTCCGCCAACGGCGAGACCGTACTCGTTAAAGGTAACGCCTTCAAACGCATCTGCAACATGCATCATAGATGCGGCTTTACGAAGCACTTCCAAATATGCTCGCGCATGTTCTGTGCCATGTAGTTCGCGATGGACACGTTCTTCGTATGCTACCTTTCTAATAAACTCTATGTTATTCATCTTCATCTCCATAGCGGCTTGGTATGCCGCGTAATTTTCTTTCAAACAATGCTTTCTTTGCTGCATCCTCGTCTTCAAAAACGTCATCAGGATGTAGGTCTATAATCATTGGCACAGCATAGTTACCTGCCCGTAGCTTCTGATCGTAAAAATTTAGTCTTACATATTCTCTATATAGTCGGCTTTGCTTCCTAACTTCGGCACCGTTAACCTTCTCGTTAAATATTGCAAATACTTTTGTACCGATAGGAAATTTCATCACCAGCTTCTCTTATGTCCTGAAATCCAATGTCGGTCACCTTGTACATCTTTGGCCGGCGCTATGTTATCCTCAGTTTCATCTTTGAGCTTCTTCATGAAGAGTGCTTTCTTTGCTTCTTCTTCGTCAGTGAAGATAAACTTCTTTACAAGATTTACAGAATTAGTTGAGATGCTGACCTTGTATCCCGTAACAAAACCTTTCAATGTGATAGGCTTCATTATTTTACCGGGGTACAATGTGTCACCGACTATGGCAAAAACTTTGTCGCCGAATTTCATTTAGTTCTCCAACTTCCCGACCATCGTCTGTATGATAGACTTATGATCTTCAAATAGGATACTGCCCATTGCATCGACGATGTCCAACGGAAACCATCGTGCTTCGATCGCGTCGTCGGAACCCTTTACTTTCGGTAGCGACTGCTGATCTTCCAGTGCGAATAAAAATGCGTTTGTAATAGTGCGACCGCGCAAACTTCTATGTGGTGCATCGAATACCTCGAAGTGCTTGATGCTACCTTTGAGCACTGGCACTGGCACCTTCAACTTGGTCTCTTCGCGGAGCTCGCGGATGACGCCGTCCTCAAGACGTTCGTGCTGGTTTACAAATCCGCCTGGGAGTGCCCAAAGGCCTTTGCCTGGTGCTGTGCGGCGCTTTACAAGGAGCACGTATCCGCTTTGTATAACGATAGCATCGGTCGTTACAAAGGTCGGCGGGTAAGGTGCTGCCTCCCACTCTTTCTTGTAGCGATGGATGTATTCGTATTCGTCGATGAGTGTTTCGTAGTCTGCTGTTTTAGCGAACCGAACGAGAAATGCAAGCACCTCCGCGGAAACGTCGCCGACGATTTTATCGAGGTTGCGTGTAAAATAATGATCTCGGATGACCGAGGCATCGAGGATTTTGTTTTCCTCATCGTGTAGGCGGTGGCCGATTTCAACGAAATCCCACGTTGGGAACATCTTGAGGTAAAAACTGGTGTGGTCTTTGTCGTGGCCGAGGATGGCAACTTTGGCATCAAAGGTATCGACGCCGTTATGAATGATATGCTTATGAACGACGGTCTGTACGTTTTTGAGCCATAGCGCATCGGGGTAATAATCTTCGACGCCTGCTACGTGTACGCGGTCGTTATCTTCACCAAAGATAGTATAGACCATCTCGGCGCGTTCGTCTGCTGTGAACGGGTTTTTCGGTGTGCGTGGCTGATTTGCGGAACCGGCGATGACCAAGACATGGTCTGCGATTTCTAATGCTTTTTTGATGTTGCGAACGTGCCCGTTGTGTAAGGGCTGCATTCTGCCGATGAATACGGCTAAGTCGTATTGTTTTCTACTCACTTCGATACCCTCCGTATCGTCTACTTGCTGCAAGGATCCCTTGTAGCTCAGGAAAGTCCGCCCTTCCTGTGTATAATTATTTAGCTAATATATGTATAATACGCTCCTTTTAGCGAAAAGTCAAGAACTATTTTTCCACTTGTTTGTGGTATCAATAGGTTAGTTAGCTTCTAGATTAATATTGTAAAGTGCCGAAGCCATAACAGGTGCGCCGTCATGCAAGCTAGTCGAATTGTTAATTACCATATTTGTACCGTCCTGCCAGCGGATGTCAGCATAGAACGACCCTGAATCGACGCAAAAACGAAGACATGTTGCATACCATAGACGATTCGAACTTAAAGGAAACCAAGTATCCTGTGTTCCGATCAAGGAAATTCCACCAAGAATTTGGTGGGCTCGAATTTCATAATCTGATCCATCGAAGTTATCTCTAGGAAAAATCCAATCTGTTAGGGAACTTATCTGAGAATAGCTATACCCAATTCTCTTAAACACTGTTCCGTCTGAACGAAAATCAAATCCTGCCTGGGCAAAAAATGAATCATGGTCTGTCGCCGTACCGCCAGACAGTGTTACTATGCCTAGTTGGTCGGCTGTGCTGGACGTCGCGTCAAAATGCATAAATGACATAAGTTATTCTCCAATAAATCTCGTAATATTTAGTTCTGGTATTACATCTGAAATATTGTTAGCAAACGTTGTAACATCGTTGCCTGCAAACAATAGCCCGACCGCGTTATCCTGTGCATCGACAATAAGCGAGCCGCTGTCGCCACCCGCCGAGAATGGATCTGCGATGCCCGACTGGATTGACATTTGATTTTCAAAACGCACAATGCCGCCGCCGTATTGTACGTCCACGACAACATTCGTCTGTGTGATCGAGCCTTGTGTATGACCTGTGGTGCGGCCTAGCTTGTGTACTGCTGTGCCAACGCCTGCAAGCTCGTTCACACCCTTGACACCACTGTAGTAGGTCAAATAATTCGTGACGTAGCTAATCTCGTCAAGTAGGCACAATGCTGCGTCTACCTTGTTACGGATGATTGCCTGTGCTGTTACTGTTTGCACGACCGGTGCCTTGGATGGACGGACTGCTTCAAGGCGGGTTTCGCGTCCCCAAAAATCTGCAATCTTGTTTGCCACGGTCACAAAAATATTCGCTACTTTGCAGTCGCTCTTTTCCTTTGGTGGCTCTGGTGTTGGATCAGGAGCAGGTGGCGGAGGAGGTGTTGGCCCCGGACCTGGTGGTAGGTCAGGATCAATGACTGGTGGTGGTGTTGGTTCAGTTTGGTTGGTAAACGTTAGGGGCACGTAATTGTAAAGTACGCCGACGCGGTCTGCTGCTTTGCCGCCATCGTGTGGCCCGGGTTGAAGAATGTCGTCGCCAATGTGGGCAGCGTTTTCATCTGCGAATACGTGATTGTTGCTTAGGAGCATTATTTTGCCTGCGACTTCCACCACGGCGCCGATTGTGCCTGCTGTGATAGCGTAGTGGCCTACGCTGCAACCTGGAACGACTGGACGCTGCTTGTCTTGATATGCTGGAAACGCAACTGGTCGACTACCAATCTCGACGATGTCCGTAGGTATGCCGTCAAGGCTCGATGGGATCATTTCCGCTTGTGTTAGCTGCGCAAACGGCTTCTTCGCTTTGATAGAGCAAATAATTGCTCGCTTGCCAGTGCGCTTGCCTTTGGATATTTTCTCGCCTAATCCTACGGCATATACGTCAGGTTTGCTTAATAGGTCGTCTACGTGCTTGCGTAAAGCTTCGTGGTGTCGATTCACGATGGGTCTCCTTGTCATCTCAGTATAGTATTTATCAGTATACTGGAGATTTCAAAAGAGACTATGCGTTCTGTGCTTCCGCTACCAGCGCGACTAGAGCTTCGTAGTCGGGGTGTGTTGGCAGAATGGCAAGGGTCTGATCCGTGTGCAGGACACACGAATGCCAACCTTCAAGGACATCGTGCGAACGCTGGAACCAATCATCGGAAAATTCGCTATCCCATTCTGTGTATGGACGGCCGCGGAACTCAACGTGACTTTTATCACCCTGGAACCAAACATTCATTACTCCGTCCTGCCCGCCATTGGGCATGTACATTAGGAGCATTTTTTGCTTAGTAGTCGTAGTCATCGTATCGTCCATCTTCGATGCCGTCTATAATTTCTTGGTCAATTGTATCTCGGATATCTTCTGCCATACGTGCTATAGCTTCTTCCCACGGATCAATGTGTTGTATGTATCTATTCCATTCTTCACGTAGGTCAGGATCATACTCCTCACCCTTGATCGCAGCAACAAACTTTTTCTTTGTTTCTGCTTGTTCGTCTTCGTCGAGATCATCCCACTCGCCAGTAACGTAATCGTCAAGCTGATCCTTGAGATAATCTTCGTACCGATCATATTTGGTGCGGTCGCGATGCGTCTTTGGCTTTTGGAACGTGTCCATATGCTTCTTAACGAAGTTCCTACGCTTTGGCATCTGCGGCCGCCTAACCTTCTTTGTCACTTTGGATCACCGTATTTTAATTTAAATTTAAATGCGTCTTTCTCGTCTTCAAACCAAAACGAACTATCTACTCTTGAATATCTACCTTTCACGGTCTTGTTAGCCCACTCAACCAATTTGATATAGCGATCAGTTGCATCAATACTTTTGCCGACTAATTTTGTCTGCCTTACGCTGCACTCGGTCCACGTATTTCGGTCAACATCGTTAACGGAAACGAACTTGCGTTCTTTGTTCTTCATGGCACGTAATCGTGCTAAACTGTTTTCTGCTTTAATCCTCATTTTCACTCGCTTCAGCACGGAGAGGAATTATTCCCTCTTCATAATTGTATTTACCGTCAGGCCAAAGTATAACTATTGGCATATTGCATCTTCGCGCAAATCTTACAGTTGACCACGTGCCTGATCTTTGTTCCTCATGCTGTCCCTTCGGACATGCAATTATAAAATCTGCTGCCCTAACAATCTCTTTATTCCGCACCAAATATTCCTTCGGCGGGTGGTCTACATCAAATCGCGTGTTTGCGCGTTTCGTCTTATTGGTTGGCGGATGGCGATGTACGACGACATCTGGTGCCACACATTTAACGATAGTCGCAAATTCAAAATCTGCTCCAATACAATCGCCGTGATGAGCCTCGGTAACTTCGTGAAGCTCACCTAAGACTTCCACAAGCAGATTAAACTGCATCGGAGTTAGTCCAGTTTGGGTTCCTGTAAATCCAATTCTCATATACCTATTATAACACCTGTTTTACCACTTGTCAACCATAAAAATGGGGCACCGAGATGCCCCACTAAGCTTATGATTATTGTATATTATTAGTCTTGTATGTTGAGTTCGTCTAATTTTCTTTCCAGTATATTCAATTCGTCTCGTTCTTGGGCTGATAGGTTGCTGCCTCTTGCCAATAACGTATCTCGCCTTACAATAAGTGGAAGCGCCGACGCATCCTTGATTGCTTTATATACCGCGTTTAGTTCTTGTTGGTTGCTATCCTGCATTGCCAAGATTAGTTGTGCTGTTTTAGTATCTAGGTCGGTTATTGCTTTTGTGTTGACCTTTTCATGTACAACAAATATGTCTTGGTGGACATACCTGTTATCTACGTATACGAATGTTGATGCTAATGCTCCGAGAATAGTCAATACTATGCCCGCAATTATTCCTAATGTTTTTACCGTTATTTTATCTTCTAGTTTGTTTACCATAATTTACACCTTAATTGTTTGAATGGTGCAACTTATCGTGTTACGCGGACGCCTTGAGCTATTTCTAGTTGCTCAAGTAGCTCGTCTAGTCCGGGAAGTCCGCTCATATCCGAAGTATCGAAACCTAACACGTCTAAGTCTGATTTTACACCGACCATAATTTTCTGTGCTTTTTTATGTGCTTCGACATTCTCTTGTGGGGTAACTTTGTCTAGTAGTTCTGCTAATCGGTATAATCCAAGCGAGTAGATAACGTAAGTAATAACTCTCTCTTGCTGTACATCATCGAGCGGTACGCATCGTACATTATGACATTCTTTTTGAACGCCGTCTTCGGATGCTTCGTGATTGTCGATTATGCTTTGCAAGTAAGTTACTCTTTCGCTTAACGCATCTTTTTCGACTCGCAAATCAATAATCTGATTTTTCAATCTACGATTTTCTGATTCCAAGTTTTGCGGTTGCGATACTGCTCGCTGCTTAACTTCATAACTTTCTAATAGTCGATCCAAGTCTGTCTGTTGCGTCTGTTCGCCAGCGAACGAGATGCAGGGAATTAGTAGTAATGATGCTAGTATGATGCTTAGTGTTTTATTCATTGTTCATTCCAGAGTATATTTGAGTTTGCCATAATGTGTACACAGTTTTAGTATTCACAGAGCTATTTCTCTATGCCATATATTTATCCATGCCGCATCACGGATTAAGCAATAGTATTACGCCGCTGCCCTTCGTAGCCATCCTTTTCTATATTTTTCAAATTTCGGTTTAGCCGCAATCAAATCTAAGTAGAACTGTGCATGTTCTTGTCGAATTTCTGACATCAACATTTCTGAATTTGTGCAGTTAATTGTAGCAAATGTATTCTTGCCGATTTTGCCATCGACAAGTAGTGTGCTGCCGCAGTTATTAAGTGCGCGCTGTACAATCTTACCTGTTTGGCTTGGACCCATATTGACTGTCATATCAAATACGCGAGCTGCAACGGTAAAGTCTGTAATTGCTTCGTACCCGTACTTGTCCCAAAAGTAGTAGCGGTAAATTTTGATAGCGTCGTCGCGGCTCATTTGACGAATGTCGTCAATGTCAATGTCGCCGTCGTGATCTATGTCGCCGTCTAGGAAACCGTCGCCGTCGTGATCACCTGCATCGTTTGTAAGGAAGCGGATCGAAACGCCCCAATTGGTTGCGCCACCTGGATCAACAGCATCATTGCTGAAGCCGCCTTCGTGGACTAGTGTAATCTCTATTGCTTTGTCAAAATGTGAGGTCTTCTTATCGCCATTTTCGCGGCTAGTCGAACCTAGAAAATCTTCCATACTCATGTTTACATCTCCTGTATGTTAATGTAGTATTTATCTACAAACAGGAATTAAACAGGTGTATTATTTTTTGATGTTTTCTTCGTCGAGCAGGGCGTTAAGATAGGTTACAAGTAGGTGTGGGTGAATAAATTTATTTGGGTTCCAATTCCATTTTACAGATAAGACGCGGCGATGGCCCGAATGAGTATATGGCATAAAATATGGAATGTTAGGCGGAAGCCAGCGGACTAAATCCCACGTAGTGACAATGCGATTGTATTCGACATTCTCTAAATAGTCTGCTAATTCTGGCCCTGCTACTCGCGGCGCGCCAAAGGTGCATAGTTCGTCGGGTTTATACATTATACTCATTAGCGTTGACAGCGCGCCACCTAAAGAGTGTCCTACAAATACAACATGCTTATCCTTAGGGACTCGTTCAAGGTCTACAATTACGTTGGGCACTAATTTCTCAATGCATTTTGCAAATCCTTTGTGTACTCGCATGCCGCCGAAATTATATTTCCAAAAGGTAAACGAGCTTTTAAGATCGTCGGATTCGTTTAGTTGTGTTCCGCGGAAGGATACGATTGCCATGTCGTCGAGTTCCGCAAAGAAACCTAGCGTACCATTGTGATCGTATAGGGAAATTCTTTTCGCGCCAAACTCGGACATTTTTTCGCGGATTTTATCAAAGCTGAAATACGCAAGCTGAGACAAGTATAGGGCGGTGATATGTTTATTTTCTATGAGTTGTTGCCGTAACGTACTATCGGCAACATTTTGACTGACAACTGTTTGTATGCGAGAGAACGATGATAACTTGTAATTTTCCCACTCAGTCATTATCTCTTATTTATCTTTGGTGCTATTTTACTAGCGAATCCCAGTCATAAGTTCCGTCGGCACCGAAGATGGTGTCTGCAAAATTGAGATCAACTGCTTCTTCGGCGTTAAAATATACGTCTTCCTTATCTTTCATTTGCTTGCGAAGCCACGCATCAATTTTCTTATCTGACCATCCTTTCATTTGATCGCATTCACGCAAGCGAGCAATATAGATGTCAAACATTATTCGGTCGGCTTTTAGAATTTCTTCGTACTCGGTCATTACTTGTGTGCCTGTGCCGACAATACAATTCTCTCCAGTATGGATCATAAACGTAGAGTAGGGCATCATGACTCTATGATCTGCTGCTGAGAATATAACGGAACTCATGCTGCGAGCAGATGCGTAGTTTAGCATTACAACACGACACGGCGAAGCTTTGATAGCTTGATACATTGCTAGTCCTTGAACCCAATCGCCGCCTTCGGTTTTTAAATGTATGAGAATTGGATCGTGGGAAATATTTGCTAATAGTCTCATATGGCGGATGAACCTTCCAGCCATGCCATATTCTACCCCAGGTTCAAAATCTTCGTCTACCCCGCCATGTATATAGTCTTCGCGCGGAAACAAAAAAATCTCTCGATTTACAACGTCTAACCCGTAGTCGTTTATCTGAGAGATTACATCATCTGTTATAACTTTGTTTTTAGGTAGTGCCATTGCGTGTGTTCTCTATTGTTGTTATGTTTGTGTCCTCGGTTTCCCCACCCAAGGTCCCCTTCCTAGCTGCTCTAATATTTAGCTAAAAACTTAGACATCCTCCAACGTTCTCCACTTCGTTTGGTCAAAGTGGGCAAGTCGCTTACGAATTCCGGCAATATTCGAGTGTTACCTCGAAGTGATTGCACGTTGCTCGGTTAGGGTCTCTACCAGTCTCCAACGGACTACACAAATTCTAAAAAGGGCGCGACCGATGCTGAGAAGAAGCAAGGACCCACATCATTGCGACACCAGCCGCACCCTCTATTCTTTAGCGATCCAAATACTCGTTCCACTCGTTCCACGCATCTCTCGAAGCGTAGTAGCCGTTATCG
>Ga0307376_10006203_pt1 | contig 10633 bp, 12 predicted proteins | sample TR2MG_FD_202536 | JGI IMG/M metagenome (GOLD analysis project Ga0307376, IMG submission 202536) | Soil microbial communities from Risofladan, Vaasa, Finland - TR-2 | ecosystem: Environmental > Terrestrial > Soil > Coastal area > Acid sulfate soil | place: Finland: Risofladan, Vaasa | collected...
CGCACAGCCAACCCCTGTCCTATTATTTTGATCTGCTCAGTGAGTTGGGCTACAACTACGAGAACATTTTTCTACCTCACGACGCCAAGGCCAAAACCTTGCAGACCGGCAGGTCGACCGTCGAGCAGTTTCTTGAATTTTTCAAAGACCAAGAAACCAACATCAGGATTACGCCTAATTTGAAAATACAGCAAGGCATCGACGCGGCTCGACTGGTCTTGCCACACGTGCATTTCGACACCCGCTGTAATGACGGCGTTGAAACACTGCGCGCGTACCGCCGGGCGTATAACGAAATCACCAAGCAATATTCCAACGCGCCATTGCACGATTGGGCCAGTAACGGGGCTGACGCTTTCCGTTATTTTGCCTTGGTGACTAAAATTTTCCTGAATTTACAGCCCGACGAGCCTGAAGAACTGGTAATTCGCCCCGCAAATAATTACACTCTTGACCAACTGTTCCAAGACCGTGAGAATCGGGACAACAGACATGCCTTTCAGAACTTGAGAATATAACCATGCCACCGAATGACGCCGCAGGTGTTATATCATCGCGCTCCGACTACGAGAAAAATCCGACTGACCAGTATAAATACTGGCAAACCGAACTCAACAGCGCATTTAAACGCTTGCGTTCGTGGCACAAGCAAGGCACCAAGATAGAACGCCTGTACGTCGACGACCGGGTCGTCATGGGCGGCCTTGATACTTCAGACAGCGGGACTTCCGGCGGCAAGTTTAAATTAAACCTGTTCCATTCCAACACCAAGACCATACAGGACATGCTATTCGGCAAGTTGCCGCGCATCGACGTGTCCCGGCTGGACACCACCGGCAACGACGACGTCGCTCGTGTGGCTGCCGAGATGCTTGAGCGCATCTTGCGGCTTGATCTGGAGAATAACGGGGAAGCACATAGCGAAATCTTCAAGGCGGGCCTCAGTGACCGCCTGTTGCCCGGATTGGGTTGCGCCCGTGTCAGGTACGACGTTAAGACGAAAGCCGCTAAAACGGCTCTCAGGGCCGTCTCAGAGGACGTTTCAGACGAGCCACCACAAGAAATGGCCAGCGAGGCGTGTCTTTTTGATTATTACTATTGGGCTGACGTCGCGTGGGGCTGGTGCCGGGGCTACAGTGACATGCCGTGGCAGGGCTTTCGCAGCTACCTGACCAAAGACGAGGCCAAGGAGCGGTTCGGTAAAGAAATCGCTGACGGACTGACGTACAAGCGCCGCGACGTCAACCCAGACAAAGAAGGCATCAACGACCCCGACATGGCCAGCGCGTGGCAAAAAGCTGAAATCTGGGAAATCTGGGATAAGTTCAGCAAAAAAGTCATCTGGGTATCTTTGGGATATGACAAAGTTTTGGACACCCGCAAAGACCCCCTGCAACTCAAGAACTTTTTTCCCGCGCCGCCTTTCCTGATCGCCAACCCGACCAACGCGCTGTATAAACCCACCCCGGACTATCATCTGGCGCAAGACCTGTACAACGAGATTGACGTCTTGCAGACGCGCGTGGCCATCTTGACTGAAGCGGTAAAAGTCGTCGGTGTGTACGACGCCAGCGCCGAAGGTATCCAACGCATGTTCAACGAAGGTGTCGACAATACGCTGATACCCGTCGACAATTGGGCCCTGTTTGCTGAAAAAGGCGGTATCCAAGGCCAGATTGATTGGGTGCCGTTAGCCGAGGTGGTTGGCGCGCTGGATAAGCTGCGCGAACTGCGCGACGACAGCATTGGTCTGCTGCAACAGACTACCGGCATGGCTGACATCATGCGCGGTGAGTTGGGCAACCAATACGAAGGCGTCGGCCAGACTGAGATAAAAGCGAAATTCGCTTCCAGTCGTTTACAGGCGTTGAGCGAGGATTTTGCAAAATGGGTAACCAACCTGCAAAAACTCAAGGCCGAGATTATCTGCAAGCATTTCGACCCCATGACTATCGCGAAAATGGCCAACATGCAGTTTTCGCCCGACGCTGACAAAGTACCTGAAGCTATTACCCTGCTGAAATCGCCAAACATGGTCAGGCTGCGTATCGAAGTCAAATCGGAAACGATGGCCCAAGAAGACTACGCCAGACTGCAACAGGAGCGCGGCGCGTACCTGAACGGCTTGAGTACGTTTATACAGTCTGCCAGCCCGTTGATTCAGCAAGACCCCAGATCAACACCGTTCCTGCTCGAAATGCTCAAATGGGGTATGGCCGGCTTCAAAGGCTCCAGCGACATCGAAGGTGTGCTCGATCAGGCCATCGAAACCATGAAACAGCCGCAGCAGCAGGAACAGAAACCCGACCCGGCAGAACAGGCCGCGCAATTGCAGCTGAAAATCGAGGAAATGCGCGCCCAAGGCAAGCAACAGGCCGAGCAGCTGAAAGCCCAGACAACCATGCAAATACGCCAGCAGGACATGCAAATGGACGTCCAGACCCGGCAGCAAGAACACCGCATGGAGATGGAGAAAGCGCAATTCGAAGCGTATAACGAAATGCAGGTTATTGCGGCTAAAATGGATGCAGACGTGCGCACCGAGTTGCTGACCAGCCAGATCAACGCACAGCAACAGCAAATGGGCCAAGAAGGCGAAATACTCAAGGCAATCGAACTGGCAAAACTGGACATCGTCAAGATGCGTGAAGGCAAGCAATTCGACATGCAAATAAAAGCGATGGAAAAATCGTTTGACGCTGCTGAAAACCAGAAAGACCGCCAATCAAGCGATAACTCCGGGGATGACACATGAGTATGCGCTCAGACATCGAGACGGCGACCGCGCTGTCAAATGCCAAAATGGCCAAAAAGAAAGCCAAACGTCAAGCGCCGCTTTACACAGCTGGCATGATGGGTGATCTGTTTGATAAATTAACCGGCAAAAAACGCAAGCGCAAGATCGATGACATCCTGAGCCAAGACCCAACCCGGCCGCAACCCCAACCCGATTCTGATGATTCTGACGATCAGGAAAACAGCTAGTCGTTTAAACAACCCAGAGGTGACTTATAGTGAAAATACTAGACACAGAACAAATCGCAAAAATAGCCCATGAAGTAAATCGGGCGTTTTGCATAGCCAACGATGACAAATCGCAAGAACCGTGGGAAAAAGCTCCACAATGGCAGCGTGAACACGCCATAGACGGTGTGATGTTTGTTCGCGAAAATCCAGATGCGACCGCGCAAGACTCGCATAACAACTGGCTTCAGGTAAAACGTGATGACGGCTGGGTGTACGGCCCGGTAAAAGACGTCGACAAAAAAGAACACCCCTGCATGAGAAATTATTACGATTTGCCGAATGTACAGCGCACTAAAGATGCACTGTTCATCGCTACCGTAAAAGCCTGTTTGTAGGTGTAAACGTGCCGACGTATATTCTACATCCTGAGACACGTAAACTGGTGTTGAAGTCTGAATATTATGCCCAGCAAGACGACCCGGCCGCGCCCAGCGTGATGACGCTGCGTGAGCCTTTTGTGTCGCCCGTAGACGGCTCGTATATCGACGATTTCGGCAAGCTACGCCAGCACAACAAAAAGCACGGTGTTACTGACCGTCGCGATTACGGCGAAGAATACTTCGCCAAAAAACGCGACGATTTGGAAAACCGCCGCCAAAATCTGGACAAAACATCTAAAAATGAGCGCATCGAAGCGCTTAAACACGCGCTCGACCGCGCAAGGAGATAACCCCATGCCACCTAAAAATACAGATACCACCGAAGAATTAAATGACGCGCAATCGTTACGGCAGGACTTCGAAAATGCCATCTCTGCTGTGGAGAATGGCGATGAAAACGCAGTCATTGACGATACGCGACGCGACGAGGACGACGACACCCATGCAATCGAGGCGCAAAACGAGGAAAAAGCGGATGAAACGACGCCAGACACGCTTGCAGAAGACAACGCAGAAGCCAATGACGAAACTAAAGCCACTGACGGAAGCGGAGATAAAAAAGGCAGCGCCGACGCTGTGGGAACTGCACCAGATGGAAAACCTGCTGGAGCCGAAAAAGCCCCTGCCAGCTGGAGCCCAACCGCCCGAGAAGGATGGAAAGACTTGCCAGAGCCGGTACGCGCTCAGATCACGAAACGCGAGAATGAAATCAACAAAGCCCTGAATGACGGCGCAGAGAACCGTAAGGCAGGCGAAAAATTCAACGACATCGCGAACCGGTATGCGCAAATTATCGCCGCTGAGGGCGCACCAGACGCCTTGACGGGCGTAGAAGAACTGGTCAAGACGGTGGCTACCTTACGGATGGGCTCTGCGCAGCAAAAAGCGCAAAAAGTCGCTGGCTTTATCGAGCATTACGGCATCGACATCAACATGCTTGATAATATTCTGACCAAGCAACTGAATGGCGACACGAGTGCTTCATCGGGGAGTTCTACAGGACTGCCCGACCCGATTGCGCAAGCACTGGAAGCCCGGCTGGCTCCAGTAGATAAACTATTGCAGAATTTCGAACAGGCCGAGAAAGCGCGCATTTTTCAGGCAAACCAGAATGCCATAAACGAAGTCATGCAGTTTAAACAGAACAATGATTTTTATGACGATGTCAAAAACGACATGGCCGACATGGTTGAACTGGCTGAAAAACGAGGCGTGAAAATGTCATTGCAGGAAGCGTATGACAAAGCTTGCGCATTGAACCCGGAAGTATCAAAAGTTCTGACCGAGCGCGCCGAACGCGAAAAACTCTTGGGCGGCCAACAGCAGCTGGACAACAAGCGCAACGCGGCGGTGAGCATTCGCGGTACGCAAGGCGGCCAAGGCGGCGACCAGTTAGAAGACCTTGATTTACGCAGCACGTTAGCAACGCTGTACGACGCCCAAACTGGTTGACCAGCAGTATAAACAGCGCTATATTGAGGCTACAAGCAATTGTAGCCTCAGCGCTTACGCAGGTGGCAATAGCTTACAAGATTAGAACCCCAGCCCAGAGCAGGTTTTAAAAGAGCGAATATACCTTTTTTATTAACCCTAATTTGGGAGATTACTGTCATGTCTTTCGCAAACGCGAACATCAGTGACATTATGGCGACAACCATCGAGTCACGTACTCGAAAAATTGCCGATAACGTCACGAACAACAACGCCATTCTGAAAAGGATGTCAACCAAAGGCCGCATCAAGAATTTTTCTGGCGGTTACAAAATCCTGCAAGAACTGTCGTTTGCTGAAAACAGCAATGCAGGCTGGTATTCAGGTTACGACCTGCTGCCTGTCGGTGTTTCTGACGTCATCAGCGCGGCAGAGTTCAACATCAAGCAGGCGGCCGTCCCGGTCATTATCTCTGGTCTGGAGCAACTGCAAAATGCAGGCCGTGAACAGATGATTGATCTGATGGAATCTCGCCTGAGTGTCGCAGAATCCACCATCGCCAACCTCATCACCGGCGGCCTGTATTCCGATGGCACCGGGGCCGGTGGTAAGGCAATCGACGGGCTTCAAGCCGCGTTACCTATCGACCCGACAGCAGCGCCGTATGGCGGCATCGACGGTGCAACTTTCACGTTCTGGCAAAACCAAGTCAAAGACTCGGCCAATACCACTACGTTGCAAGCTGACTGGAACGAGTTGTGGGCCAATCTGGTTCGCGGTCAAGACCGCCCTGACCTTATCATGGTCGATTCGCTGGCATGGCAGGCGTATGTTGCCTCATTGCAAGCGCAACAGCGTTTCAGCAACACGAACATGGCAGATGCCGGCTTTAACAGCATCAAGTTCATGGACGCTGACGTGGTTCTCGACGGCGGTATTTACAACGGTTCGCTGGGCTCTGGTGCCCCGGCAACTACCGCGTTTTTCCTGAACACGGACTACCTGCATTACCGTCCACACTCCGCGCGGAACATGGTGCCGTTGTCACCAAACCGCCGGTATGCAACCAATCAGGATGCCGAAGTGCAGATTATCGCATGGGCTGGTAACCTGACCTGTTCCGGCCGGATGTTCCAAGGCCGTTGGGACGGCGCGGCGTAAACTCCGCAAACAGCTGGGGGGTTTAAACACCCCCCGGTTTTTTTGTACGAGAGGATTTAGTTATGACTCAACCAACTTTTTTTAGCGACGACGTAGCAGTGCTAGCTCGTGAACTCGAAGTCCCAGCCGCTAATTTTGACAACGGTGTGAATTTCGGGGCTTCGTGCGCCCCCGGTATCGGCATCAACATTAATAAAGGTGCTGTAGTTGGCACCCCGGAACAGTTCACACTGCTCGATCAGCGCGGCATTGCGCGGTCTGACGGGCAAATCAGTCAATCTATCGGCGGCCTGCCGTATGTAAACCGCTCTACGGTTCCGTGGCCCGGTAGTGGTGGCACAGCAGGTTTCGAGCCTGAAGGAGCGATACGTTTTGGCAACTTGCCAACACAGGCTGCCAAAGACGCAGACCCGTCAATCGATGGTAAAATTACCCCGGTTGGTAATGCTGCATTGACTGTGCTTTCCACAGGCTGGATAGCTGCAATTTAATTTTTTATAGGTAGGTAACCATGACTTTCCCAACATATATGCTTGTAGATGCCTCTGCGGCCGTGCGGGCAGCCGAGGTGCCTGCCGCTGATTTCGATAGTGGTTTAAACTACGGCGGTTCTAACGCCCCCGGAATCGGCATAAATATAGGGGTGCCTAACCTCGCCGGTACTCCTGAACAGTTTACATTGCTCGATCAAAAAGCCGCCCCGCGCGCTCCGCATCAAGCCAGTCAACATATTGGCGGCAATGGTCTGGGGAGTGGAGTTTCAGGCACGTTGCCTAATGCTGCCGTTCGATTAGCTCTCAACAATGACGACGGTCAAGGCGGTATGGCGGCTTTTGCAGATGTCGGGTTGGTTACATTGGCAAAAGGATGGGAAGCCCCCATAATTCCATAATTACCACACATGCTTAAAAAGCAGGAGATATATACGTGTTACAGACAGCAGATTTTGACGTGGAAAGTTTTGAACAGCGTAAACAGCACGAAGAAGACAAAAAATTACTGGTGAAATTTTTTGTCAAGCCGCGTCCTGACGCGGTGGCCAGCAAAGAAGAAGGCCGCCCGATTTTCAAAGATGTCGAATACATTGACATCAAGATACCCGGCGACCGAACTGGCGGTATTTGTCGCCCGGCCACGCATCAAGACAAGCAGCGTTTCGGGGAGCATTACAAGGCTTTCAAAGAGCGCGTAGCGCCCCCTGTTGAGGGTACACCGCTGATTGAATGGCCGCTGATTACACGTTCTCTGGCTGAAGAACTGGCTTTTCATAACGTCAAAACTGTAGAGCATCTTGTCTCGATGTCTGATAACAACGCCGCAAAATTCATGGGTTTAAACGGCCTGAAAGCAAAAGCCAAAGTATGGCTGGAACAGGCCGCCGACGAAGCAGCTGACTACAAACTGCTTGAACTGAAAGAGCAGTTGGCAGCCAGAGACGCGCAGATTGCCGAAATGACCAAAAAACTCAACCAGTTGATAGCTAATCAGGTCGCGCCCGGTGAGTCTGCATCATTGGGGTCTGCACTGGACGACGCGCCGAAGGAAACGGTCGCGACGCCAGCAGCGCCCAAAAAACAGCGTCGTAGACGCGTGAAGGCAACCGAAAATGTCGCGATTCAAGACGATAAATGATATATGCAACCAAGTAGCGGTTGAAGTAGGGATACCCCGCGCAAGCGATGCTTTTTCTGCTACGGACGTAGCGTTTTCGCAGCTGACAACTCTCGCCAACGCCTGCGGTATCGAGATGCTGCAAAATGCTGCGTGGGAAGGGCTTGTCAGGGAATTCAAGTTTACCACGCAGTCGGGAGACACAGGCGTATACGCCCTGCCTGATGACTTCGGGTACATGATAAATCAGACAGGCTGGGATCAGACCAATAACGTGCCCATGTTGGGGCCTTTGGGCGCTCAACAATGGGCGTATTTGAAAGGGCGTGATCTGGTGTCGCAAACAATTTACGCCAGCTTTCGTGAGTTGGAAAACAAGCTATTTCTGTTTCCCCAGCCGCCCCCTGTCGGCTTAGACATAAGTTTCGAGTACATATCTCGAAATTGGGTGAATGTGAAAGGCCAGCCAGACCAGTACGCAGATTTTTGTGACTCTCCGGCTGATGTAGTGCTGTACTCACCCCATCTGTTTGAACGCCTGCTAAAACTTCGTTTCTTACAAGCCCGTGGATTCGATACAACGGTTGCGCAAAATCAATTCGAAGTGTCTTTTACGTCATGGACTGCCAAAGACAAGGGCGCTCCGGTGCTAAACGCCGGCAGGGGCGGTCGAGGTATGCGCTATCTCGACGGCTACGGTAACACGCCAGACACGCGGTTCGGCCAATAATGCCTGTACGTCGCCCTAAAATGGCGGTGCAGCAGCATAGAACGCAGTCTTATGGTGCGCCAGCCCCCGTGCGCGGCATCTATGCGACAGGCGCGTATTCCGGTGGTTTAGCTTTGGGCACAAGTACAGGTGTCGGGGGTGACAATCAGACCTCTACGGAAATAGAGGCAGCCATCTGGCTGTATAACATGGTGCCCAGCTCTTTTGGGTGCCGTATCAGGTCTGGAAGCCGCGAATTAGCGACTAACATACTGGACGACACTAACCAAAAAGGTCAAATACGAACAACCATGTTTTTTAACTCGGTTGTGGGCGGCGGTTTAAACGACAGGGTATTTGTGGCCAACGCAAACGGCATTTACGATGTCACCGCAGGGGGCCCCGGCCCGTGGACTCCCGTGCTTGAGTGGCCCAATAAAGGCGGGGACGCCGGGTGGTGTTCGTTTATAAATTACACTAATGTCGCAGGTGACCATTTTTTACTTGTTTGCGACGAAGACAACGGCTATTACATTTACAACGGCACGGGATGGGCCGCAGGTACGTTTACAGGCAACCCCAAACCAGCCGCATCAAGTCTGGTGCATATCTGTGAATGGAACGCGCGTATCTGGTTTGTCGAAAAAAATACCGCGCGCGCATGGTTTCTTGACCCCTTAGCGCTAACGGGTGACATCGCACCGTTTGACGTCGGCAGCCGTTTTAAAGATGGTGGGCATTTAGTCCAAAATTCTACGTGGACGCTGGACGACGGCGCGGGTCTGGATGACAGGCTAGTCCAAGTTTCATCAGGCGGCGACGTTCTGGTGTGGTCTGGCATAGACCCTACTGTGGCTTCTGATCTTACCTTGTTGGGCCGCTGGACTGTCGGCACCGTACCTGAAGGCAGGCGGGTTATGTCTGATTGGGGCGGTGACGTAATGATACTGTCTGTAAACGGTGTTGTTACGCTGTCTGGACTGCTGGGCGGCGTATCAAACATTGGTGAAGGTCGATACCTGTCCCGCAACATAAATGCGTACATGCGAAACGCTATGCAGGACACGTTAGACGATTATGGTTGGTCACTTGAACTGGTGCCAAAAGAAGGTATCGGGGTGCTTACCGTGCCTGTTGGTACGTCGCCCCCGATTCAGTTCGTCATAGAGATAAATACGCAAGCGTGGTGCATGTTTCGCGGTCTGGACATGGTTTGCCAAACGAAAATCGGCGCGCAGTTTGTGTTTGGCACTTCTGACGGTCGCTTGATGGCGTATGAAGGCACACAGGATAATATTTCGCTGGATAACACTATTTCTCAAGCGATAAATTTTAGTATGCTGACCCATTATTCGACTGGTGCTGCGCCCGGACAGTGGAAGCGCGGCATGTTTATACGCCCTTACTGGATTGGTGCTGCAAAACCTGTTTACGAAGTAAAAATGCAGTACGATTTTAACTTAGACGAGTTGCTTAGTCAGGGTGGCGCGCCGACCTCAAAATTATCGCTCTGGGACGAGGCTATCTGGGATACTTCTGTGTGGGAAGGTACGGCCCAAAGCTATCTTGACACTCAAAGCATAGACGGTATGGGCCGGCATGTCGCTATCGCGTTGCGCGGTGCTGCGGTTAACCAGCTGACTTATGTTGGCGCAGATGTCATGTTTGATGTCGGTGGATGGTTATGAAACTGGTTGCTTTCGACTCATTTAAACACCTTGATTACGCACGTAAAATGCTGACAGTGCCTATCAGCTGCATGACAAAAGGCATTGTTGCGCTGGACAAAAAAGGCATCCCGCAGGGGATTGTGTTACTCGATAATTGGGCTGAAAATTCAGTCATGGGGCATGTTGCTATCTCACACCCTATGGCAATGCGGCAATTACCGTATGAAGCACTCGACTATGTGTTCAATACGTGCAACAAAGGCATGTTTCTCGGCATAATAGCTGCCGACAATGAGAAATCGTGGAGATTCAATACCCATCTCGGTTTCAAAGAGATTTACCGGATAAAAGACGGCTACGCAAAAGGCGTCGATTACTGTGTTATGCAGTTGTTAAAAGAAGACTGCAAACACATTAGCAAAATCAAAGAGGTTGCGTGATGTACATACCCGACAGAGCCCAGACACGTTTAAATGCCCTACTTTCAGGCGAGCGGTATGTGTGTTCAGGCAAAAGTTCCCCGGACGCCCCGGATTACAAAGGCGCGGCCGAAGCGACAGCCGCTTCAGACAAAGAAATGCTGGACTTGCAGACAAGGGCTAACCGAGTCAACCAAAACACCCCGTGGGGTTCGCAGTCGTGGA
>Ga0307376_10006206_pt1 | contig 10627 bp, 3 predicted proteins | sample TR2MG_FD_202536 | JGI IMG/M metagenome (GOLD analysis project Ga0307376, IMG submission 202536) | Soil microbial communities from Risofladan, Vaasa, Finland - TR-2 | ecosystem: Environmental > Terrestrial > Soil > Coastal area > Acid sulfate soil | place: Finland: Risofladan, Vaasa | collected...
ACACGGCATGAGCAATTTCCTCTGGCTGCGCAAGACGTCCAATCGGGTGAACAGAGATGTATCGTTTCTCACCAACTTCTCTATCACTCCACTTATCAAATAAATCATCCATCATTGGCGTGTATATAGTTCCCGGACAAATTCCATTAACACGAATTCCTTTATCGGCATATTCGAGAGCCATGCTCCGTGTAAGTTGATTTACTGCGCCTTTAGAAGAGCTATAAGCTGCAAAACCAGCGGGAGAGGCTTTTAGTCCAAGTATTGAAGAATTATTCACAATGCAGCCTGATTTTTCTTCTATCATATATGGAATCGCATATTTTGACATAAGGTAGATGCCTTTGACATTAATATCGAATGTTTTGTCCCATAGCTCTGTACTGGTCTCATGAGTTATACCCATGTATGAAACACCGGCATTATTAAACAGTATGTCAATGCGTCCGAATTTGCTCACGGTATAATCGACTGCAGCTTTACAATCTTTTTCTTCTGATACGTCGCTTACTAAATACTCAATTTCCAGGTTTTCCGTTTTAGCTTCAATGACAGCTCCTTGTAAAATTTGTTCCCTACGTCCGGTGATAACTACTCTCGCTCCTTCTTTTGCGAATAGAAAAGCGGTAGCTTTCCCGATACCTGTCCCGCCTCCCGTAATTAAGGCGATTTTGTTTTTGAGTTTCATAAGTGTTCATCCTTTTTGGTATGAGGAAAGATATTATGGATGGAGATTAAAATATTATCAATATGGAGCAAGTTTTATAGTGCTTGATTTACTGTCTAGTAGAGAGGGAATAATAATGAAATTTATTTAACAGAATTTCAATTAAAATGAAGATATAATAGATAACAATTACTACTTCCAAAAGAGAGGGTTTATAGATGGCTAATCCCACAAATAATAGCAACAAAGAATTAATTGGAGACCCTAAGAATGTAGCTATTGTGCTACTTGTGTTGATAGTTCTTGTGATGGGTTTTCTATTAATAAATAACCTACGTCAGGATAAAGTTTCCATTGTCTCAAACCCCTCCGGTGGTGAAAAAGTATCGGTAGTTGAAGTAAAGTTCGATAAAGAGAATAACGAATTTGTGGACTTTATCTTTAATCATCCAGTCGGAGAAAGTGGGGGGGTACTGGGTCGTGATCCTGGGAAAATAACCCCTTCTATAAGCGGTTCATGGACTTGGATAAGCCCGAATACGCTTCGTTTTCAGCCCTCCGGAAGATTTAATATCGCAACAGACTACAGCATAACTCTATTACCCGATCTCTTTTTAAAAGAAGGACAAACTTTAAGCGGTAAAAAAGAGTTTGAAATAAGGACGGACAAATTCCAGGTCGAGCAATCTACAATAGACGAGGAACCTACGGTAGATAAGAAAAACACCGTAATTTTAAACGGCACTTTAAGATTTAATTACTCTGTCGATCCTGGGGTTCTGGTTAGGAAAATAAAACTCTACGACGGAACCTCGGGTCATAAAGAGGTCCCAATAAAACTCATAACAAACTATTGGGATACCACAATTAAATGGGAAAGTGGGCCTGTTGAAAAAACTAAAAATGAGAGGGATTTGCAACTCGAAATACTCGGCGATTTAACATCGGCTGATGGTAATGTTCCCCTGGGAGAGGATTTTAGAGAGACTATACTTCTTGGCTCAAAGGACAATTTGGTTATAAGAAATGTAGATCCTAAAGCCAAATTTCCAGAATCCTCAATTACTATTTCCTTCTCTTCCGCCGTAAGCCCCGACATAGCTTCTGATTACATATCCGTTGTGCCTGGTGCGAAATACAAAATCCAAAGGATTCAAAACAGGCTCATTTTGAAGGGCAATTTTAAACCTGGAGGGGCTTACAAGCTCAATATCGAGAAAGGTCTTCCTGCTGTAGATGACGCGGGGCTTCAAGAGCAATATTCTAAAGATGTAAGCTTTTCAAATCTCAGCCCTAGTGTTGAGTTTGAAAGCGCTGGAATGTTTCTAGACTCTAAAGGAACTCAAGCTCTTAACCTTAAAACTATAAATGTAGAAAAGATCTCGATTAATATTGACCGCGTCTTTCTGAACAATCTCTCCTTTCTTTTTCAATCATATGGCTATTCAGTATGGAGAGACGAATATTATCAGGGCTCAATCGGCAATTATTTTGGCGACCGTATAACAGAAATGCAAAACATTAAGATTGATAGCAAACTAAATCAGGAAATTGATACTGTTATAGATCTTAAAAAATATATTCCACAGGATCAGCCAGGGTTATATCAAGTTGGTATCATTGCAGAAGGGCAATATCAGGGAGTGCAGAGATGGGTTCTCATCACGGATATAGGGATAGTAAGTAAAAAAGGCCAAGATGACTTTCTTGTCTGGACATCATCTTTCTCAGACTTAGACCCGATTAGTGGCGCAGAGGTGAATATCATCAGTGAGCAGAATCAAGTGATTAAAAGCGGTATTACTGATGCAAGCGGCATATACAAGTTAAGCGGCACAAAGAAATTATTTGAGAAGCAAAACCCCTATATGGTGCAGGTAAAAAAAGGGGACGATTTTAGCTTTCTTCTTTTTGAAACTATGGAGATTGATACTTCCGGTCTCGATGTCGGCGGGGCTTATCCGTCAGAGAAAGGTTATACGGCCTTTGCATATGGCGAAAGAGATATCTATAGACCTGGAGAGACCGTTAGGGGAATTGCAATTATTAGAGATCTCAATCTCAATAAGCCAAAATCCATGCCGGTAATTCTCAAACAAACAGATCCTAGAGGCAGGGTCTTAAAAACATTTAAGGAAACTCCTAACAATGAGGGCATATTGTCCTTTGAAATACCCCTTCCGGATTTTGCTGCCACAGGTAATTATGTTCTCGAAATACTTATTGGCGATAGCTTAATAGGCCAGTACGATTTCCAAGTTGAAGAATTTATTCCAGACAGAATAAAGGTCAAAATAAATCCTGAAAGTGATGTTGTTCAAATTGGCCAGCAACTTAGCTATGAAGTAAGTAGCTCATACTTGTTCGGCCCCCCGGCATCTAATCTTGCTGTTGAGACAAGTGTTGATCTGGTTGAGCGTCCGTTTTTGCCGGAAAGCTACAAAGGCTATGTCTTCACAAATGAAGATAGAAAATTTAAATCAAGAGAAATTTTCAAACATGATGGCAAGCTAAATCAAGAAGGCTCTACTTCGTTTAGTCTAGATATCCCAGATGGTCTGAGACCACCTTCTTCGCTTCAGGCTCAAATCACAGCCCGTGTGCAGGAAACTGGAGGGCGGGGTGTAACTTCAAGAAGGATGGTGAATGTAGATCCATATCCCTACTATCTAGGGATTAAGGAAGTCGAACCTGATAAATATGCAGAGCCGGGACAAGAAGTTGAGTTCGAGTTTGTTGCATTGTCAGAAAAAGATGGCAAAACGGGCAAAACGGTAGAAGTAAAAACCGGTGCTTTAAAAGCTGAGCTTTTAAAAGACACATGGAACACAGTGCTCAGGAAAACTGCCTCAGGGAACTATAAATACGAGTCAGAACGGGACAGTGCATTAATTGATTCAAAAGTAATAGATAATGGCTTAGAAAAGGGCACATTCACTTTCACGCCGCCAGAGTTTGGAAGCTACAGGGTTACATTGTCAGATCCTTTGGGTGGAGCATCTACACAGATTCAGTTCTATGCGAGCGGTTGGGGATTTTCCCCTTGGGCACTTAAAAACCCGGCTAGGATAGAGCTTGATCTTGAGAAAGAAGAGTACATGCCCGCTGAAACTGCAACTGTTCAAGTAAGGGCGCCATTTTCAGGAGAGCTTCTCATAACAGTGGAACGAGATGACATTTACTATACTCAAACACACACTATGGACGGCAATACCGCAACTATCCCGATCCCGGTAAATGAGCAATACAGACCTAATGCATACGTAACTGCAACCTTGATCAGGAGTGTAAAAGATTTAGAGCCGGGCTCAGCCGCAAGAGCCTTCGGCGCTATAGCTATTAACGTAGATAGAATCTCCAATAAGATGGATATTGAAATAACCGCGCCTAAAGAAATAAGACCACTTAATCCACTCAACATAAGTGTTAAGACTGTGGCTCAAGCCTCGGTCACTATAGCCGCAGTTGATGAAGGGATACTTCAGCTTATAGATCAAAAGAGTGCCGATCCCTTTACCTTCTTCTACAAAAAATTGGCCTTAGTTGTAAAGTCCTATGACACTTTCTCACTTCTCCTTCCAGATGTTGCTCTAGAAAAGTCTCAACCTGGGGGAGGATTTGCAGCAAAGAGAGAGCTTCAGTTCCTTAGCACTCAAGGGATTAGAAGAGTTAAGCCTGTAGCTTTCTGGTCCTCTGTTCTTCAAGCAGATGAAGAAGGCGTAGCAAAAGTTGAATTCGATGTGCCGGAATTTCAAGGCGCGCTCCGTATTATGGCAACTGCTATAAAGGGTAAACAATTTGGTTCTTCCGATGCCTATACCAGAGTAAAATCTCCGATAGTAATACTTCCAACAGTACCGAGATTCATATCTTTAAATGATAAAGTAGTCTTGCCAGTCTCAGTCAGAAACGATACCGGAAGTGACGGAAGTATTAAAGTGAATCTGCTTTCAGAAGGGCCGGTGACTGTGAGTAAATATGAAATTAATGACAGTGATAAGGATAATTCTGTTAAAGCTACTAATGCTGAACTAAATCTAGAGATTCCCAAAGGTGCTGAAAAAACAGTTTACTTTGAACTAGATTCATCAGATACCACAGGTGCAGTAAAACTTACCTTTAAAGCTTCCGGAAATGCTGAGTCGTCTCAAGTTTCAATTGATGTTCCCGTACTTCCCGACTTGCCAAAATCCACATCCGAGGGTGTAGGGCGAATTAGTTCTGCCGAAACTGTATTTGATCTTGTAAATAAAGACAATTATCGACCCGGCACACTCTCAAGAGAGATCTCTATAAGCAAACTTCCTTTGATTCAGTTCTCAGGGAAGCTTGAATATTTACTCGGTTACCCGTTTGGATGTCTGGAACAGACCACATCAAAAATCTTTCCACTCATATATATGTCTGAAATTGCCAAGGAGCTTTATCCCGAAATATTTAAAGATTCTGACCCTGAAGCTATGGTGCAGGACGGGATAAGACGTATCAGCGGCATGCAGGTAAGCGGGGGCGGTTTTTCGCTCTGGCCGGGTTCACAGGATGTAGATCCTTGGGCGAGCATTTATGCGTCCCATTTTCTTGTAGAGGCAAAAAGGGCGGGATTCTACATTCAGGAGTCAGTATATTCTGGCGCTATCAGTTTCTTAAAAAATGAAACTAGAGCTAAGCAGTCTTACGGCACAGGCGAGCTTGAGAGGGTGGTTTATGCGCTCTATGTTTTAAGCCGTGAGGGGCAAGCTGATCTCAGCACTATGGATTTTATAAGAGAGCGCCATATAGACGACCTGACCGCGGAGTCCAGAGCTTTCCTCGCTGGAGCATATGCTTCACAAGGTGACACCGGGGCATTTGATGATTTACTCGCAGGCATAAAAGATGTGGAGCAAGTAGAGCGTCAGACCGGAGGAAATTTCAACTCCACTATTAGAAATAGAGCAATTTTGCTTCTAGCCATTCTTGAAGTGAACCCCGATGATCCCAGAGTGCCTGAACTCGTAGATCGTCTCTCAAGGGACGCGCAAATAAACCAATACTGGACAACTCAGGAAAGCTCTTTTGCTTTGCTTGCAATTGGTGAATTCATCAAAAAACAATCTGAATCTGCCTCATATTCCGGAAAGGTTTATTTGGGAGATAAAGAGATAGGATCATTTTCAAGTGATAAAATGCTAACCCTAACCGGTCTTCAAGGTGATGGATCTCTCAGAATTAAGATGGATGAAGGCTATCAAAATGGAAGCGCTTTTTTCTCCTTGATCACCAGGGGTAATCCAACTAAGAAGGGTTTTAAACCTGTGGCGGATGGTCTGCAGGTTGAAAGGGTTTTCTTAACACGAGACGGCGCTCCGATAAATGTAGATCAAATTGAGCAAGGAGATCTCATAGTACTTCAAACCAAAATTCAAAGTGAAGCAGGGCGTTTGGATAATGTGGTTATACAAAACTTGCTGCCTTCCGGGTTTGAAGTCGAGAACCCAAGGCTTAAAACCACTGAAACCCTAACCTGGGCGACAGGAGATAGTATTGAGCCTGAATATCTTGATATTCGTGACGACAGAATACTAGTATTCACCGATATTCCTGATGCTAAGTGGTATAACTACTACTCACTTCTTAGGGTAGTAAACCCGGGAGTTTTTGTTCTTCCCCCTGTACAGGCTGAAGCAATGTATTCGCCCAACATACGTTTTACAGGAAAACTGGAGGAGCCCCTTAAAGTGGAGGTTAGGAATTAATTGACTTCAATAGGGGACTTTTCTTGAAAACTTTCTTCCTAAACAGATTGGGAGTTAAAACCAAATGGATTGCCGCTCTAACTTTCTCACTTGCTCTAGTCTTAGTTGGAAGTTTCTTGCTATTCCTATTTCTGGACTATCTATATCCCTTTCCAACTGAAAATTTAAATAAAGAATCCACTATAATAATTAGTGATAAAGAGGGGGATCCTCTTAGATTCTTTTTCCCCAAGGATAAACAGTGGCGCTTTCCAGTCGAGCTTAAGGATATTGACCCAAAACTTGTAAGTGCGGTAATTGAGTCTGAGGATAGATGGTTTTACACTCATCCGGGTGTAAATCCTCTTGCAATTGGAAGGGCTTTTTACACCAATATAAAGTCCGGCCAAGTAGTCTCCGGAGCGTCTACAATACCGATGCAGATTGCCCGGCTTTCAGAGCCAAAAAATAGAACTGTTTTCGCCAAGGCCAATGAAGCTTTCAGAGCGCTTCAGCTGAAATGGCATTATGATGATAATGAGCTCCTTAAGATTTATTTGAACATAGCACCATACGGGGGAAATATTGAAGGAGTAGGAGCTGCCTCATATTTTTATTTTGGTAAAAGTCCGCGTGCGCTTGAGCCTCACGAGATAGCTCTTCTTACACTACTTCCACGCTCTCCGACAAAATACGATCCGACCCGTAATCCCAAAATAGCTCATGCTAAGAGAAACGAAGTAATAAATATGCTTAAGAGTAGGGGCGTCTTTACATCTAAACAGGCTCTATCAGCACTTGAAAAACCGGTTCCTAGCAAACGAAAGAGCCAGCCCTTTAAAGCCCCACATTTTACCGAATTTGTTTATAAGCAATTCAACAATTCTGAGAACATTCAAACTACTCTGGATATTTGGATTCAGCATCTATCAGACAGCATTGCAAAAAAGCACATAGGTGATTTAAGGTCACAAGGCATCAATAATTTAGCTATTGTTGTAATTGATAACGAAAGCCGTGAGCTAAGGGCAATGATCGGCTCAAGTGATTTTTTTGAAAGAAGCTCTTCGGGACAGGTAAATAATGCTGTTTCAAGACGCTCTCCCGGCTCAGCGCTTAAACCTTTTCTCTATGCTCTGGCTCTCGATCAAGGACTTGTCATTCCCGATACTTACATGCTCGATATCCCTACTGACTTCTCCGGATATGTGGCTGAGAATTATGACGATAAGTACAGAGGACCTATCACAATGAGAAACGCATTGATACTCTCTCTTAATGCCCCGGCAGTCAGACTGCTTTCAAGGGTAGGGCTTAAGGATTTTCATGATCTACTTCTCCGTGGAGGACTTAAAACTTTAGATCGACCGACAAATAGCTACGGGCTTCCGCTAGTATTAGGATCAGGCGAGGTAACACTCTTAGATCTTACAAATCTTTATGCAACCCTCGCAGAGGGGGGAGTGCATCGTGCCGTCAAATTTGTATCAGGACCCGGGCATAATTCGATTGAGGCTGAGCTTATTACACCTGAAGCGTCCTATTTGATTACCGAAATTCTAACCGAACTCAAACGACCGGACATGCCATCTAGAGGTTGGGCACTTACAAAAGATGTCCCGGAAGTTGCTTGGAAAACCGGGACTTCATATGGGCATAGGGACGCCTGGTCTATAGGGTATTCGGATAGATACACTATTGGCGTGTGGGTGGGAAACCCTGACGGACGCGGAGTAAAAGGAATTTCCGGCGCTGAGCACGCAGGCCCGATACTGTTTGATCTATTCCGAGCTATTGAGGGCGGCGGTTCTAAAGTAGCTGAACCGACTAACCTCAATCTGAGAAGTATTGAGGTTTGCAAACAAAGCCACATGCTGCCTAGTAGTTACTGCGCTCAGAGAGAGAAAGTTACATATATCCCCGGTGTATCAAAGTTATCAAAGGATAATTATTCAAAGAGAATATTCATAGATAAAGAAACGGGGCATCAGCTAATAGGAGAGTGCCTATCTGAGCGCCCACATGAAGCCAGGGTATTTACCGTATATCCTCCTGAGTTAACGGCGTGGTGGCGTGTACAGGGGAAACCACTTGAAAATGTTCCACCTGTAAGCTCTCATTGTAAGGATATACCACCTGAGCTTCCGCCAACGATAACTTCACCTGATCAAAAGACGCCTTACCGTGTTCTAAAAGGTACTCCTTCTGACTACCAAAAAATCAGACTATCTGCTCGTGTGAGCGAGGAGGTCGAGACACTATATTGGTATCAGGATGGAAAATTAATTGCAACCACAAGTCCGGATAAAAAAGTATTCATGCCACTCAAAGCGGGCATACATAATTTAGTAGTGGTTGATTCCTCAGGGCGTATGGATAGTATCTCTTATAGTGTAGAGAGTTCTGAAAACCCTGAGTTTGCCGAGAATTGATAAAAAGACTATGAAAACTTATTTAGCTATAATGCTAATCTTGTTGTTTTCAATTTCATCCAAGGCCTCCGAAGAAAATCCTTCTCTTAAATTTCTAAAGTCCGGAGAATTGGTAAAGGAGTTAAGTCTAAGTGAGCTCAAAGATAAGCTAAAAACTCATAAGATCAAATTCCTAGATCTCATGCATCAAAAACAAAAAAGCTATAAGGCTTTCACGCTTCAAGATGTGGTAAGACTTGGTTTTGGAGAGGGATTAAACAACCCTGAATTCACAGATGCTGCTTATCAAGCTCTCGATGGATATGTGTCTGTATCTTCAATTTCCAAATTGAAAGAGCCTAGAGGATATATTGTTTATGAGGATTTGGATTTCGAGAATTGGGAGCCAATCAGTATAAAGCAGGTTAACCCCGGCCCATTTTATCTTGTCTGGACTGGAAAAGATCAAACAACTCAAAATGAGTATCCATGGCCCTGGCAGCTTGTATCCATTGATCTTATTAAATTTGAAGACCAGTATCCCGCGGTTTTTCCCAAAGGCGCACCGAAGGATTCATCAGCATTTTACGGATACGAAATATTTAAGGGCCGCTGTATCAGATGTCATTCTATGAATCAGCAAGGGGGTAAAATAGGGCCTGATTTAAATGCCCCCCAAAGTATAGTCACTTACCGCAATACCTACATGATAAAAGAGTTCATAAAGCATCCATCTAAATACCGCTACTCTCAGATGCCTGATCATCCGGATTTATCAGATCAGGATCTGGATAATTTAATTTCTTATTTTAACTACATGAATGAGAACAGGAACTAGCGCTTTTCTAAGATCATGTTCATGCCGTTTTTGGGACGGATAGTGATTAAGGCTTGCGGTACTATTTTTTGATGCGGAACCAGTCTCATCTTCCATTTAGATGCGATAGTGGCAATTAGAATCACCCCTTCCATCCAAGCGAAAGGCTCTCCAATACATCTTCTTGTGCCTCCTCCGAAAGGGAAGTATGCAAATCTTGGAAGCCCTTTAGTTTCTTCAGAGCTCCAGCGCTCAGGAATGAACCTCTGCGGTTCTCTGTACAACCTTGGATCACGGTGGACAACATATTGGCTCATAAAAATATCAGCCCCTGCCGGTACTACATATCCACCCATCTCGTAATCTTCCTTAACCTGTCTTGCCACAGCCCATGCAGGAGGGTAGAGACGTAGAGCTTCTTTAAACACATTCTGCGTGTAGGACAATTTCCCCAAATCCTCCAGAGTTGGCAGACTTCCATTTAGAACCGAAGAGACCTCCTCGTACATTTTCTTCTCTACTTGTGGATGCTGAGATATTAAATACCAAGTCCAAACCAATGAGTTAGCCGTACTCTCTTGGCCTGCAAGGAATAGAGTTAGTGCTTCATCCCTTACTTGAAGATCTGTCATACTTTCTCCGTCGCCTTCTTCGTCTTGAGCTTCGAGCAGCATAGAAAGTAGATCCTTCCTAGCTCCGGGATTCTTCTTTCTCTCCTCTATCAAGGCATAAATAATTTTATCGAGCTTACTTTTAGCCTCCTGGAATCTGCGGTTAGCTGGAAGGGGCCAATTATCTACGTATTCTGAATATGGAAATAGTAATCTTGGAAATAAGCTCACAAGATCAGTTAGAGACTGCCCGATTTCATCTGATTCCGATTCCATATCGGAGTCAAAAATAGTTTTACTAACAATAAATAGAGTGAGCTTCATCATCTCTTTATGAATATTCACCACAGAGCCGTTTTGCCAGTCTTCACCTACTCTGGATGCGTACTCCGCCATCACATCTCCAT
>Ga0307376_10006209_pt1 | contig 10625 bp, 22 predicted proteins | sample TR2MG_FD_202536 | JGI IMG/M metagenome (GOLD analysis project Ga0307376, IMG submission 202536) | Soil microbial communities from Risofladan, Vaasa, Finland - TR-2 | ecosystem: Environmental > Terrestrial > Soil > Coastal area > Acid sulfate soil | place: Finland: Risofladan, Vaasa | collected...
TGTTCTCCATAATTTGACGAACGCCATAATCATTTCTTCGGTTTCTAGTTTTTGAACCACATGATATCCGTGGTCGTATTTAATACGGTTCTCTTGTTTGTATTGATACATGGCTTCCTCATGTTCAACTTTAAGTAATTGTTGCATCTTCAATAGCTGCACATAACTATACCCACAAACGGTTTTATATGGAATGCCAGTACTATCAGAAATCAGCTTAAGTTTTTTTAGTTTTTCTTTATGTGGTAACCTTCCATATGTTTTAAATATGGAATGAATGGTGTTCAATAAAATAGCATTAGTTTTCCCTGCTTCACGTAGTTTTCCGGTATACTCCGTATTGAATTCATTGATGGTTTTCACACCGAACATCTCAGCTATTTCATCCTTGAACTTAGTGGCTTCGATTTCGTATTCACTATGTCTTTCGTGTTGCATCAACACAACATCATGATGATTTTTTGATTTGAATTGTTCTGGGAAATAACTTCTATAACAATAAGGAACGATATGATGTCGTTGCAGACCCTTTGCGACTCCGCTAACAACACATATCGATTCCCTTACTGATTTACCAAATATTTCATTAGCTTCGAAACCATTTCCTTTGGGTTCGAATGTCAACATGATTTTACCGTCAGCAGTGCGTTTGGCAAGGTTTTTCTCCAGATACCATGTGGCTTTCTTCTCACCACAAGTGAACATATGAGTCCCATCCGGGTGATAGACTTCCCAATTCTCAGCATTGAGATTTTTACTTCCGACTTTTAATATGTTGTTTCTAATCTTGGCTTTACTTGCGTTCCCCATTATATGTATCCATAAATCGTTCTTGAATAGCACCAAAATTTGCGTTCAAAACAAATTCCCGGTAATCTTCGTCATCATCAAAAGATTGTTTGAATCCAGTGATTGCATGTCCAAGTTCCTTTCCCTTCAGGTCAGGCAACCAAGTCATAACAATATCACCATTGAACTTCTGCGAAAGAACCTTGTTTTCTTTGTCCTTTTCTTGCAGAACACCCAATTTTTCCAGTAGTCTGGCTTCGGGAAAGCTAACCTCAATCATCGGCAGATACAGTTCCTTGTCTTTATGGAAGCTATACCTAGTGTTGATGTTGTTTTCCTCCAAGTATTTCAGGAAAATATGATATGAACCACGCTTACGATTCCTTTTCTTATCAATACTCTTGAGATTATCCATTTGGAATATCTCTGTATCGAAATACTTTGTGTTTATCGTAAAGTTTATGATGTCTTCTAGGGTCTCAAACCCCTGAAGGTATCTGTCATAATCATAATCAGCAAACTCAAAGATACGTCTTGCATCATTTGTTATCAAGATATTTTGTGCAAGTCTGCCGTTAAAGTTCCTGAACTTATAAAACAACCCGTCCCACCCATAAGACAACCCAAACTTGTGGAATGTTTTGCCCATGATGTTACCAAGTGGGTCATAAGAATAATAGGTCTTGGCGGTTTCCCACTTACTTTCCCTAACTGGAATAAAATCGATTTGGAAATTTTGGTAATCGAATGAATACACGCCACCATTGTTATGAATGGCACGTGGTTTAAACATATCACCAATATATCTCTTAAAATCAATTCCAGAGTTATGGATTCTACTATCAATTTTAATCAACAAATCCAAATCCCCGTGGTCGGCTTTGGTATGATAGCAGGTTACGATTTCTGTCTCGATATCAAAATCGAGATTAAGTCGTCCCTGAATCTCCTTACCAATCCGCAGGAATTCTTCAGTGTTTTTTCTCTCGGTAGTTATACCGTATTTATTTAGTGCTTTTCCTCCCATTTGTCTTCTTTTTACAATTATACGAAAACAAATTGGATTTGTTACGTATTTTCTAAGAAATCGTGAAAGAAATTATACTGTCGTTGGTGGCGGGGTCACTGAGTTCCCAATTATCTGTCTCGTTTATTTCATCCAGTTTATTTTGGAGTTTCTCTAAATCCTCCTGATAACCTTCCAATAACAGTTCTTCGGCACTTACGGATTCAAACCCAAACATATTATCCTCATCTTCCTCACTATAATCAATTTCCTCACTACTGTCTTCGAGATTATACGACCAAACAATGTTTCCCCCTTGTAATAAAAATTCTCCGTTAAGGTCTTCTACAATAAACTCATCTTGTATTTCTTCGAACAATTCGTTGATATTCATATATTTATATATTTATGATATTGTAATTTTTACCATAAATAGAAAATAATTACCCAAAAGTCGGTTTTAATGGAAAAAAATCTCAAACGTTTGCCAATAAAACGGTTTTATTGGCAAACGTTTGTTAGGAATAACTACTCATATTATACTTACCGGAGATGACACTATTGCCTTCGTCATCATAATAACCACTCAGGTCATCAAGAGAATTAGTCCCGCCTTGGATAAACCATGCTGCTAGGTCCGATGTTTGATGAACCACATTTAATATTTTATCAATTAACATGAGTTTTTTCTTGGGGTCTTGTTCTCCGTAGAGTTCAGTTGCGAGGACACGTAATGGTCTTAGTCCGTAGTCGGTAATGTAACCCTCTGCAATATAGTGGTCAAAGAATTTATCGTTTAATATCTTATCGTAAAGCATACCTTCGAGGTCTTCGGGGTCCATGTTATCGGGGTTGTAGTTGTCTTCAATAAATTCCTTGATGAATGGTTGAACAGTACAGGGGTATTGTGCTGTTTTTTTCCTATGCCCACCAGTTTCAAAATCCATTTCTAATTGGTCGAGGTCATCTGGTTTCTGATAGTAACATCTGATTTGTTCCTCAACGAATTCTTTTATACTTTCTTCGAGATAATCGTCACTTTCTCTCGCATCGACATGTCCACTGAAATTGGTTATTACGTCAATTAATAACGTGTTGCGGATTGCAATACGCTCTATCGATTCCAATCCTTTGACGTTTCTAACTTCACCTGTTTTCATGAAATCTTCCCAAATTCTTTTTAGGGGTGCGTATGGTATAACACGCCAATTTATTTCCTTAGTAAATTCATCGTTATTTTGATACAGGAAGTCTTCGACAATTTCTTTTTTAATCTTCTCAAAACCATCCCAATACGAATACAACGCCTCATCGTTTTCTTTAAGGAACGATAAAATTTCTTCGTTAATTATCTTAGGAATAGATTTCATTAATAATAAATACAAAAAAAGCCAGAAAACATCTGGCTTTTAAATTTCAATAATCACGGGGTCGTTGACCGCCCGGTATTCATCATTAAGACAACTGGCATTAACGAATATGATACCATACAGTTCTTTAATCCCATAACCTTCATGAATATGTCCGAAACAATGAACCTTGGGTTTAATTCTGTCTGTGACTTCTCTGTAAAGACTTGGAGAACCTTCGTGTTGCATTGAATGAGGAACATAATCACCAATCATATACGGTGGACCATGTGTAATTAAGACATCAATACCATCAGGAATGGCTTTCCAGTATTCACTGAGTTTGGGTTCAAACACATTAAATGCCCAGTTCATAAATGGTGGTTGAACAGGTGTTCCGTAAAACCTGATATTATCAATCACCACCTCTTGGTCTTCAAGATAAATAATATTGCCTTTACCGACATTCTCTACAGTATCTCTAGCAAGACTATTGTTTCTCTGAAACAACCAATCGTGATTTCCTGCAATGAAAATCTTGTGTTTAAATTGTTCCAACCCATTAAACCAAGTAAGAAAATCAGTGATTGCTGCAATCCCACCATTACCTGTAATATCCCCACAATGAATCAGTACATCGGCTTCGAACTTGTCGATGCCAATGCGCTTATGATATGTGTGAGTGTCTGATATTATACAGAGTTTCATGATTTACAGTCTTTCTGGTTTTTCATATAACCATTATTAATTAATTCACATAATAAATAATTAATACTGATTTCAATATTAGTAAATACCTTCAAATTAAAAAGATACTCAACAACGTCTTCAGAATAATAATTTAATTCGAAATTGTAATGCGTGTCGTCTTCATTATACCATGTCGTATTCACATCTAATTTAAATGTGGTTCCGGTACGCACTACATTTTCGGGTAATTCTGTAAATTTATTGATTATTTCGGTACTAACTTTATTTTTTTTGAGATATTTTAAAAATTCTTCTTTGCTATACTTTTTTGGATATATTCCCATTTTCTATCTTTTTTTCCTATACGACACATCATAGCGACCCGGATACCTGTTACTCTCTAATGTCGGTCCCACCACATATCGTTTTTTATCTATACCATTTATGTAATTTTGTGTCGCACCGACTAAACTAAAGATTGTATCTTGTGTCTCGGTTTCGATAGTAAGAAGTTCATTCATGAATGCTTTAACACCTGTTTCATCATCAATTGGAATGAACTCCACTTCACCCTTATATGGTGGTTTGATTTCCTGATTTTTAGATTGTTCGATTTGATTTTCAACACTCCTTGCATTTTCTTTTGAGTTGAGTTCAAGCATTTCCTTCAATAAATCCTTGTTGGTCTGCCCGTAATCCAAAACAAGTATTAATTGTTTTTTATTGAATTCCTGATAATCTTGAAGAATTTCCATTCCATCGTCATAACCCTTATCAATTCTAGTGTTGACTTCAACGAAATTCTTATCCATTTTGGTTTCCATTCTCTCAATACTTGCCGTATTTTGATTTAGTGCTTCTTCAAAACCATCCATTCGATTAAAGAATGAGGACTTGAATTGCCCTAATACAAATGCCAACCCAATTAAACTAGCAGCGATACTAATAACCCATTTTAATATCAACTTATTTTTATTAGGTTTAACCTCGATTTCTTCAACTATGTCATTTATGATATTTCCCATTTCTCTGTCTTTAGTCTGTATATTATTCTTCCATTATAAATAGTCTGTGCTAACCATTTAGTCGGGATTAATAGCAAATTTTAAGCCAAATTATTGTTGAGGTAACAACAAGTCTTTCAGTGAGTTAAGTCTCATATCACCAACATCATGTTCTAGGTTCCAAGGTTGGGTGAATAAGTACGTGAGAATACCCGCATCGTTTAAATCCTTGAAATTATCATAGAAGTCATCGATAAAGATTTCAATACCAGCCTCTTTCATGGCATCAACCTTACTCTCACCCCACGGAACCGTAATGATTTTGGCTTTTGGGAAGCCGACCTTCTCAAGCCACTGTCCCGAAATACTGGTGCTAACACCTCTGGCAGTTATGTATCCCTTGGGTTTGAATGGCAGGTCTTTTGGGTCGAAAAGTGGTTTGAGACCTAGAAAGAATCCGTCCAGAGTTCCGGCAGCTTTCATTGCCCTGAACCTCTCCCCCATTTTGGGGTCGTAATTATAATAATTGGGCATTGCAGGTACATCAGGATATACTTTATTCCATCCCCTTGTGAAGTCGGCAAGAACTCCATCTATGTCTAATCCTATGTTATTGTACGAGTTCACTTTCAAATACTTTTTTTGCGATAATTTTAACAAATTCTTGAAGATTTTCAATTGGTGGAACGTTTTGGTACACGTAATCAAAACCAACATAATCATCCAAATCAATTTCGGACTGATGTGTCATGTTTCGGTCATCCCCGGCTCTACTGTTATTAGGGTCACCCTCTAATCTGATTAGAACCCCACCCTTTTCTTTTATGATTTTGGCTTCGTTCTTGAACCTGACATCGGTTACAATCCAATAATCTTGGTCTTCTTCATATGTACCGAATAACGACAAAACCCATGCGTCATTGTGGATGTTGTTTCTTACGGCTTCTGTTCCAACTAGTTGTTGCATTTCACCAATTGTCATCCCCCAGTCTTCCAGATATTTTAATTTTCCTTCTCGTGACAACACGTCTTCCATAGAGACACCAGCAAGGATGCTGACAATCTTTTTAAGATTATATGCGAACTTCTTATTTTCGAAGATTGGTCCGTATTCCTGAATCACATGTTCGATGAAAAGCTCTGCAAATGCATCCTTTCCGCTTCCAATTTTTCCACTAATTCCTATTACCATTTTTTCTGTTTTTTAATTAATGTTATTTTATGCGTGACGTTCAACTACGTGAACTTCGATAACGTATTTGGGTGTGATGGTTGTTCGATTACATAAATCAAATTGTTCGAATTTCTTATTGTAAATACCAACATCCCATGTCTCATCAAGTGCTTTAGGGAATTGATAACAAATCCAATAATATTCACCGTCAACTAGTGCTTCTATTTGTTCGGCATCTAAATACATTATTTCTTATTATTGAAAACCTTCACACCAAATATTTCTTCCAGTTCTTTATATGGTGCTTCAATTGTTTCGTTTTTGGTTTCGATTTCTTCATCAACGGAATATACTTCTAGTTCAGTGAGTTCCATTTGATAGTCTTCGGTTGCTTGCATCTTTTGTGCATCGCTTTTCTCTTCAATCGATGTAACATAATTGAAAATAGCTCTGAGTTGTCCCGGTGGTAGGTCGGGATGACTTACGATTCTCAGTTGACCAAAAGGCTTGTCAGTTTTTTCGTCTCTGAGCACCCAACGGGCATCGACCCGGAGTTCCGTTACGAAACCCCTGAGTCTGTCCCAATATGTGTTATCTAAGTTTACGTTCATGTTTACTTTCCTATATAATTTCCGTCTTCATCATAATCCTCGTCAGATACTCCCCAGTTCTCATCATCCTCAACGTCACCATAGAGAAAGTGATAATGGTGATTAATTAAGTCTCTTATTATTTCAGACATTTTTGAATGTGGTTCGCTATCACCACTCATCTTCTCAAGTCGTCTACGGGTTCTTTCATCCAATCTCACCCTAACATAATCTGTTTTAGGATGTGCTTTGGTGTAATTCCCTCTTTTAACACCCTTGATTGCACCCATTATTCTTGATTCTTCAATTCCTCTGGAATCACACGTTCCGGGCAACCATGAATTGTAAGGCAACGCACACCAAGTGCGACAACTTTTCTGATTTGTTCAAGTGCCTCTTTATCATTAAGCATGTATACACCATTCTTGGCTTGACTTATATGATATTCCATATAATTTATCCACTCAGCAGGTGGTTTGCTTTCATCAGGTGTGCCGTTTTCTTCTCTACGCACGACCCATTTAAGTTCTTGGTATTCTAATTCACCATCGACTCTTTTGTAAACTTCGTTTTTTTCCATTATGTTTGTTTTATTCTTGTTGTCTAAATGATAATTCAATTGCCATTGCTTCTTCACTGAACTTAGCCTTGAGCATTTCCAAATAATTATTGGCATCATCAAGGTCTTTTTGTGATTTCCCAAATTGGGTTCGGTGTGATGCTCTCTTGGTTAGAAGACTCACCCATTGAGCGAGTTCTTCGTAAGAGTAATTTCTCCAAGCACCTTCTTGGTACTTGTAATTGTGTGGTTTAATACTTTCTGGTGTAGCCATAATTATCTATTATTTTTTCTTTTTTTATATTCATTTGCGTAAGTAATGTCGAAATCTGGCATTTTAAAGTCATTTGGATATTTCAGTTTACTTTTCTTGAATTTAGCAGCTACCTTCATGACATACTCTTCAATATCTTCTTCAGGTATACTACCAACTGGAATGTAAAACGTTTTAGTTGTACCGCTCATGATTATCTATTCGCTTTACGACTGGCTTTTGCCAATTTATTTCTGCGCTTACGCTTTGCTTTGTAAGCACTACCATACTTATTTACGGTTTCATTGGTTGCAACGGCTTTGATTTTCTCTGAGACATTGATTTTCTTAGTGCCGTACTGTTTCTCAACAGTTGTCATTTCAACGGTTCTAACCGGATGACGGGTTGGAGAGAATCTGATTCTATCTCGTTTGAGTTCGAGAATTTTGATTTCCTTTTTCTCGTCATCGGTAAGTTCTCTGGTCTCAACTTCTCCGGTTTCGGGATTAAGTACCTTAAATAACGGCTCAACCTCTTCCTCACCATCCACTTCCTTTTCATCCTCTTCGGTTTCCACTGGTTGGATATAGAAGGTCGGGGAAATTTTGATATAGTTTTTCTTATTGAGGTCATCCACGGTATCAGTGAGAGCAGCCTTTAATTTCTCAAGGTCTTCAACACTTAGATTTTCATCCAATTCAACATCACCAATCGTTTCCTCTATTACATCATCGACTAATTTCTTCGTGGCTAGTTGTGGTACTTGTAGGTCTTCTGGGTTTAATTGTTCATTTTCTTGCATCTAAATTGATATTAGAATAAAATTATTTTCTGTAAAACTAATCATTTTAAAACTAAGATGCAAGAAAAAAGGGGCAACCGCCCCCCTTTTCTTTAATTAATATTACTCTTTCAAGAACTTATGCTCCTTTAAGACCCTCTCAATGCATTTTTCCATGTAAGGAGTATTGAGTGGATGGTTTTCCTCTGGGTAACGGTTTTCGATTTCCGAATAACTCCTACCCTTCAGGATACCATAGGCAGCATATAGGATTCGTAATTTCTCTCGGTTGTGAAAATGCTTCATCGTTGCATCCGATGGTGACATTGTTCTCTTACCTACGAGTTTTACTGTTCGCCTCTGATTCTTTAAGGACTGCTGTTCTTCAGCAATACTCTTGATGTAATTTTTGAATGCTTTGAATGCTATTCTCTCTTCTTTTGTGTACTTTTCTACTCTTGTTTCCATAATAATGTTTATTAAATTTTGTTATTTATTTTTACATATTGTATATCGCAATATGCGATACGCACTTTGTGAAACTTGAAATCACAATCTGTGATATCAAATTTGCGATTCGCAAATCACGAATCTGGTGAGTTCCACACTATTATGGAGGTCGGATGTTAATCTACTTGTCTTTCATAACTTTAAGATTTAATTGTTAATTCTAATTTTTCCAAAATTTGTTTACCTAATTCGGCACGTACTTCATTTTTAAGGCTTTCTGAACCATAAAATTTATCTTCAGTAACCATTTTTTTCACAACCTTTTGAACATCGAAATTACTAAATTCATTTCGAACCATTTTTTCTGCCTGTTGTTGCACGGCTTCTTGAATCCACTGTCGAATGTCTTCTTTAGTAATACCGAGTTCGTTGTGCATGTAATTCTTAAACATTAACCATTTGTTTTCCATGATTTCTCTTTTTTTATGATTTGTAATAATTCTTCGTCCTTAATATAGACAGGGACGATTCTGCCTTCCATGTTATAACCACTGCTTCCACCACCATAAGGACTATTCTTATATGCTTGTTCAGCGATTTCTTTAGTTCGATACAACTTACTACTAAATCGTACCCACTCGTGATACTCTCTCTTTTTACCGAGATGGAACACATTCTTCTGTTCCACTATGAATCCTATTAATTTCACTTAATGCGAGTTTTAAATTTGAAGTTATTTTTCTCAACTCTGGAGTACCATAATAGCAAATACTGGTCAACTGGTTGCCGATGTCGGGTTCATGGAACGCAACAACAACAGCACCATTGTCCTGTAATTTGTAATATAATCTTTGGAGTTTTTCTTCGTTGTCTATCGAAAGGTTGACAACGTATTCGGATTTTTCAATCCATTCCCGATGAAGTTCGGGGTAATGATAGGCGAACCTGTTACTGCTATGAACAGTCTGCGCCATTTGGTAACCCGGTTCAATATCTTTTCGAGTTACAGTTACTAATTTAACCTAGTGGTCTTTCATTTTGTTTAATTTAAATGTTATTATAAAACTATAAATACTAATGAGTTTACAAAGATAATAAAATTTTCTAATTATGCAAGTTTTTTTCGAATATTTCTATTTCTTCTCGAAACGGACATTCTTGACAAATCTTGGCATTGTTTCTCCTTTGAGTCTTACAATTAGTGTAAAACCAAGTTTGTTTTCCATCCTTATATAATTTGTCTTTCATATCATTTTATTTTGAGGGCATAGTGGGATTCGAACCCACGTTCACCAGATTTAGAGTCCGGTATCCTAACCAATTGGACGATATGCCCTTATCCTTACATTATTTTATACTTACCACTTAATTCGTCTCTTGGATTGAGTATGTGTTCCACTACCCCAAACAACGTTAATAGAATGAATATTCCAAAAGCTGCTGCTGAATCCGGTGCGTCATTAAATGTTCCGATTAAACCCATTACCATTATGAATAACATAAACAATTTAATGAATAACCCAACCACAAAACGCCATTTTTTATCCTTAGTCTTCATCTATTCCAAATATATGTTTTCTTATTATTGCAAAATTACTAAAACACACGTACTTAACCTTGAATACTTTATAACTTTCTTTAGCTACTTCATAAATATATCGTTCTCCTGTTCTGATTTCTTGTTGAAGTTTCTCCGCATCAATTCCCCATTCCTGTCGTTGTTCCGGGGTGCTGTTCTTCATGATATAATCGTAGCCATCACAAATTCGTTTTCTTTGTGAAACAGGATAAGTTCGCTTTAACAACTCAAACTCTTTCATTAGAATGTCGGATTTAGTTCCCATTGTTCTTTTTTGAAATGGTTAACATCTTTTATCCTCGGAAGCAGTTTATCCTTTTCACTGACGATTGGATTCTGGACTTCCCAATCAATTGCTAGGTCATAATCGTTATAGATTAATCCCCTATCGAAATCAGGAG
>Ga0307376_10006211_pt1 | contig 10623 bp, 12 predicted proteins | sample TR2MG_FD_202536 | JGI IMG/M metagenome (GOLD analysis project Ga0307376, IMG submission 202536) | Soil microbial communities from Risofladan, Vaasa, Finland - TR-2 | ecosystem: Environmental > Terrestrial > Soil > Coastal area > Acid sulfate soil | place: Finland: Risofladan, Vaasa | collected...
TTTCCGCTGTTTTTGAAGGAGTGTGAATGGAGATTTAACAACCCAAATCCAAACACGCAATTAAATCAATTAAAACAGTGGGTTAAACAATATATGGGCTGATTATCTAGGACAGCCCCTAAATTAAAGGGGGATTTGTGTTTAGAGTTGAAAATGTTTAAGCAGTTACTTTCCTTCTTCTTATAACCATAAAACCCACTATCCCTAAAATACCCAACATTGCAATTAAACCCAATTGGGAAAAGGTGGGAATATTGTTTACTTCAGAAACTGGAGTACATTGTCAGTTCGTTTGATTACAAAACGTACATCCTGATTATAATTTGGCTATAGTATAAATAGTATTAAGAAAACATCCCCAGAGGAGTAGTATGAAGAATAAAACATTCTTATCATTTATAGCTTTTCTGCTTTTGCTATCTGTTTCATTAATCGGTTCCTTTCTGCTCTATTCTAACGACGTCAGTGCGCAAGGGCTAACACCTGAAACCAAGTGCTACAACAAGAAGCTTAACGCGGCCGGCTCTTATGTGCGCTGTCTACTGCGGGCTGAAGTGAATGCTAACCGTAACATGGAGGAAATCTCTGAAGGAAATGTCGAGAACTGTCATCAGAGGTTTGAGAACCGCTTTAATAATGCAGAAGCACAAGCCGCAGCGAAAGGTGCAGTCTGCCCGTCGCATGGTGGTCTGATCCCGTTCCAGGACACGGTCCTACAAGCCTCCTCACTCATCAGTTCTAGTAACGACGTCAAGTCACTTACCATCGAGATCTCTCCGAATGACTTCAATAATTTGAAAAATTCGAATTATCAACTCAACATCGCAATCAATGTCAACGGTACCTTCAACGTCGTCTGGCGATCTATCTCTAACTATTCGACACTTAACAAATCCAGTGGTCACCGATATTCCAGGTGTTCGGTGCTAGAGACTTTCAACCGTTTACTTTCGCTAATAGTGTGACCAATCTAGCAAACATCGCACTCGGCCAGGAGGTGTTTTTGAATGATGCGGGCATCATAGAAAGGCCGACTACCGGAGACAGCTCAACTGGGATAAGATTCATCAACAATTTTGGTAGCAGTCATCCGGCTCTGTCGCAACAACTCACAGACCCCACGGGTACACAAGCTATTTTGCCGATCTACGTTTCGCCAACCTCATCATCGGATTTGCTCACACCTATACCGGAAGTGCTGGTGTGGTTTGAGCAAAACCTTGAGACCGGCACCATGTTTTCAGGCCCACGCCAATTATCTGTTACCGTCGATTTTACAAATGTCTCTACGGCGACACGTCTTTTTTCCAACGAAGAGTGGACGACCCCTTAGCAGTAATGATGCGCAGGGGGTAATCTCAGTGTCTTGCCTCCTATTCAAGCAGCGTTTTTATGTGAAGCATGATTCTGTACTGCTCCCCTTCCGCCTGAATCGGGTTGCGATACCCAAGAGCTGAATGAAGGTAACCGCCTTGAGGTTCTATTTAAATCTTACTAGCTTATTTTATGATGTTCTTAATGGGGAGCAGTATAGCTTTAGCAATTCTATAATATTATTTTGACTCTTGCCTATAAGCTTCTTTAGGTTTTCCGAATCTTCTTCCGAGTTCCTCATAAATATCCTTCGGAGTTATTCCAAAATAAGATAGAACTATCATTGAGTGGAACCAAAGGTCCGCTGTTTCGTAAATTATCTCTTTTTTATCTCCATTTTTAGCGCCGATTATAGTTTCCCCGGCTTCCTCACCAATTTTCTTGAGTATTTTATCGAGCCCTTTTTCAAAAAGCCCGCTAACATATGAGCCGTCTTTTGGATTTAATTTCCTGTCCAGTATTACTTCATAGACTTCATCAAGGGTTTTGGATGAATCTGATGATCCGAATGTAGGAGCTTCTTGGTTACCGTTAGTCGATCTGTAAAAACAAGTTCTCTCCCCCGTGTGGCAGGCAACTCCTGTTTGTTGTACTAGATACAATATAGTATCAATATCACAGTCGTAATAGAGTTCTTTTATATCCTGCACATTTCCAGATTCTTCTCCCTTCATCCAGAGTTTCTCGCGTGAGCGGCTCCAGAAATGGGACTTCCCAGAGTCTATAGTTCTTTGTATGGCATCCTTATTTGCATATGCCAACATTAGTATTTGCCCACTTGATACATCCTGCACAATCACAGGGACAAGGCCATTCTCATTAAATTTAATTTGCTCTAAATCCATTATGCGCCTCCGGGCAACTATATTAACATATTCACCTCTTTACTCGAAGTCTAGCTTTAACTAAGCGTCTTTACTTATATGGCTTCTTGCCTTATATTATATTCAAATTTTATTGATAGGGGTATCTCACAATGGCCAGAGTAACAATTGAAGATTGTTTAGAGAAGGTTGTAAATAGATTTGCTCTTTCTGTAGCTGCAATGAAGAGAGCTAGGCTTCTTCTGAAAGGCGCTCCTATTCTTTCTGAAGAGACTGAGAATAAAGTCGTTGTATCAGCTTTAAGAGAAATCGCGGAAGAAAAGGTCAGAGTCGTTTACCCAGTAGATCTGGACAAGTATTAATTTAACCCCCCTTTAACTACAAAAGTTATATTTCTAGAAACCAACTTATTTTTTCCTGAAGTTGTATTCATTAGAAAACACCCATTTTCAGACTAGCTTGTAATTCTCTATTCTCAGCGCTATTTTATATTGCTACAATTTATTAGATCGGATATGTTTTGAGCTTATCCAGTTAAGTGATATTTCATATTAAAATAATATGCTTGAACAAATCCAAATAGGCATTGATACCGGCGGTACTTTTACTGACTTTGTCTTCATTGACGGCGACGGTCTAAGTATTCACAAGGTCCCTTCAACGCCAGATGACCCGTCTAAAGCAATTATCTCAGGTATTAAAGAAGTGCTTGGAAACGAGCAATTCGATTTGCATATTGTTCACGGCACTACTGTCGCTACTAATGCTCTATTAGAGCGAAAAGGTGCGCGTATTGCTCTTATCACGACAAAAGGTTTTGAAGATGTAATACAAATCGGTAGGCAGAATAGAGGTAAGCTATATGATATTTTCTGGGAAGCTCCTATACCTCTTGTCGAGCAGTCCTTGAGATTCGGCATAACTGAGAGAACTACCTATGAAGGTAGGGTCATAGAAAATATAAATAAATCTGAAGTGCTTAAGCTTTCTGCAAAAATCAAAAAGCTTAACGTAGAAGGTGTTGCTATCTGTTTCTTGCATTCATACGCCAATCCGGCAAATGAAGAAAAGGTGGGGAAATATCTAAAGAGTCTTGGTCTCCCAATCTCAATTTCTTCTACAATTCTCCCAGAATTTAGAGAATTTGAGAGGACATCAACCATTTTGGCAAATTCCTATCTGCTCCCAAAAGTGAAAAATTACATGAACACATTGTCACAGAAATTGCCGGGTGCAGACGTATCAATTATGCAATCAAGCGGCGGAATAATGTCTCCTGAGCAAGCGTCAACAGAGCCGGTCAGGATAATACTCTCCGGGCCCGCAGGTGGAGTTGTCGGTGGTACAAAGATCGCTAAGTTGGCAGGTTATAAAAATATAATCACTTATGATATGGGGGGCACATCAACGGATGTTGCGCTATGTGAGGATGGGCCAAAGTTTACGACTGAAACTTTGATTGACGGGGTTCCAATAAAAATTCCTATGATTGATATTACAACCATTGGCGCCGGTGGCGGATCAATAGCCCGCATTGATTCCGGTGGAGCGCTAAAAGTAGGCCCGGAAAGCGCAGGGGCAGACCCGGGACCAGCATGCTATGGAAAGGGCTCAGAGGCTACAGTTACAGATGCCAATATAGTCTTGGGAAGGATTAAAGCTGAATCTTTCTTGGGAGGCCTGATGAAAATATTTCCTCAGAAATCAAAATCATCTCTTAGAAAACTTGCACGCCGTCTCAAACTTTCCATTGAAGAAGTTGCAGAGGGAATAATAAAGGTTGCAAATGCCAATATGGAAAGAGCGCTTAGGGTGATTTCAATAGGAAAAGGATATGATCCCAGAGAATTCGCTATGCTATCTTTCGGAGGGGCGGGTGGGCTTCACGCATCTGAGTTAGCTCAAAGTATGGGGATTAAAACCATAATTTTCCCTAAGGACCCGGGTGTGCTCTCCGCTCTAGGGATGCTTACAGCGGACACCTTTAAGGATTATAGCCTTACTGTTTTTCTAAATCAGGAAGAAGCTAAATCCACTATTTTGGATGAAGTTTTCTCTTCACTTGAAGTTAAGGCATATAAAGATTTTGCAACTCACAAAATTAAGTTTAATAGATTTTTAGATATCAGATACAAAAGACAATCTCACGAAATAACCGTTCCATATAGTAAAAATTTCATACGCACTTTTCATTATGAACATAAAAAGATGTATGGTTACAATAAAGCCAAGAGTGAGGTGGATGTTATTACTTTAAGGCTAAGAGCTATTGCCAAAAAAAGAGAGCTTGAAATTCCTCATATACAAAATGATAGAATCAAAATAAAAACCTCAAAAGAAAAGATTATCTTCGGCGGGAAAAGTCTTAATGTAAAAGCCTATACTCGAAAAGACTTTTACTCTGGTTATAAATTTAAAGGCCCGGCTTTAGTGTTAGAAGATACTTCTACAATATTAATTCCGCCCGGCTATAAATGTCATGTAGATGATTGGGGTAATATTATCTCTGTTCTTTAGAACATTATATATTCTGATGGTTATGGAAACTTAAATTGAGTGATACAATCGAAAAATTACAGGAACTTTTATTAAACAGAAGCTCAAACGAAATCATAAGAGAAGGTGATTTTGTTCACGCCTCAGTGCTCATGATTCTTAAGCAATGTGATTTGGGGTTTTCTCTCCTCTTTATTAAACGACCTGAAAGTGAGTGGGATCCTTTCTCCGGGCACATGGCGTTTCCAGGCGGCAAAATGGATAGTTTTGATAAGAGCAAACTCGATACCGCAATCCGTGAGACAAAGGAAGAGGTCGGGATTAACATTAACAAGAGCGGGAAAATTCTAGGCACACTTGATGATGTAAATCCAAATAATCCAAGAGCTCGAAACTATGTTGTAACCCCGTATTTATCTGTTTTAAATGAAGAAGTAACTATAATCCCGGATGTAAAAGAGGTAGAGAGGACAGTTTGGGTGCCCATGCGGCATTTGGTTGACTATAGGAATAAAGAGATTAGGATTAGGGAAAGAGACGGAGGAGAAATTGAGGACTATGCCTATAATTATGAACAATACCTTATTTGGGGTATGACGGGCAGAATCCTCCATCAATTTCTCTCAATTTCGGCTCATCTATTTTAGAATCCTGGATTTTAATCACCTCAGATGATAGAATTTGATAAAAGAACGATTTCGGGAGATAAGAATGGCCGTAAATAAAGTAATGTTGATAGGTAATTTAGGACGCGACCCGGAGATTCGCTATACAACCGGGGGTCAGGCTGTGGCCAATTTCACTCTTGCTACAACTGAAAAATATACAAATAAAGCAGGTGAGAAGCAGGAAGACACAGAGTGGCACCGCATAGTGGCCTGGGGAAGATTGGCTGAGATTTGCGGAGAGTATCTAAGTAAAGGAAGAATGATATACATAGAAGGCTCAATCAAGACCCGGTCCTGGGAAGATAAAGAAGGGAACACGCGGTATACAACCGAGATAGTTGCAAGAAACATGCAGATGCTAGGCGGGCAAGGGGGACAAGGTGCAAGATCTGAAGCGCCTTCAACTCCCGATCAAAAAGTGCCGGCTGACTTCGATATTGAAGACGATTCTTTCGGTAGTGATGATGACATACCGTTTTAGATCTTTCCTTAATTAAGTATAGCTCTGACTGATCCCAACTTGTCTTCTTTAATCTCTGCACGCTCAGATAAAAAGAGGAGTTATGCAAAGGTTCTGGAAATATGAAAATAACAAGTCCTGCGTTTCAACATACTAAAGAAATACCGTCCGAATATACTTGTGATGGTTCTGACACATCCCCTGAATTCAATATAGAGGATGTTCCCGAAGATACGAAGAGTCTTGTTTTAATAAACGATGATCCGGACGCTCCCGGACGGACTTGGGATCACTGGATTGTCTTCAACATACCCCCTCACGTTACTAAAATTGAGAAGGGTAAGGAGCCCGAAGGAATCGCCGGAACAAACAGCTGGGGCAGAACAGGCTATGGCGGCCCATGTCCGCCTTCAGGAACTCACAGATATATCTTCAAATTATACGCATTAGACACATATCTTGATTTAGAAGAAGGCTCTACTAAAGAAGAGCTTGAGGCCTCAATGGTGGGGCATATAATAGACAACGCCGAGTTAATGGGTACTTATAAGAGAAGGTGATTTTCTCTTTCTATCCGTCATTCCCGAACGCCTTAATTGGGAATCCATTGGCCTTTTTTCTTCCCCCTTAGAAAAAGGGGAACGGTTGCAAGCAAGCGCGCAATCGGTCGCTGTTACATAAAATCTCTATATCGGTTACCTGGGATTGCAAGCTTACTATTACCAAATTAAAGGGGATTTCTTCTTTGTCATTCTGAACCTTGTTTCAGAATCTAATTTTTTGTTTTTGTATTCTGACATTACGTGCTATGTGGTCACATCCCTCTTTGTCTGTCATTCTGAATCGCAGGCATATCGAACAAACCACTGTCATTTCGACCAACAAATCCGAGTGTGCGCAGGATTTGGACGCCCTAGTATGAATCACACCCAAGCCATTTAAAACGGGAAATATGATCAAACAAATTCTAACGTGAGAAATCTTTCTTTGTCTTTAACGTTTTTAATCCGTCACCCTGTACCTGTTTCAGGGTCTCCGCAGATACAAGGTTAAGGTTCTTTAATGTTCTAGTTGTGCCGCCTGCTAATCTGTTGAGATTGTTAAAGCTCTTGGAGGTCTCGCTATCGACCTTTTGCGAGTTCCTGCTGACTTCATTTAAGTGATTTGAAAGTTCCTTTAAGGACTCACCCTTTATTTCTACATCGAGCGTGAGCTTGCTGACTGTTGCCACGCACTAAACTTGCTTGCTTCTGAGTTATAGTTCTTTTCTATTTCTGACAAAAAGAATATAAAAGTTCAGATACATCTGAGAGGGGGTAATGGCATTATTGATAAACACCAAATACCCTACTATTTGTCTCATATTTAGTGAACCTATACAATCCCTTGCTTTCCCCCTGCTGATTATATAGAATTTATTAATAGATATGGCACTTGAAACACAATTTTCTGTCTTTGTGAAGAACAGGGTTGGTATGATAAACGAGCTCTGTACAGCGATTTCTGAAGCCAACATAAATATCAGAGGGCTTTCTTCAGTAGTTGAAGCTGATTGGGCAATTGTAGGCTTGATCGTGGATGATGCAAATAAGACCAAGGAAGTTCTCCATAAACAGAATCTGAAATTCGGAGAAAGCACCGTTTTGACTGTACCGATGGATAACAAACCCGGACAAATTGCCAAGATTACAAAAAAACTCTCCGAGCAACATATTAATATTGTTCACGCCTCTTTGACTGCAGAAGGTGAACACTGCTTATTAATCCTGATGACAACAGACAACAAAAAGGCAAACGAAATCCTGGGTTGATTTGGGTTTCTAGCGTTACCTTTACCTCTGCTTGTCAAGCCACCGAAAAGTGCCCATCTTCTTGATACTCCAACTTAATCCTGCGTTGACAAAAGGGGTGCAGAACACTTCTAATCTTTTAACAATTAGAGGAAATCTATATACAATTGATACCGATATGCTTAATAAATATAAATAATGCAGAAAACTTCCTTTGCAATGAACTAAGCATAGTGTTAATATATTATTTCTAATATGACTAGGTTTTTACTCCCCATTTTATTGTTATTTTTCTTATTTGCTTCAAACCAAGTTGCCAGCTCAGCTAATGATCAATACGCGGCCAGCGTAGCTACACTGCTTAATGAGAACCCCGGTAAAAACGGCAAGTTAGGGATAGTTGTTAAATCACTAACCACGGGAGAAACTATATACGAGCATAACGCAGACAAGATGTACATCCCTGCATCTAACGAAAAGATAATTACTTCAGTGTCGGCTCTATCACTTTTGGGTAAAGACTATCGGTTCAAAACAGATTTCTTATCGGGCGGAGGAATATTAAACGGTATTCTTCATGGCGGTCTATATATAAAAGGCTATGGCGATCCTACACTATCACAGGGACACCTGGGTTATATAGTATTTCAATTGAAACAACGTGGTGTAAAAGAAATTAAAGGAAGAATTATCGTTGATGATACTTTTTTTGAAAAAGAGAGGTATGCAAAAGGATGGAAAGCAGAGTGGAAAGACGATTTTTACAGTCCTGCGATAAGCGCGCTGTCATTTAATTACAACATTATCGAATTAAAAGTTTACGCATCAAAATCAGGCAACCGGCCAGCAGTTCAGATTGAACCTAGAGGGTCAAATATTGAAGTAATAAACAAAGCTGTTACAAGTAGTAAGAAGGGGGTACTTAAAACAACCTGGCAGGATGATGAAACAATAGTCCTAAGTGGTCAGATTAAACCTAAGGCTACTGTTACTCTAAAAATTCCGGTATTAAACCCTACACTTTTAACCGGCAATGTTATTAAGAATGCTATTGAAGAAGCAGGCATCAAAGTTTCGGGACCCGTTGTAGCTGACAAAGTTCCCAGATGGGCAAATCTAATCTACACGCACTATTCAGACCCGTTGTCAGCGGTAATTACCGAATACAATAAAAACAGCGTTAATATAATTGGTGAGAACCTTATGAAAACTCTCGGTGCTCAGTACAAAGGTATACCGGGAACATGGGATAATGGCTCTGCTGTTATATCAGAATTTTTAAATGAAGTAGGGATCAAAAACGGATTTAAAATAGTTGACGGTTCGGGACTATCGCTACTTAATAGAGTATCGCCTGAAACGCTAACTGATATCTTGAGCTATGCATATGAAGACAAATTAATATCTACTGATTTTCTAGATTCACTGCCCGTAGCGGGAGTTGACGGGACACTTAAAAAACGATTTACGCAATCTGAAGTACAGGGAAGAGTCAGAGCTAAAACCGGATATTTAAATAATGTTAGGGCGCTCTCAGGCTATGTCTTTACAAAAAAAGGTGATGTACTTGTATTCTCTATACTATCAAATGGATTCGGCTGGAAGACTAAAGAGTTACAAAACGATTTACTCGTTCAGTTAGTTGAATGCTGCAATCATTAGAAGCTTGAGTATTCAGTCGCTAATTAGTTAATGATATCTTGCACATATGATTGCTTTTTGATCAAAAAACAGTACATTGTAGGGTAAGTGTTGTTTTGATTAAAGGTGCTAAATGTATAATATCTTTATAGAATAATGATATATAAAGAGATAAAGTACCGTATATTAATTTTCGTTATTTGAGTGATTGAACTTAGACAATTTAATGGCAAGCTGATACTAATTCAGCCATCAAGTTTAATTTGTATTTCACACTCGAATTATTTTTTGTTGACATATAAAGTAAAACGCTTTATTTTTTAAAGTAAATTTAACTATTCTACTTAAATGTTCGCCACTATTCTAAAAAGATATGTATGGGTTGTAAATCTTATATTGCTGGCAGCGCTTGCCTATTTGTTAGCACTGAGTGTTAATGGCATGGTTCAAAGCAAGGTAACTACAAATAATGCAGAGGCTTCTCAAAAGTTCTTCCCGACTAAAAAAAGTAAAAACAATGAAAAAAACAAGGTCACGCCAATATCCGATTATCAAATAATTGCAAAAAGGAACATATTCGGGGTTACTGAAGAATCCGAGTCCTCTGATGCTCTAGCATCTAACCCAGATGCATTGCCAGAATCAAGCTTGAATCTTATTCTTCTCGGCACTATTATGAATCCAGACCAGAAATCGGTAGCAATAATCAAAAACGATGATAATAGCAAGGTAAATGGTTATAAAAGTGGTGAGAATATAGATATAATCGATTCTGAAAAGGTTAGACTAGTAGATGTACAAAACTGTAAAGCAGTTATACAACGCCAAACAAAAGGTCAGGAAACTATTAAGTGCAAAAACCTTGGTGACATTGCATCAGCTGGGGGAAACCAGGGGCTTCTTTCAAAAAACTCTAAGACTGCAACTCTCGACCGAAATCAAAAACCGGGGGATAAAAACTCCGATCAAATAAAGAAGACTGGAGAAAACAGCTATGAAGTGAACCGTGATCTACTTGAAGATCTTTTAAGCGATCCAACTAAAATAGTGCAGCAAGCAAGGGTTATCCCACAGGACGATGGACTTAGATTTTTTGGGATAAGATCTAATAGCATTTTTTGGAAGATTGGAATTAAAAATGGCGATACATTACATAAGATAAACAACATAGAATTAAATGATATCGAAAGGGCTCTCAGCGTTTTTGAAGATCTTAGAACTCAAAATTCTTTTACGATAAACTTAACAAGGGCGGGACAACAATATACTTATGATTATACAGTCAAATAAACGTAGTTTTAATTTCAGGAAGCAAGATTATCTTGACTTCGAAGATGGAGTGATATAAGACCTTAATTGAGATAGAATAA
>Ga0307376_10006213_pt1 | contig 10622 bp, 17 predicted proteins | sample TR2MG_FD_202536 | JGI IMG/M metagenome (GOLD analysis project Ga0307376, IMG submission 202536) | Soil microbial communities from Risofladan, Vaasa, Finland - TR-2 | ecosystem: Environmental > Terrestrial > Soil > Coastal area > Acid sulfate soil | place: Finland: Risofladan, Vaasa | collected...
ATGTCAATAACACCAGAGAACTCTGTCTTTTCCCTTTCAATTACTTCTTCAACGATACCTTGTGTACCGCTTCCCTTTCCGCTTTTATCTTCAATTACAGAAAAGCTGACCGTATCTCCGTGAAGAGCTTGTCCAGCATTTTTTTTGTGAACGAACAAGTCTTCTTTTTGGTCCTTGATACCTACTACGTAAGCATGACCACTTCTAACGAATTCTATTGTTCCTTCACCCTGTTTTTCTTTTTCTTTTTTCATATTTTAATTTCCATTTCCATTTCCACAATCAACCTTAGTGATTGTTGTAACATGACTCATTGAAACCCACACATCGTGGCCTTCTTCGTCATTTCCGCAGATGTATCCATCTTTGACAGTTCCACCATACACCCACATAGCACTTCCATCCTTAAGCTGAACATCATATTTTGTTTTACAGTCATAAGAATTTGTTGCTTTTCCCATGCCTTCACAAGAACTTAGTGCAAATGTAAGCAATACAACAGAAATAATAAGTAACTTTTTCATAATAATTTTATTTTGATTCCAGTAGTTATACGAAATTTATAACAAAATGTTCCTAAAATATTCAAATTTAGGCACTTTCTGTTACTTGAACGTTCTCTGGACGCATCTGAGGGAAGAACAAAACATCTTGAATTGAGTCTTGTTCAGTCAAAATCATAACCAATCTGTCAATACCAATACCGAGCCCTGCAGTTGGAGGCATCCCGTACTCAAGCGCTCTAATGAAATCTTCATCCATACCCATAGCCTCATCATCCCCAGCTCCAGCAAGACGAAGTTGTTCTTCGAACCTTTCTCTTTGGTCAATTGGGTCATTAAGCTCTGAATAAGCGTTTGCAATCTCTTTACCATTCACAACCAATTCGAATCTTTCAACAAGACCTTCTTCTGTTCTGTGTTTTTTGGCAAGCGGGGACATCTCAACTGGATAGTCGTACACAAACGTTGGTTGAATCAATTTAGGCTCAACAAACTCTCCGAAAATTTCATCAAGAAGCTTTGCTCTGCCCATTGAGTTATTTGTATGAATTTCATGACCCTCAAGGAATACTCGAAGCTCATTATCAGTCATAGCTCTCGCTGGACATCCTGCGTATCTCTGAATAGCATCAAAGAATGTAATTCTATCAAACTGTCCAGAGAAATCAATATTGCTTTCACCGAAAGTAGTTCCTTCATCTGCAACTGCGTTTGCGGCTCTTTTGATTAGCTTCTCACAGAAGTCCATCATCCACATGTAATCTCTATTGGCAGCATAAAGCTCAACCTGAGTAAATTCTGGGTTGTGGAATCTGCTCATTCCTTCATTTCTGAAATCTTTAGCAAATTCATACACTCTATCAAATCCTCCAACAATCAATCTCTTAAGGTATAACTCATTCGCAATCCTCAAGTAAAGATTCATATCCAACTTGTTATGATGAGTCACAAAAGGACGTGCAGTTGCTCCACCATGAATTGATTGCAAAACTGGTGTCTCAACTTCCATGAACATTCTTGAATCCAGTACGTGACGAATCGCTCGAATGATATTTGTTCTTTTTCTAAACACTTCTTTTGACTCTGGGTTTACCACAAGGTCAACATATCTTTGACGATATTTCATCTCCTGGTTCTCGAAAGAATCATGAACATTTCCTTCTTCGTCTTTTTTAACAGTCGGAAGAGGTTTTATAGATTTAGAAAGTATCGTAAACTTTTCTGCACGAAGAGTCAATTCGCCAGTTTGAGTGACAAACATTTTCCCTTCCACACCAATGAAATCTCCAAGGTCAACCAGTTTCTTAAAAACCGTGTTGTACATTTCCTTGTCTTCACCAGGACACACTTCATCTCTTGTGATGAACACTTGCATTCTTCTTGGAGAATCATCTTGCAATTTAAAGAAAGAAGCTTTTCCCATGATGTTTTTGCTCATAAGTCTTCCAGATAGCTTAACGGTTTTCTCCATATAATTCAATTGAACATCTGGAGCCACATTGTTAAGGTTGTCAAACCACTCCCAAATATTGGTGCAGTTATAGCAAATTCTATCAATACCTTCAACATCATTTATAAATGGCTCAGCTGGATAAGGGTTGATTCCCAGGTCAATCATTGCCTGGAGATGCTCACGTCTTACTATTTCTTGTTCTGATAATTTTCTCATTTCTTTATTTTTATGCTTCTGGCATTACAAACATTAGAATTAAATATGCAAGCACAAATGCCCCTCCAGCAAGTGCTCCAATGACAAATGCTAATCTAACAAATACTGGGTCAATACCGATGTATTCCGCAATTCCCCCACACACTCCTTCGAGTTGGGCATCATTAGACTTTGTTAATCTTTTCATTTACCTTTTTTTAATTCCTCAACTTCAGCAAGCAATTCTTTGATTTGCTCTTCAGCCATGTCAAGTGCTTTGTAAACAAAAGCAACCGTTTGATATGGCAATCTCATTTCTGGCTTAAGCAGCTTCTGAGAACGTATTTCGTTTTCTTCTTCCATTTTATCCTTTTATTGATGCTTCCATTTGCGAATAGTACTCAAGACAATTTTGACCTGGAGAAAGACCAGATACCTGACCGTCACCAGTTTCAATAATCATCCACATGCCATTTTCCATCTCGGCTATGTCAATGGTGAAGAAGTTACTATCAATTTCACAAGCTATCTCTTCAACGAAGTCAATTGTCTCCGAACTTGGTTTGCTATGAGATTCTTTCACATTAGAGTTCTGAGAACTTGAGATTAACATTCTATCAAAGAAGAATAATCTGTATTCATTCACATTGTCTCCATACTGCTTTAAGTTAACAAACTCTTTAAACACAAGACCCTCGCTAAACAACTTTCCTCTATGCTCAACGAACTCTTCAACTTTCTTCAGTAAATCCTCTCCAGTGATTCCAGTAGGCATTTTGAATAACCCAGGAACCCCTTTGGCAGACTTAACGAAGTCTTTCATTAAGAAATCTTTGTCTCCGAAGAAATTAGAAATATCTTGAAGTATGTCAGCATCCCATTCTTTAATGAAAATAGCTTTGGATGTATGTTCCTTCGTATAATCATAAGACTCTGGAAAGTGGTGACAATTTTTGTATTGCTCTGGTGTATTGATTAGAGTATATCCCAGTCCATCAAGAGTGTTGTACAACTCTTTGTATTGAGATAAATTAAGCATCCAACTTCTTAGAACAAGAGATGTTTTATCATCCAATTGTGGAATATTAGATTTAAAATTACCTCTGACAAATTCATCATGGTCAAATAAAAAGCAATCATGACCCTGCAGTTTTGCAGCATGGTGTTCCTCTATATAGCAGTCATCAACTTTTTTATTGTCAAGTTCATGACATGGGAATAATATTTTCATAAGTCCAGATTTTATAAGTTATACGCAAAAATAAGAAATTTGTTTCAAAAAATAGGTCGTATTAACCTTGAACTTCAATTCTACAAGGATGACTCGCTTTTCTCATGAAAAAACTGTAAGCTTCTGATGCGTCTTTGCTTTTACGAGTCAACTCACCCAAGTCTACATACATGTCTCCGTTGCGCATGCTTTGCTTCCACTTGGTAGAGACAAATTTTCTTCTCTTAAGAACCTCTGGAACTTCTTGTTCGAATTTAACTTTTCTTACCATATCTTCCTCAAGACCTGGAAAGTCAACAATAAGAGTGTGGTCAACACTAACCTGCCCTGTCAAATCTGGAGCTCCTCCATTGTGTCCGTCCATCATTGGAAAATAAATGTAGTTAAATTCTACAGGTTCATATTCGAACATGATTGGCTGCGCATCCATTTCTTTGTCTCCAGAGAAAATACAAATCACAAAACTCCATCCACCATAATGTTCCTTGAAGAAGTCTAAAAGTTCGTCAGAAATATCAGGTCTCTGACTTTCATCAAGCGTGTTCAAATGCTCTCTAAGAGCCTCAATGTTATCTGTTGTAACTACCTTGTAAAATCCAACTTGGAACTCGTCAAAACTAAGAAACCCTCTATCTATCCCTTTGCTTGCCATCCCCCTTGAACGGAACTCCTCAATATAAGCTTGGTCCTCAATGTCTCCAAGAAAGTCATTATAATCAGTTGTGTTATGGAACCAGTCTCTGTTTACTTTTCCAGGAACTGGAAGAATCATTGAATTCACCTTTCCAGACAAATTCTTAGCCTTATTGCTGTAAGATAATAAATGTCTTCCGTTATCAAGAGCCATTGACATGATTCTTGTTTTCGATAATTTTGCTTTCGCTGATGTTATGCACATAATTGCTTGTTTTTAATGTTTATTAATTTTCTAAGTCTCGATACCTCCTTGGTAGCTCTTGCTCTTTCTTCAAGAGCAAATTCTAATTTTATTTCTATCGGAATTCCACCTTCTTGATAAATCTTAAACTTTGTGTTTATAGCAGAAAAGTTCTTTCTAAAATTATAATCAGTTTCCATAAGACCATCATGTTTCTTGATGTAATAATGAACAGAAGAATGGTCAACTCCGCCAACAAATTCACCTATTTTAGATAGAGTGAAATTTGTGTTCTTAAAAAAAGACACTGCTATCATTCTTCTTGCGTCTACAATATGCGGCTTTCTACTTTTAGAAATTATCTCTTCTCTTGTAACTCCAGTTACTTCTTCTGCGATTCCGAATAATAACTTTTCTTCTCTAATCAATTTAAACTATTTAGTGTCCGAGAACCCGAAGGTATCCTCTATTATTAATATCTCCTATTTCATAACGAAAGCCGTGTCTATCCAGAACGGCTTTAGCAAGTCTATGCATCTCTGCTGAATTACCAGTTACTATGTTGTGAGGACAAGGGGTTAAGAATATGAAATTCTCAACAAGCCTGTCAACCTCTCCATGCTTTTCTCCATGCAGGTCAAGTTTTCTATCTGGAGTGCTATTTTTCTTCTTGCGACCCATTAAGACCCCATTCTTTATCCCGCTTTTGTTCAATCTTATCTGCAATTGCCACTTCTGATTTATCAGACATTGCAATCCAAACTCCACCAATACAAACTGGTTTTCCAAAAATCATTGCATCAAACATACTCTCAGTGAGTATAATCACCTCGTTACCATCAGCAATTAATTTCTTTGACTTTTTTTCTCTATTGAATGATTCTATAAATTCCTCAATAGACTGTGGCTCTCCTAAAATTCTAACAGATTGAGCAACATCAATAGCCTTGCTTACATCTACATCTGCAAGTTGTCTTACAACAGATTTGATTTCTTTATTTTTTTGCTCAACAAAATTTTTGTATTCATTTGAACTCAACAAACCAATAATATCACCAAATTCACTTGGAATAAATATTTCTCTCATTTTATGATTTTTAATTCATTTCCATGTCGTACTCACGATAGCCTTCAATCAAAACTTCCTGCTTTCTTTTGTTCTCAGCAATCAATTTTGTAACTCTATCCTTCAGAATAACTCTGGCTTTTGAAAGGTTTGATTTTGATGTTCCCTCTACTATTCCAAGTTCAGCAGCAATTTCTTTGTGACCCATTCCTTCGAATACAAATAAATTAAAAACTGTTCTATAGGATGTGGGCAGCTTTTGAATCTCTGACAATATTTCAGTAGATGAAACACCTTCAAGGTCTTTCAATTCAAACTCCTCATCTTCAGAGCTCATTTCATCAAAATAAGACATGTCATTTGTATCCATGACAAAAGTGTTCTTACTTCTTCTTAGGGAGTCAAGAGCTGTATTGATGGCTATTCTTGTTATCCAACCTTCGAAAGTACCCTTGTTCTCATAGTCTCCCATTTTGTTGAAAATCTTAATCCAAGAATCACTCAATATGTCTTGAGCGGAATCATTGTCGCCTGCATACCTCATGATAACACCCATCATTCTGTCATAGGTCATTTCAAAAATCATCTTCTGAATCTTTCTGTCATTGACCAAACATCCTTTGATTATTTTTTTAACATCATTTTCATTCTTGATGTCGTACACATTCTCTCTAAGAGATGCATACCTACTCAGAGCTTCTCCAATAGTGACGCACTCTAAATTGTTTAAATCATCATTAAGAGTTCTGCCATCCTTGTGGTATATCACATGTCCTTTCGGTAGTGGTCCATATTCCTGCTCCCAGACATGTCTGTCATTTCTTACATACTTCACAACACCATCTTCCCCGATTCCAACATTAATAAACCTAAGCCTCTTAACGTTTCCAGTCTTCATGGTCTTGCTTCGAATCATGAAGCTTCCAGTTTTTTCGCCTTTCTTGCCTTTGTTCCAAGACTTATGGCCTTTTTGGAATCCCAGATTTTTTGTGTCATATAGTTCTGGACGATTTTTTCTATCATCAGCAGAACATTGATTTGAGCAAAATTTGCTCACGTATCCTTTTTGCCTTCTTCCTTTAAAAGATTTACCGCATTCTGGATTTTGACACTTTAGATTAGCCATTACTCAACGCCTCCTTTCTTAGGGCTTTTTTTCATCTTGCTTCGGATTATCTCTCCAACTAAGAAGAATATAACACCCCAAGCGAAAAAGAAAAAGTGACCCGCAAATATTAGTAATACTACAAGTGGGCTTCCCATCCATGTTTTTCTGTGTCTGAAATAATACACTGCCGTAATTACTACAGCAATTATAAGTACTATCCATATCGACAATCCTGCTACTATCATTTTGTTTATTTTTTTGTTCCCTAATTATACGTGATAAAAAAAGAAATGTTCTAAATAATTTTAACCTGGAGTAACATCAGCTCTTCCAGCATCAGTAGATTTACCGCTTCCAGAAGACATTTTAGCAGAATCATTAGTTGACCCTGAGCCGATAGAACCATTCTTGATTCTCTCAAGAAGAACACCCATCATTTCTTGTCTTGCAACTAATTCTTTAAAATCTGTTAAAAAACTAATCTCTTCTTCAGCTGCAGTTTCGTATCCTTCATCAAATTCTTTGACCCCAGACTTCTCTTCAATACCATTTCTAAGCTTCTTCATTCTTGCGTTTATCAACGAAAACACTTCCTGAAATTCTTTAGCAATAGACTCTTCATCCTCTTCTTCTAAGTCTTCAAAAATATTGATTGTCTCAACATTAACTGGAGTATTGAAGTCATAGTCTTTAACTATCTTTTTGAAGTTCTTGCAAGCATTTTGTCTTAGACCATTTTCTTTAGCCCACTCATCGTTTTCAATAGCTTCAATTATTTTTTCCTTTAGACCAGGACTATCAAGTAAGTCGTATCCAGAGTGCATGCAAATAGCACCAAGAATTTGATAACCGATATTCATATCTTCTTCGTCCTCAAGACCAACTGTGTCAATCATATTTCTGATTGCATCCATGTTCTTAAGCAAGTTCTTCTTTGTGATAGCCTTGGGCTTATCACCTTTTCCATACTCCTTTGTCTTGCAAAGTTCGTAAATATTTTCTTTCCATTCAAGAGGAGCATCTCCTCCATAAATTGATTCATTCCACCAACCCATAGTTTGTCTTTTTTTAAGTTCAAGACAAATCTAATGAAAATATTTGGAACCAGAAAACTTTTAATTAATAATCGTCATAGCTGTTTTCTCTCATCCTTTTGATGGCAGAGCTTATAACTGTTTCGTCATGACGATTAAAAACAAATAACACACTAAGTCCAATGATAATTATGAACAATATAATCATTGTAATCTTTATGCTTCTATTGGAAGGTTCTGCAGTAAGGTAGTCAAAGTCAGCAAACGGCTTTCTCTCAAACCCAGACCTAAGTTCTGCGTGCATGTATTTTGATACTTCAAATAAGTTTAACTTCTTCTGTTGCATCACAAAATTCTTGGTTGTGGTCTTAATTAATTCGTTTTCAGTCCAAGAAAATGGATGAACCCATTGAACCTGGTTCTTGTCATCTACACCAATGGTAATAACAAACTCATTCTTGTTTCCGCCTTTCCAGTATGCCTCTTGAAGCTTTCCAGCTTCCTCTGGCTGATTTTTGAATACGACAATAAATGCTTTGCATTGTTTAGACGGTCCGAGTTCTGCGTTTAATGCCTGCATGTTTTGTTCTGCATTTCCATTTTTAGAATCATAAGCACCAAGGATGTGTTTTTGCTTGTATGAACTATAAATCCCAGGATACTCCTGCAGTGCATATTTAGAAACATCATCCTCTGACACCTCTGGGTATTCATGAACTGAATGAGCTGCTTGTACTTTATTTGTATAACTATGACTTGATACGATACATTCAACCAAGTCTGGTCTATCCTTTGGACAAATAGATTCATAGATTCCATCATCGTTGTGCATGTCACGGCCACTATGATAACCTGTTTTCTTCTCACCACCCCATCTATCAACTATTTTTTCATATTCATGTTCAGATATAGTATACGACTTTCCAGATGCTGATATAATACGCCAATAAGCACTGTGGTAATCTCTATATGAACAATCTTCCCAACAAGTCTGACATGTTTCATTATTATCACTATCTGTAGTGCAAAAGCAGTCATAGGAACATTCGTCTACAATCCACTCATCCCATGCACCTTCATATACAACTTTGTATGCAGGTTCACTCCAATACTCTGTATCAGATGTCATGGAAGTGGTGATTATAAGTTTGGAGATTAGTATCAACAAGAAAGAGCTTCCAAATAACGATAGATATTCCCACCATGCGATTTTCTTTCTAAAGAACAGTAGTAGTGCAATTGTTGCAACAAGCGGCACCAACATTAATAGCCAAATTTTCATAATCCTATAATTTTTAAGTTATAGGTTATACGATTCTAATTTTAGAATGTTCTATTTAACTATTCTAACGTGGAAAAAATCTTTATCGAAATCAAAATCTGGAGCTGCAATTTCAAATGCAGATTTAAGACTTGAAATAGGGTCTGTGTAATAAAGTTTAGCGCCTTCTACAGGTAACCCAAATGGATTTCCCTTATAATTAGTATATAGATTCTGAGGATTGTTTTTACCTTTCCTAATTTCAATGCCAACCAATTTTATAGCCTGCCTTTTCTTTATTGAATATTTTGACTCTGGATTGAATGATTTTATATCATCCATAAACACAGCGTACTCGTCTAAATCAATATTCTCATCTATCTCTTGTTGGGTGTAAGTTGTAAGAAACACTCCTATTTTTGTATTCAATTCTTTCATAATAAACCTCTTTACAGAAGTTCATCGAATTTTTTCCTCCAGCCTGGCTTGGTGGTATCTACTGTACTTCCTTGTGTGAATTTTTCAATCAACTCTCTATCTCTGAAATCATCATCTAAGTGAATATTAATTCCAAGGTTGAGAATGGTTTTGTATTTCATTTCTCTATTAGTAAATAGAGTTTTTTCTTTTGGAAGTGCTACTTTTAATTCATCGAGTAAATCAAAAACAGTTTGATGTTCATTCTTTAACCCTTTGCCTGCATGCTCTGGACCATATCTTCTCGTAATCAAATACAAGTCAACGTTGTCATCTTCAGATAATTCTTTAAACAATTTCTGTACCTCTTTTTTGTGAGGGTTTTTACCACCATCAAAATGGTCATCGAGATTACCATCGTAATCAAAAGAAATCTTAATTTTCATAGCGCAAATGTAATATTAGTTAACTATAAATGCAACATTAAATTAAAAACATCGTATAAATAGAACATGGAGACAATTGAAAACAAATCTCTCACTATTTTAGATGTGAAAGAAATTTTAGGCAACATCAACTTTGCTGAACACTCATGTATCGACATGGGCTGGGATTTCGAGGCTGTGTTAGACTATATCAATGGAGAAGAACATTACTTCATTAGGACATCATTCAAAAGAAAGGATATTAACACTGGAGAGTTTGGGACTGGCTGGGGCAGATGGAATTCAACTCCAGCAGCTACTGCATCAGAAACTTCAGTTGTTATGACTGCTTGGGTATGTGTTAAGCTTATTGTTGAACACGAATTGCTTGAAGGTTTTGAATACCATCAGAAGAAAGTATTTAACCCTCACAAGGGAATTGAAGCATTGGTGTATCCAGATAAATTACCAGAGAAAAGATAATGGAAGAAGACGAAGATATAATATATACGCTAAGCGACCTTGCTGATTCATATGTTGATAAAGACATAGAGTCAATGGATGAATGGATGACTGTGATGAGTGATGAAGAACTCGCTGTGTTTCATAGAATGTGCAATCAAGACCCTTCAAGCAGAAGTGATAAGGATAATTATGAAATAAGCAAATTTGCTCTTGTCCTTTATTGTCGAGAGCTTGGCTTAAAGGAGTTAGCTATCACAAATGATTTAATGGGAAAAATCACTGGATACTTTGGTGTAAATATAATCGTTGAATCCCTTAGAAGAAAAGGTCTTGCCAAAACTGACGGGCCTTTATTTTTATATAAAGAAACAAGAATTACTCTCACAGGAAAAGGAAAGGAATACCTCGAAGATGTACCTCCAGAAGCAGGTGAAGATGAAAAAAGTGAATAAAAATAGAACATTCTTATTGAATATTACGTATAACAAGTGCTAAAAATATATTATGGCTGAAATAGAAACACCTTTAGACTCTAAGGTTAGAGTCAAATTGCAAGGACTGATAGAATCTAATACTATCAGGTCTGG
>Ga0307376_10006214_pt1 | contig 10621 bp, 5 predicted proteins | sample TR2MG_FD_202536 | JGI IMG/M metagenome (GOLD analysis project Ga0307376, IMG submission 202536) | Soil microbial communities from Risofladan, Vaasa, Finland - TR-2 | ecosystem: Environmental > Terrestrial > Soil > Coastal area > Acid sulfate soil | place: Finland: Risofladan, Vaasa | collected...
TCCCGTTTATCCAAACCGTTTCGGTTCCCGCCGGAGTCGGTGACGCAGCCGACATGGTGCTGCACGAGATCCGCTCACGGCTGAACTATCTCGTAGACGTGGGCCTCGGTTACCTGACGCTCGACCGTCAGTCACGAACCCTGAGCGGGGGCGAAGTTCAGCGCATCAACCTGACCACCGCGCTCGGCACATCGCTGGTGAATACGCTGTTCGTGCTCGATGAGCCGAGCATCGGGCTGCACTCGCGCGACATCGGGAGACTTATCGGCGTGCTCGAGCGGCTGCGGGACGCCGGGAATACGCTGCTCGTGGTCGAACATGATCCGGAGCTCATCCGCGCTGCCGATTTTCTCATCGATATGGGCCCCGGCCCCGGAGAACACGGAGGAACCATCGTATTTGCCGGCGACATACCGGCGCTTCTCTCATCGAATGAGTCACTTACCGGCAGCTATCTGCGCGGCGAGCGGACGGTTGCAGGCGCAGCCGCGGGGTTCAGCGTACCGGGTTCGGAGGTGCCGACTGCGAAACCGGAAGCTGCAATCGTCGTGCGGGGAGCCGCCGAGCACAACCTGAAGAATATCGATGTCCGGATACCGCTCAACCGATTTGTCACGGTGACCGGCGTGAGCGGTTCCGGAAAGTCGACTCTCATCGAGAACATACTCTATCCCGGCTTCCGTCGCCTGAAAAACCTGCCGGTCGAACAACCGGGCGCACATCGCGCAATAGAAGGAGTCGATCAGATCGACGAGGTGATTCTGGTCGATCAGTCGCCGATAGGAAAGACGACACGATCGAACCCGGCAAGCTACGTCGGGGCATTCGATGCAGTGCGCAAAGTGTTCGTATCCGACCCGGTATCCCGCGAACGGGGATACACACCGGGGACTTTCAGCTTCAATTCGGGTAAGGGCCGCTGCCCTACCTGCGGAGGAAACGGTTTCGAGCACGTCGAAATGCAGTTCCTGAGCGACGTCTATATACGTTGCCCGGACTGCGACGGAAGACGGTACCGGTCCGAGGTGCTGGAGGTAAAGATTACACGCCCCGGCCGAACCGACGGTCGGCGGGTCTCCATTGCCGATGTGCTCGACATGACCGTCACCGAAGCGTGTGACTTTTTCGCGCCGATTCCGGAGATTCTGCGACGCCTGAAGCCGCTCCAGGATGTGGGGCTTGGTTATCTCACGCTCGGCCAGCCGGTTCCGACGCTGAGCGGAGGCGAGGCGCAACGGCTGAAGCTTGCAGGTTATCTTGCCGGGGTCGCGGAAGACGAGGCATGGGCCCCCGGCACGGGCCGGATGCTCTTTCTGCTCGACGAGCCGACCACCGGATTGCACTTCGACGATATCGCCGTGCTGCTCACCGCGCTCAGGCGGTTGCTTGCAGCGGGCCACTCGCTTCTTGTCATCGAACACAATCTCGACGTCATAGCTGCTTCCGACTGGCTCATCGATCTCGGGCCGGAAGGCGGCGATGCGGGCGGAAGGCTCGTGTGCGAAGGCACACCCGAATCGGTGCTCCACGTTGCGGAGAGCCACACAGGCCGCGCACTTGCCCGCTACTTCCATAGCGACGGCACGCCGGGTTCACTCGGACTTGCGGGAACCGGGATTGCGGAGAAGGCTGCTCATCGCGGAAAGGTGCCTGACGCGCCTGCCGCCATCGTCATACGAAACGCCCGCGAGCACAATCTGAAGCACATCGACGTAACCGTGCCGCTGAACAAGCTCACGGTAATCACCGGGGTAAGCGGAAGCGGCAAGAGCACCGTGGCATTTGACATCCTGTTTGCCGAAGGACAGCGCCGTTACCTCGAATCACTCAACGCGTATGCGCGCCAGTTCGTGCAACCAGCCTCCCGTGCCGATGTGGATTCAGTCACGGGCCTTCCGCCGACGGTAGCCATCGAGCAGCGCACGAGCCGTGGCGGAAGAAAGAGCACTGTGGCCACCGTCACTGAAATCTATCACTTTCTGCGACTGCTCTTCGTGAAGCTCGGCACCCAGTACTGTCCTGACTGCCAGGTGGCGATAGAGCCGCAATCTGCCGAATCGATAGCCGCGCGCGTCATGAAAACCTATCGCAACCGGACAATCACCGTGCTCGCTCCGCTTATCACCGCGCGAAAGGGATACTATACCGATCTCGCCGCGTGGGCCGCGGGCAAAGGCTTCGGCTCTCTCCGCGTGGACGGCGTCGATACGAGCACCGCGGCCTGGCCACGCCTGAACCGCTACCGCGAGCATTCAATTCAGGCGCCGGTCGAGACAATCGAAGTGACGCCACGAGCGACAACGCAGCTGCGACAGGCGCTTGACCGTGCAATCGAGCTCGGGAAAGGGGTGGTGCACATCCTTCCGGCGGATGCCCCGGACGCAAACGAAGTATTCTCGACCGTGCGCGCATGCCCCTCCTGCGGCCGCAGCTTCGAGGAGCTTGATCCTCGACTGTTCTCGTTCAACACGAAACATGGGTGGTGCGAACGCTGCTTCGGAACCGGCATGCTCCTCGCAGGCTTCGACTCCGAACAGACCGGCGAGGAGATCTGGTGGAACGACTGGTACGAGGGCAGGGAGGTCGCCTGCCCGGACTGCAACGGCCGGCGTCTGCGCCCCGAGGCACTCTCTGTTCGATTCAGACAGAGCTCGATTGCTGACATGACGGCTCGCACCGTCTCGGACGCGCATCGGTACTTCGACTCCCTTCACCTGAAGGGCCGCGAAGCTGAGATCGGCAGAGACCTCATATCTGAAATCACGAGCCGCCTGAACTTCCTCGCCGAGGTCGGCCTGCCCTACCTCACTCTCGATCGCTCCGCCCCGAGCCTCAGCGGCGGCGAGGCACAGCGCATCCGGCTCGCCGCGCAGCTTGGTTCGAACCTTCGCGGAGTGTGCTATATCCTCGATGAACCGACTATCGGCCTGCACTCGAGGGACAACGACATGCTGCTTTCGACTCTCGATACGCTGAAAAGGAAGGGAAATACCGTCGTAGTTGTCGAACACGATGAGGAGACGATCCGGAGTGCCGACCACATCCTCGACCTGGGACCGGGCGGCGGAGTACACGGCGGTCACTTGCTCGCAGCAGGTACCCTCGATGAGATCATGAACCATCCTGACAGCGTGACCGGCAGACTTCTCGCCGCGCCCCATCATCACCCTATGGCAGCGCGAAGGCCAATTTCACCCGCCGGAGGCGCGTGGCTCAAGCTGCACGGCGCGCACACGCACAACCTGCACTCGATCGACGTGAGTATCCCGCTCGGCGCGCTCGTCTGCGTAACCGGGGTAAGCGGAAGCGGGAAGAGCACTCTCGTGCGGGACACTCTGCTGATGACACTGAGGAACATCCTGTCCGCACAACCGAACCGTGGACGGGGAAACCGGAAGCGTACGGCTCCATTGAGCGCAGGCAGGATTGCGGCAGCACTCTCGGGATGCTCGGCGATATCCGGCTTCGAGCAGATCGAGCGGGTGCTCGAAGTCGATCAGACGCCCATCGGTAAGACACCGCGCTCCTGCCCGGCGACCTACATCGGAATATGGGACCACATTCGCAAGCTCTACGCCGAAACACCCGACGCGAAGGTGCGCGGCTACACGCCGAGCCGTTTTTCGTTCAACGTTGCAGGCGGCCGGTGCACAGCCTGCGACGGTCAGGGCGTGCAGAAGATCGAAATGAGCTTCCTCCCGGACGTTTCGGTACCATGCGAGGTGTGCGGCGGTCGGCGGTTCGATGAAGAGACGCTTTCCGCAACGTTCAAGGGAAAGAGTATCTCGGACGTGCTCTCCATGAGCGTTGACGAGGCCGCCGATTTCTTCAAGTTTCATCCACAGGCGTATCACGCGTTGTCGCTGCTGCGGGAGGTTGGCCTCGGCTATCTTTCGCTCGGACAGCAGAGTCCGACACTGAGCGGCGGAGAAGCTCAGCGCATCAAACTTGTTACCGAGCTCGCGAAGGCAAAGCCCTCGGCCCCGCGCACACTCTACGTACTCGACGAACCCACGGTTGGTCTCCACATAGCCGACGTCGAACGGCTCGTCAGGGTGCTTCATCGCCTTGTGGATGCGGGGAACACCGTCGTCCTGATCGAGCACAATCTGGACGTGGTTGCAGAGTCGGATTGGGTGATTGATCTCGGGCCGGAAGGAGGAGACAATGGCGGCACCATTGTTGCCGAAGGATCGCCCGAGCAGATAATTGACGATGCACATGATCCGGCATCGCACACCGCCCGGTACCTCGCTGCTTTCCTGTCGCAACGCATTGCTACAGGCGGTGAATCACTGCCGAAGTAAGGAGCTACCATGATCGAGAACCGACGCGAGCTCATCAGGTTTATCGTAGAGGCGAAGCAGAATACCTACGCATCGGGAAAAAACGTGGTTGAACCGCGAACACCCGAAACACACGAGTACCGGTTCAGTGACGGGGACTTCCTCTACTCGGACACATACTATGGCGGCATCCAGTTCCTCGGCCAGGAACTGGTCAGCGTGCAGGGGAAGACGGTACTGGGCATGAACTACTATGGCCACACGCTCTCAGCGAACCTGCCGGGGAATTTCGGGGAGTTCCTGAAGGAAGCACTGCTGAAGGTACCGCCGTTTGCGCCGTACCGTGGTCCGCGCTATCTCAGGTCGGGTGTGCTCGAGTACTCCTGCAGCTGGGAAGGCGATCTCGAGGCGTTCTCCGGTGCCGAGAAGATTTCCGCCTCAGGTGCCGCAGTATATGAACTGCACTTCCATGGCGGTCTGATCGTATAATCGTCCGTATTCGCACATCGTTATTGCGTCCATCGGCCCCCTGTTGTACTCTGAGAACGCTACGTTCAGCGCGAAGGAGACAATTATGACAAAACGGACACTCGGCAACACCGGAATGGAAGTCTCGGTTCTCGGTTTCGGAGGGTTCCATCTCATCGAGATTCCCCGGAAGGAATCCGCCGATCTGCTGAATACCTATCTCGACCGCGGCGGCAATTACGTCGAAACAGCGGCCTCCTATGGCGACGGAATCTCCGAACGGAAGATCGGCGAAGGCATTGGTCACCGGCGGAAGGATTTCGTGCTCGCGACCAAATGCGGCGAGCGGACAAAAGATGCATATCTCGCAAGCGTCGACCGGAGCCTCAAGTTTCTGCGCACGGACGTAATCGATATCCTGTTCATGCATGGTGTGCAGACATTCGAGGATGCGGACCGCATCCTGGGACCCGGCGGGGCGATGGAAGGCGCGGTCCAGGCGCAGAAGGCGGGGAAGATCCGGTTTATCGGAATAACGGGCCACGGCCGGCCGGACGTGCTGATCTATTCACTCAAGCAGCATCGATACGACGTGCTCATGACCGGTTTCAACTATCTCGACCGGTTCAACTACCCGACAACCGAGCAGGAGCTGCTGCCGCTCTGTCGCACGCAGGGCACAGGACTCCTGGCGATGAAGGCGGTTGCCGACGGCTATCTCTACCGCTCCGCTCCTGCGGCGCTCAGATATACTCTCAGCCTGCCCTACGTCGCGTCGGTAGTTGCCGGAATGAATACGCCGGAGATGCTCGATGTCGATTTCCGGATCGCGAACAGCCTTGCGCCGATGACCGACAGCGAGAAGGCGGACCTCTACCGCACAGCTCCCGAGCTTGGCGACTACGTGTGCCGACTCTGCAACAAGTGCAACGTGAACGGATTCGACCCTCAGCAGGTCTTCCTGCTTGAAGGGCTGTACGACCGCCAGATGGATTCGGGTCGCCTGGAAGAGACGGCTCAGTATGCACTTCGTGAGCGACTGCGTTTCTGGTTCGCCCAGAACACGAAGGCGCGCGAAGAGTACGCTGCCCTGAAGGTGCAGGTCGATCCCGGTAAAGACTACAGCGAACTGAATAGGCACTGCCCCTATGGCATCGATATTGACCGGAAGCTGAAAGTAGCACACGGCAAACTTTCAGGCGACGGTTACATGTTCTGAGAGCCGATCGCGGACAGGGAGACATGTCCGCGATCTCAACATGCTCACACTGGATACTTGACTCTCAATACTGCATTGAGTAACTTGAGTAACAGAGGATTCAAACGTGAGCACACAAGCAAATCGCTTTCCGTTGAAAGTATCGAACACCGTGGTCCGGATTGTGGCCGCAGAGGTCTTTGTCGTTGCGCTTCTTGCATTGCTATTGCGCAGCCCCTGGATTACTCTGGCGCTTGCACTCGACTTCAGCATCCGCGCGCTCGTGACGCCGCTTGCCAGCCCGCTTCGCCTGGTCGGATCATACGCCGTACTTCCGCTGATCCGCGCACGTGACGCGCTGGTTTTCTTCTCCCCGAAGCGCTTCGCCGCGATGCTCGGCCTCTCACTGACGGCAGTAGCATTCATCGCGCTCGCCGCATCGGCATACGCGGTCGCTGCCGTGGCTCTTGGAATACTGCTCCTCTTCTCGTTTCTCGAGGCGGCATTCGGCTTCTGCGCCGGCTGCAAGATCTACGGCTTTCTGATGCGCCTTGGGGTGATCCCCGAAAGCTGGTGCCCCGAATGCGTCTCCATGTGAGACGCATCCTTCCGACCTGCAACTGATTCGACACGCACGCCGATCGCCGAGAGAATAGTCCCCCCTACTGATGTCCCTCCGTGCTATAGTGGATACAAACCACACGCACGGAGGTATTTCTCATGGAGAACTTCAATTTCTCTATGCCCACCCGCATCGTCTTTGGTCGGGAGAGCGAACAGCAAGTCGGCCCGGAGACGGCCCGAGTCGCCCGGAAGGTGCTCCTGCACTACGGCAGCGGGAGCATCCGCAGGAATGGTCTTTACGATAAGGTAGTAGCTTCACTTGCCTCATCCGGTGTGAGCTTCGTAGAGCTCGGCGGAGTTCAGCCGAATCCACGCTTGAGCCTGGTAAATGAGGGAATCCGGATCTGCCGCGAAAACAAGATCACTGCGATCCTCGCAGTTGGCGGCGGAAGCGTCATCGATTCGGCAAAAGCAATAGCGGTCGGCGTTCCCTACGCGGGGGATGTCTGGGACTTCTACACCGGTGCCGCACAGCCTGTCGAAACCCTTCCGGTAGGCGTTGTTCTCACAATTCCGGCGGCAGGAAGCGAAGCGAGCAAAAGCTCGGTAATAACAAATGAAGAGGGCAGCTACAAGCTTGCGCTCGACATCGACCTGATCAAACCGGTCTTTGCAGTGATGAATCCTGAATACACCTTCACGCTCCCACCCTACCAGACCGCATGCGGTGCTGCCGACATCATGGCGCACATCATGGAGCGATACTTCACGAACGTCCGCAACGTCGAACTCACCGACCGCCTCTGTGAAGCAACGCTGAAGACAATCATTCGCAACGTTCCCATCGCACTGAACGAGCCGAAAAACTACGATGCGCGCGCCGAGATAATGTGGGCAAGTACCGTGGCTCACAACGACCTGCTCAGCACGGGCCGCACCGGGGACTGGGCTTCTCATCGCATCGAACACGAACTGTCGGCACTCTACGATGTGGCCCACGGGGCCGGACTCGCAGTGGTCTTTCCCGCCTGGATGAAGTTCACCTACAAACACGATCTGAACCGATTTGTTCAATTCGCGGTCAGGGTCTGGGACGTCGATCAGGATTTCGCGCATCCGGAACTCACTGCACTCGAAGGCATCGGTCGCCTCGAAAAGTTCTGGTCAGGAATCGGATTGCCGGTCACGCTGAAGCAGCTGAAGGTTCCTACCGACCGTATCGATGAGATGGCAGGTCGAGCTGTCGAACAGGGAAGCATCGGAGCGTTCGTCACAATCAGGAAACCGGAGGTGGCCGGAATCCTGCGACTGGCAAGTTGAGCCAGCAGGGAGGCAAAAGTTCTGTGTCAGTCGTCGGGAAACTCGTAGTATAATATTTATAAGGGGGTAGCATCATGGTGAGCTTCATGGAGAATATTGGTGAAGCTGCGGGAGATATCTGGAGAGTTCTGGAGCAGAATGGCGGCCCCTTGACGACGACGCAGATTAAGAACCGAACCGAACTTCCTGTAAACCTTCTCTTCGCGGGAATTGGCTGGCTTGCCAGAGAGGGGAAAGTCAACGTATCCGGAAGCGGCAAAAAGATAGAACTCTCCCTCAAGTAGCCGACCCTCGACTGAGGAAAGGAGCATGAATGATTCGCACGGAGCGGTCATCGGCAGATGAAATCCTTGTGCCAACGGTTGAATCGAATCTTCTGCTGACAGATCGGACGGACGTCTCAGGCGAGATCGAGCGCGCAGTCCGACTTGAAATTGCCCGTGCCTTTGCCGAGAGTCGAGCGTTCACCGCGCTTCCGGACGTGCGCCTGCTGGACCTGTTGCGTGCCGGCATACCTGCCGCTGACCTGCAACCGGATCTTCACCGGTTGCAGGACCGTATCATCGAACAGGTGGCAGCGGGCGACCAGACCGAAGAGCAACGGCTCAAGGACGACGGACGGCTCTCCGCCCGGCTCATCAATGCACTCACGTGTCTCCATCAGGCAATTGCATCTACCGAAAGACCACAGCTTCAGACGCGCCGCTTCGTACTCATGCGGGAATCTCCCGGAACTCTCGGACTGCAGGCGGCAACCCTCGAGATCCTGTCGAATGATCAGGCGGAGGGGAAAAAACCGCAGACTGCCTTTGAGCCAATCATTGCCCGGGTCGGCAAAGGACCGCAGTGGGTTGAAGCGCCGACGATCTACCTGCCATTGAGAGTCTTCGATGTCATTCTCACCGATCGGCAGCACGGGAGATCGCTCCTTTTTGCGGCGCTTGTGCAACTCCTCCTCGTCGAAGAGCGTGCGATCGAGACCGGCTACGCCCATACAGAAGAACTTTCAGCGGATGAGATAGCCTCACTCAGAAACCTCGCGACGGCAATCGTGGAAGCTGCGCCTGCGCCCGCGATTGCCCGCGAAGTGGCTGCGCCGAAACCGGCGCCGGTAAAGCCGTTCACCGAACGAAACCGACTACAGATCCTTGCGCTGCTTGACTCGCGCGATCCGTCCGACGGATCGCTCTTCGATTTCGCATCGAACATGAAGGCGATCGATGAAATCGAAAAGCACGCACGCAGGTACCGCAAGAGCGGTGACCGGGCATCTCTCCGGGAAATAGTCCGGCTCGCGGTGGCCGCTTCGGGCCACGATCTTCACGAAGTGCGGAACCGCGCCAATCTCATTCTCGAGCGCCTGTTCTCGGCAAAGGACTTCGATGCGCCGCTTGCGACGAACTTTGCGGGAATCGTCACCGGCGAACGGTATGCCTTCTCGTTCCCGCTCACTGAAGGCAAACACAGCCACATTCTGCGTATTTTCCGCGGAAAACCGGTGGATGGGCTGATAACCGACCGTGATATTGAATTTGCAGATGTAGAAATGACACTGGACGCATCCCGGGGAGTCTTCGTTGCAGAGCACCAGTTCACCGAGATCGGCAGCTACGACTACCTGGTCTATCGGAGGAGTGGAAAGTCGCTGCAGTGGATCAATCAACGCAGGTGCAGCGGGCGGATAAATGTCATGCCCGACCTCGCCGGTGAAATCGTCCTGGAAATCTTCCCGGACATTCACGGCCATTCCCGCATGTACTGGAGAGACGGTTCCGGTCATCCCGGGCTGGTCTACAACGAAAACGGTGAGATTATCCGACTTGGCCGATTTTCAGACGTTACGGCACACCTCGAAGACCTGAAGGAACGCTATCGCATCACCATGATCTATATGCTCGGTGTGCAGCAGCGCGGAAAGAACCGCGAGGACTGGGCGCCGGAAGCGACATCCCCTTCGCCGTTTGCACCGATGAGTCTGACTGTACTGGAGCCGTCGCTCGGCGGCGAGACGGAGTTCCGCGAGCTGGTAGAGCGGGCGCATGCTCTGGACGTGCGGGTCATCGTCGACACGATTCCGCATCTGAATCGTCACGCCACCGAGGTACCGGACGACTGGCGGGTGCGCTGCTACGACGAGAACGGCCAGCTTGTAGTGCGCGCGTCCACAGACGGTAAGTTCGGAAGCTGGAATGACGGCGCGCTCATGAACTACCGCAAGTTCGAGGTGTGGGAGTGGCTCACGAACTCCGTAGTGAAGCTCATCAAAGAGTTCGGCATTGACGGCATTCGCTTCGATTCGGCCCACTCGGTTCCGATCATGATGAAGAGGAACAACTTTCCATTCCTGTATGACAAGTCACGGAACGTCTCCGACATTGTCGAAGGCACCATTATCGTAAACGATCGCGAGAACGACCAGTTCATCACCACCGGCTACTATGACTCAGCGTGCCGGGAGGTTATAGCAAACCCCTTCCAGACCTACCTTGTCGGGGCAATTCACCAGGCGGTCCGGGAAACCGGCAAGAGCTTCTTCGTCTATCTCGCAGAGTGTTACTGGGGCCGTGAACGATATCTCGCAAAGAGCGGAATAGTCCCCTACAATTCTGCGCTGTTCAAGATCTGCGAGCAGATTATTCACGGCACGACCGATGTCAGAGAGATCTACCATCTGTACGACAGCTACTACCCACAGGCGCTGCCGCCGGGCACCGAACTTCTGGGTATTCTCGGGAACCACGATGAACGGCGCGCCCTGAACACCTTCGGTCAGAGGGGGCTCAAT
>Ga0307376_10006215_pt1 | contig 10621 bp, 26 predicted proteins | sample TR2MG_FD_202536 | JGI IMG/M metagenome (GOLD analysis project Ga0307376, IMG submission 202536) | Soil microbial communities from Risofladan, Vaasa, Finland - TR-2 | ecosystem: Environmental > Terrestrial > Soil > Coastal area > Acid sulfate soil | place: Finland: Risofladan, Vaasa | collected...
CCCTACCAAGCTCATCCAGCAGACCACTCCGGTTCGTTGCCTCGAGCTTGGCATGGACAGGTTTGCTCGAGCAACAGTGATTCGGAGCCTGGATGGAAACCTTGTGTATTTCAGCCAGGAATTTCCTCTTGGACCAGAAGATCTGGTTCGAAGAGCTTATCAGGACAAGAAGAATGACCTCACAGGAATTTCTGGAGTTACTCCGGCGCTCGACCTGGCATTCCGCTTTGCCTCTCAGCAAAGAACATTGGCAGAAGAGAGACGGCGCGAACTGGAAAGACTCAGGGAGGAGGAACTCAAACGTCAGGCTGAACACGAGCGACTTGAAAGAGCCATGCGGGATGCCGGTACCGCTGTCGGCCGTAGAGCATTGGCAAAAAGAGATTTCGAAACTGCTGCAAGAGAAGCTCTTCGAATCTCAGGAGCTGAGTTGCTGGACGTCCGAGACTCCTACCACAAGGGAGAGAAAGTGGTGCAATACCTCTTCCGTCACCGGCGTCTTGAGTGCGTCGTTGATGCAAACACCTTACGTATCATCGACGCTGGCGTCTGCCTCAGTGACCACGACGGAACGAAGGGTGACACCTTCTTCACGTTGGAGTCGCTACCCGGTGTCATTGGAGAAGCAATGGACGGTGACAAACTTGTAGTGTGGCGTCACGTAGGTGACGACGAGGAGGACTGGTAGATGTACATCGACAGCTCAGGATACACATATTTCCGAGGCACAGAGACGTGCCACTCTCGTGCCCCGTTTTTGATTCTGGTGCAGCCTCCTGGAGTTGAAGGAGGCAAACAGCCAATCCGAGCTTTGGTCCGAAAGGTAGCCTTGCACCAGATGGGCAACTTCATGATGGGGTCTGCTCGAGCATTCGGGCACCGCATTACTATCTCCGGAGCGTACGGCTCCGATGGGTTGCCCCGGTCGGTACCACAGGAAGTCTACGACAAGGCCATTCCGGTGCCACAAGAACTGGTTGATGCCCGGAACAAAGGAGAGGGGTGGAATAGTGCTGGCACCGAAGCTCCTGCAATGAGGAACTGGGCGGTAAAAACTTTCCTGAAGGAGAAGTCATGAAGTTCTCATTCTGTGAAAGTGTTCATGCAGGGCCGTTGTCTCTTTGGCACCTAAGAAAGCTGACAGAGGTTGGCAAGAAACTAGGGGGTGGCATCGACACTCCCTCCTTATGTGGAAGAGTGAAGCGGGGTTGGGACTTGGAGGTTGATATCAATGAGTTCCATCTGAACAACAACACTTGCCTGGATTGTCAGGCTGAATATCGAAAGCAATCAATATGACACCAAAACTCAAAGCTTTGTATGAAGAGATTGCTGCGCTGACCAAACCAAAATGCGGTCAGTGCAGAGTTCCACATGGTTGCTGCAACAAGCATCAGTGTGAGTTGACCGAGCGGTATGCGGCCGAGATGGGGGTAATGCTTCAGCGCACGGACCATCCAGATCTACCATTCTTGGGAAAAGATGGTTGCGTAGTACCCCCACACCATCGACCCATCTGCTCCGTGCACGTTTGTGAAAATCACATCTGGTCCAGTGAGGAATTTCACGACAAGTACTTCCAGCTAAGAGATGCCATCTGTCAGTTGGAGTGTGGTGCCGATGAATACCCATTCAACTGTGCCGAGTGCCAAGATGGAGATGACAATGCCAGCGCTAGAAGTGATTAGAGATCGCATTGCAGAAGTCATGAAGTGGGATCGCAAGGGAGTCGACTCATTCAGTCTTCCAGCCCTTCAGTCTTTTGTGCGAGGAAAAGACAACAAGCTTGACCAGGACTTGAAAGACATCATTGAGTCCGGACAGCACTTATTCGTCAAGGAGGAAAGATAATATGAAGGTACTCATATTGAAAGAGAAGCATGGAGACGTCTACTTTGCTGCCCCCGTAGACAAAGAAGGTGTCGTCATGCTCCATGTGGTCAAGAAGCGCCACAAAAGTGGTTGGTATGACACAGTGGAGGGCGAAGAGTGGGAGCTTCTGCAGAAATGCATACGAGACGACGACTTCACTGCGGCTATCGACTTCTTCCGACTTCGCCAGAATGCAGAGTACGAAGACTGGGATCTAGTGGATGCTCACATCCTGCCAGGTGCTCAGTACGCCTACAGCCCACTGCCCATAGGATGCCGAGCTCGGTTTGTGGAGATCGGAGATCGAGCAGAGATCTTGATGGAGACGTTCATCCAGGGCAACCGTAAGTCCATGTTGGAGGACCTAGTGAACATGGAACCCAAAACTGCTCTTGCCATCTTGGCTGAGATCATGTGCTCCTACGACAGAGAGCACCGTGTAGATCTACAACGATTCCTGAAGGAGATGGCATGAGTGAATCCGCCGTCCATTTAGTGGGTGTAGTTCACAAAAGCGTAGAAGGTGAGGAGCTTATCATCTTCTACGCCATAGATGAATGGGACAACACAGGAAGAAATGAAGCTCTTAAAGTAAAACGCCGGAGAGAAAGGGAGCTCAAGAAAGGCGAAGAAGTTCGCATGGCTTTGTGGTCTATGTCTCTTGGGTTCATGGAGAAGGGAACAAGGTCACATGAGTAAATCAACAGTGGAAACCATCTATCGCATCGTGGACGACATAGTAAGTGATTTCTTCTACTACGACAGAAAGGAAGATGAAAACCTACCCGTAGGTGAGATAGAGAGGGAAGTCAGCATGGGGAATATTTCTGCTGACGACATCATCAAGCGGTTTGCCAAAGGGGTCAAAGAGCACTTGGAGGGAGAATGATCGAAGTAGCATTGGTCTTCGACAAACAAGGGAGGGCGCTATTCTGGCCTGCTCCAGATGGAAACACGTCGGGCTCCATAGATGATTCCAGTAACCTCTGGGATCGTATCTGGCGCAATCGTGTGGAGGTCGGTGGGGTAGCGCACACTCATCCATGGAATGGATCGCCATTTCCATCGGAGACGGACACTACCACTTGGCACGCCATCGAGCGTGCATTGGGAAGGAAACTCATCTGGCCCATTGTAAGTATGGACGACGTTACCTACTTTCGAAGGTTCCAGAAGGATGGGGTGGAGTTCTACCAAGCGGTGAACTTCAAACCCAAGAACACAACTCATTGGATGGAAAACGTCATTGAACTGCGACGATTGTCGTCGCGCTAACACGGAGATAATCATGGTAGACAACGAAGCAATGGTTCCTGCTCCCGATATGGCAAAGCTGACCATCACCTACAATGGTCAGCAGGGTGATTTGCCAGATCTGATCCCCTACGATGCTGCCGATGCTGACGTCAAACAAATGGCGTTTGAAAGTCTCAGCAATGGCTACATCCCCGGCATCGACGCCGTGGCCGACGCCCAGCTCACGGACTTCGTCGTGGATCGTTTCCCCGCCCGTGACGACGTCCCGTTCAATCGTCTGAGTCTACGCCCCAAAACGCCCTTTGGGATGCTGGAATGGAGATGACAGATGGAACTCAAAGCAGAGCCAGGGGCTATCGAGCAAATGCGAAGTAGCCCATACAACTATGAAGATACCAAGTGGGCTGCATACCAAAACGTAGCCATGGACAGCGGCTCCCTTGGTCATCTTCAATTTCTGGCCATTGGGCCTAAGAACACTCTCAAAGAAGCTTCCAAGAAGGCACCAGATACTCAACATGGCACGGGCTGGAAATACCAGTTCGTGGGCTGGGTAGATCTGGAGACTGGAGAAGTACTCAATGCCCATGAGTGAGAACAGTCTTTGGCCAAAACCAACTGAAGACGAGCCCAGCATGGAGCAGCTCGAGGAGTGGGGCTTCGACGGGGTCGTGGAAGCTACTGATGGCTGTCAGGTAGAGCCGGATGGGGTGTGCCCACATGGATACCCCTCCTGGTTCATTCAGCTAGGAGTGATGTGAACAATCTAGAATTTCGTTGCAAAGCCTGTAACCGGTTGCGCCCCGATGCGCGGATCTCAGTGAAAAGTCTCGACACGAGTTCGGCGCACGGGATGCCCTCGGGTACCCTCAAAGAAAATTTTCAATACTGTAATGACAACCCGTCTTGCACCGCGGCTGCCATTCAATGGAAAGGATATCCTCTCAATGAAGCTAAGCGATCTGAACCTACTAGACGTAGGAGTCGGCATTGGATTGACCGGCTGTGTTTTTGGAGACGATAAGACCAACTACCTCTGCATGTTCCCAGATCAGGATGCATCACTCAAACAGGCAATACTCGAGATGCCTCTGGGGGATTGGAATACATTTCTGCGTCAGACTGACCTGGTCGAAGTTGAGGTTCTTCAACAGGACAAGAACGGTAAGCTCTCCAAGGCCATCATGCGAAAGACGCAGAGATTGATCGAGCAACGAGTGTCGTGGATGGTCTACAAGAGGGACAAGTATGCCTGCCGATATTGCGGTAGGGATGATGTTCCACTGACCGTTGATCACTTGGTGCTTTGGGAAGAAGGTGGGCCCAGCATCGAAGAGAATCTTGTAGCTTCCTGCCGCAAGTGCAACAAGACCAGAGGCAACATGCACCTTGAAGACTGGCTCCATCACAAATACTACGAGCGAGTGTCCACTGGTGATGGTGGGAAGTGCCCTGGCATCTCCCCACAAGCCCAAGAGGATCTGAAGGCTCTGGTAGGCACACTGAAGAACATCCCTCTCAAGATTCACAGGAGAGAACGCAAGTGACTGAGTACGAGAAGAACTACTCGGTTGTGGGGATAAATGGGTTTCAAAAAGGGAGCCTAACCTTCGCCGAGGCAGTTAAGCTCTCACAACAAATGCGAAGACAGATGAAGACCGCTGGCTGGAGTGGAAAAGTTAGTATCCGCTTCCAAGATGGATCGGAGGTGAAGCTCTGTAGAATTTGTGGGGAGAGGGCAGTAATGGATTCAGGGACTGATCATTGTGGAAGCGAAGAATGCATTCCGTTTTAGAAGGGGAATACACCGGTGAAAATATCACTCACGTTCAAGACACCCGACGTTTGTCATCATGCAGCTGAGAACCTAGTTGGTGGCGACGATGACGAAGACGAGAAAGAGCAAGACAATCGCATCAAGGAAGTAGAGGTTGAGATCAAAAGGTTGCTCTACCCTTGGGTTAGGAATGGTGAATGCGTCACCATCGACTTTGACACCGACGACGGCACTGCCGTGGTTAGGAAGAAGCGATGAACACGGCCAAGAACTACTTGTTCAGAAAGGCCCCCAAGCTGATTCAACTCTTTGGAGACAAGACCCGCAAGGTTGAGTCCTCCGAACACATCATTGAGTTCCCTGGAGGTGCGATTGAAGTGGCCCGTACCACCGATGGTGAATACTGGGCTCACATCATCATCAACAAAGGGGAGGTACTTGAGGATTGTGAAGGGTCGCAATCCGAGAGGGGCGTCATTGTGGGCACGCGGGTCGACCGGGCAACCGGATCGATAGACGAGCTCGAGGACCATGAGCGTGTGAGGCAGATAGCTGTCTTGATACGCACGGAGAAACCATGATCACAATCATCGGTGCTGGTGCTCTCGGGTCTCACGTAGCCCTGTTCCTTCGGAATGTAGGGGAGCTCGAGGTCGTCGACTTTGACAGGGTGGAGCAAAAGAACATCCTGGCCCAGTTCCACTCCAAGATGGGTTTGCGAAAGAACAAGGCTTTGGCGCTATCACAGTCCATGCAAGGGCTGTTCGGCGTCAAGGTCAGGACTGTTCCACACAGGCTCACCAAGGATAACTGGAGCCAGATTCTCAAGGATGCAGATCTCATCCTAGATTGCACAGACAACATCGCTGCTCGAAACCTCATCCATGAATGGTGGGACGAGTACGCAGTGCCTGTACTGCACGGGGCGTTGTCTGCTGATGGCACCTTCGCCCGCATTGTGTGGGCTGAAGACTTTACAGCTGATGCTGAAGGAGAAGATGGGGAAGCTACCTGCATTGATGGAGAGCATCTACCATTCTTTGCCATGGCGGCGTCGCTCATGGCGGGGCAGGCTCAGTTCTTTCTCAAAACTGGGAAGAAGATGAGCTTTCAGTTATCCCCAACTGGGATTGTTAGGCTAACCTAGTGCTCTGCACCAAAGACCAACTTGGTGTTTGAATTCTGAGAGATCGGGGGCCGCTTGGCCCCCTTTCTTTAGCTGAATCTCGTCCCATCCTTCAGTTGTTCACTGATCTTCTCCAAACACCATCGACGGTACTTGTTGCTCATGAGCTTTGCAGTCCAAGAAGCCAATGGCATGGGCAGCACGTAGAAGTACCAGTGAGGGCCGTGGTTATTTATCAGATAGGTCACGGGAGGAACGTAGAGGGCAACATAAACCATGAGGTGAATGGCCGCGCCCTGTAGGTCAATATGTCTGAACTCGTTCACCCGTACACTTCCAAGAGGAACGCTTTGTCTGCTGGGCTCACACAGTAGATACTCCGGGATACCGAGCCATACATGACAGATAGGCCGCTCTCATCATGGCCCAACCCTAAACAATGGCCTAGCTCATGCTGTAAGGCTCTGGCCAAGGATAGGCTCGGTAGATTCTCCCAATTGGACATATAGACGACAGCATCCTTGAGCTCTCCAGAGTTGCTGATGGTGAGGTGTGCATAAGCAACAGTACTGTCCTCTGTCTTCATAGTGAGGGGGTCATGACGCTTCACGGGAATAACTCTGCCGGTACCGATGTCCCCCAGTGGCATAAAGAGTTTGATCCCGATCTGCTCATTCCAGAACTTGCACCCGGCGCGCACTGCATTCAGTAGCTTTGGCACTTCTTCTTTGAGAAACTCCTCTTCACCAACAACGAGTGTGATGGGTATCCACTTCCTGTTCCATCTTTGGATTCCTGGCAGGCCGGTAATCTCCTTCTTTTTCTTGCGAAGGACCCCATAGGCAATCAGCCCACAGGAAATCACACTGAGAATGGCAAAGAGAATCTTCAAGATCATAGTCGTGCTCTTCTCGTTTTGACGGTGGCCACCTTGGCGATATCCAAGAGTTGGTCATGTCGTAGCTTGTCGACGAACCGTGCCCACACTTCTTGCGCATTGTTCTCGGGGATAGGTGGTATCTCAATCCACCCTCTTGTCCTCTGTTTGTCCACCAACTTCCCGTTCCTCCAGACATAGACGGTCTTGCCTGGTCTCTTTGGTGGGCGCTCTCCATAAGCACTCCGATGATTCTCTCTGAACGCTTTCTCACGTTCCTTGTCGAACTCTCTTCTATTGCTTCCTTTACCCATTGCAAACTCCATCAATGCCCGGGGCATTAATCAGCGACGGTAGATAATAGGCCAACTCAGTCGTATGACCAAGACCCTTCCTCCGGTTTGAAATCGACTGGCAGTAACGTCACTGAGTTTTCATGAACTTTGTTCACGAAGAGCCGATACAGGCGTCGGCATTTCTCACAGCCGTGGACCGCTTCGAGGTGAAGCCCTCCCCAGTTACGAGAGACCTTCATTATCTCCCCTTCCTTGGTCGAAGTGGGATCTTGATCGGCCCATCAGTCACTTTACTCTATGTTTTCCAGAGCCAACTTCTTTACGAGCTTTCAGCACCCGAAGGTATTCACCCTCACGCACGGACTCATTGTCACATCCTTCTGAAGTACACTTCCACACACCAGACCGGATGGGCAAGTTGGATGTTCCTGTTGGCAGGATTCCGTGGTCTACACAGAACACAGCTTCTTCGGGTAGATGTGAATAGAACATGGTTATCTCCTCTTGTTTCAGTATTGCGATGTGGTCAAGCAAGTCTGCTCTATCGTGAGCTGCCTGACTCGCGTTCACCGGCGACAGGTCCCTTTGAGTGACACCTGCACTCCTCTCCTGACTGGCCCAACGGTCGGACCGCTCCCTGATTTCTTTGAGCTCCACCGGGGTCAATTTTGGATCATTTCCAAACTGGCTCATCGTGGTCCCCACCTGGTCTCAGATTTCAGGAACTGCTCGTAGTATGGTGGTCCATCAATGTAGGCTACGCGCTGACAGGAGTAGCTGAGTCGCTCCACCAAATCTTGGTATTCCTTCAGAGACATCTCTGGCTTGAGATGCTGGATCTTGACCATGTCCCGGCCCTGGACTTTGGCAACAAAGATGAGCCACCCGACGTTCTTGTAACCAACATCTATGGCGACGTCTGTCTTCAGCAATTTGAAAAGCTCGTGATAGCTTTCTCTCAATGCCTCGAGGTTTTTGGATTGGGTTCGAATCCTGGCACCAGTCTCCATGAGATCTACTTGGACTCTAGTGAGATGCTCCCCGAGACCCACCTTCTCCAAGCGGTACCGCCGCTCTTGAAAAAGGATAATGCTCAAAACAATGACGAGGATGACTTGGGTTGCCAGCATGGTACACCTCCTTGCGGGCAGTTATTGCGGCAGCACGTCAGGGGGTGTACCCGGGTGATTTGCACCAACCGGCCTCTGACGCCTGCCGCGTGAATATTCACAGTACCTACATAGGCTCACTTACTGCAAGCAAATATTCACAGTTTTTTGGAATAAGATTGTTAATAGGTTCCAACACCTTACTTTTACAGAACAAGGGAGTGAACAGTATGGATTTCGCAAGTTTCAAATCGCAGTTTGTAGAGCAGTTGTATGACGAGTACCACGTCAAGTTGTACCTGAAGGATTGTGCTGGTGGCACACCAATGAACAAGGACCTCATTGGTGGATGGATCAATGCCACCAACAAGGACAAGTCCGAAGAGGAGCGCCGGGCTCTCATCGACGCTACTCTGGAGAATCTCCCGGAGCTCTCCGAAGAGAAAGAGTCCAAGAGCTGGGTGGGCTTCAAGTCCGACAAAAAGACCGGCCACCTGTTCATTGAAGGCCGGTGCGTGAAGGCTATGCTGAAGGAAGCCGCCAACATCATCAAGGACCTCGCGCCCAATGGTGGCAACCAGGTCGGCAAGAACAAGGGTAAGCCCAAAGGGGTCACCGCGTTCAAGTCCAAGGTTGCCGACCGTGTCTTCGTAATTGAGGACCGGGTCTACTTCAAACGTGATGGTGAGTTCATCACCTCCGATACGTTTGACGAGGACAGCGGTACTGAAGATGAACGGGAAGAGCGCCCCGTCCACGCCATGACTCCGCAAGGCCCTCGGTCCAGTTTGAAGAGGACAGACATCCTCAAGGATGTGGAGGTGGAGTTCCATATCCGCCGCCTTGCCACCAATGATGTCCCAGAGCCGGCTCTGTTCGCATGCCTCGTGTATGCGCAACAGATCGGACTGGGTGCCGACAGGTCCCAGAGCCGCGGTGTCATGAAAGATGTGGAGTGCGAGAAGATCAAATCAGCATCCAAGAACGTCGAAGCTGCTGACTGACCCAACCGTTTGCCGCAGGGTTCCTCCCGGTTCCCTGCGGCAGACACTGACAAACCAAATGACAAGCCGATTCTACTCCAACCGCCCCGCACCTAATGACGCCCCCGGCTGCGCCCAGTCGCCTACTGCCCGACTGACTACCCTACTCGCGACAGCTCGCCTCGAGCCTTGCGACGACCCGTCCCTTCCCACCCACCTGCCCCGCCACACCAAATGACGTGCTCGATCATCCCGTGCTCGATCAACCCCAAGCAAACCATGTGACTATTCGCACCAAAACGGCCCTACCCGGTCTGACACGCCATCCCAACACGGCACCGCCCAAGTCGTGCCCCACCATTTGACGTTACCTGCCAACTCCACCCTCCCCCTGTGACACCCTGAACCACACCGAACCTGCTGACTTCCCAAGTCGGCCCGTACTCGAGCAAATCGAGCCAAATGACATGCCGCCCCTTCCCCACCCGACCCATCCGACTACCCAAAGCGCACCTGGTCTCCCCTTCCCCTTCCGTTTGACATGCCGCCTCAGCCCCACCCGGCCCGTACTCAATGACATGCTACGCCGTTTCCATTCCCCGCGTCCCGTTCCAAATGACATTCCGACCCTACCTGAGCCCAGCCCAATGACGGGCCATCCCTGCCCAACCTGACCCCTCTGACTGGCCGAGCCGTCTCGACTCCACCCATTTCAAACCCTGTCGTCCCGCACGACTGGTCGAGCCAACCCAATTCCGGTCCACCCAAATGACACTCCGCCCCTACCCTCGCCAGAACCAGCCACATGACGTATGACAAACCCATTCAGGGAGCTCTGGGCCTCATCGGCCCATCTCCCGCTCTATGTAATCAACTGGAGGTACCATGATTGAGGAAGTACGAGAGTCGAAGAAGCAACCAAAAATAAAGTACCTAATATTCGACAAGGAAACCCCAATGTTCGGTCGCCCCTGCAAGGGGCCGGACATTCTGAAGGATAAGGATGCCCGCAAGGGTGCCTATGTTGAGGCATGGGTTGATGGAGACCTGGAGACCAGGTGGGAACTGGTTAATGAGGAGATCACAGTCACCTGGGGAACTGACAAGACAACCCAATTCCATCCCAATCCTACTGACATGCCACGCCGTTTCCATTCCCCACGTTCCGTCCCAACCGACTAGCAGAACCATCCCACCCCTGCCCAAATGACAATCCCGCCCGTGCCTCGACGGAGTCAGACCAGGTCGATCCAATCGACGAGTCTGGCCTTCTCCTGCCCAGCTCAACCAAGCCCACCGACGACCCGCCCCCAGCCCAACCATC
>Ga0307376_10006218_pt1 | contig 10616 bp, 8 predicted proteins | sample TR2MG_FD_202536 | JGI IMG/M metagenome (GOLD analysis project Ga0307376, IMG submission 202536) | Soil microbial communities from Risofladan, Vaasa, Finland - TR-2 | ecosystem: Environmental > Terrestrial > Soil > Coastal area > Acid sulfate soil | place: Finland: Risofladan, Vaasa | collected...
TCCTTTTCATTTCGAAAGATCTTTCCTTCTCATCTTCTTAGGCCATATTCCGGGAGAGGATCTTTATCTAAGGTGGACCCGAGCCTACAATCCCTAAACTGACTGTCGGAGCGCTCTCTATGGACCAGTCACAGTTCCAGGCCTACGAAGTGGCCGGGGCAACCGATATGAATCGGTTGCACCAGTTTCCCCAAGACTATTTCAAGGAAGTAGTTGAGGGGTTTATTGGCGACGTCAGTGACGCCCTTTTCGGCACAGCTGGCTTCTCTTCAGCTATCGTAGCCGGACCTAGCATCGACATCACCATTGCCGCTCAGACTTTTGCGGCGGCCGGGCGTATAGGCTCAGTCGGAGCCACCGTAGTCAACGGTGTTTCTACTGCGCCAGGGAATACCCAGCGGTTCTACGTCTACCTGGACATCCAGGAGACGGAAGTAACCGAGTCTCGTGACATCGCGAATCCCGGCACTGGCGTGAAGACGCCGACGATGATCGTGACGAACAAAACAGCCGCAGCTGGTGTGGTTGTGGTTCAGGTAAATGACGGTGATCCAGAAGCTGCGCCAGCATTGGGTGTAATCTCCGCGGGCGTTGAGCGCCTGGGCTACATCAAGCTCGGCTATGTCGATTACAACCAGACTGGCGTAACCAACGTCGACGTATTCAACACAGCTGGAATCTTTTCACCTCCAGGGGGCGTATCCCTGAACGATCTGAGCGACGTCAGCGGCGCTCCGGGTACAGCGGGGCAGATTCTTATAAGTGACGGTACCAACTTCTCAGTCCAAGACATTCCACGGCTGCAGGTTCGTACTGTCCCGCAGCGAGGGTTGGTCAATAAGGCCGGAGCAGGTAATCAGACCATCAATCTGGCTTGGACCGCTGGCCAAAACCCAGACGAAGTGCCACCGAATCGGTTGGAGATGGTTTTTGTAGAAGGCACGATAAACGAAGTTTACCACATCTCCGGATACTTCGATATCGATGAAGCCGGAGAGCTATACATCCTCGACGGTATGCGCGTGACGTACGATACCAGTCACTCTCCTAACAACGGATCTATAGGGTTCGGATCGACAGCCTGGGCCACTCCGACTACTTTTTTTACAACTGCATCGGGCTGCGTACTAGCTCTGTCTTGGACAAAAGCCACCCGAACTTTAGCTATTACCCTCACTGGTGGAGCTAACAGCCTTAGCGGGTACGCGATGGCCACCTTGATCCGTACGGTGTAAGGAACTTGTGAGCACTAAAGAACTTACAACGCAGCCGTACATGGACGTCACGGGCGAAGTTGCCCTGACGTTTCACGACGTCGTGACCGGCGAGATTGTGGCGGAGTGCGTCCACAAGAACCTCGTTGTAGACACGGCTTTCCAGATCCTTCCGTGGGCGATCGGCCGTGACCCGAACAAGCAGATCGAGTTCATCAGCATTGGAACCGGTGGTGACTACCAAGAACAGCCGGCCGGATCTCCAGTCGATACCGGTACACGTAACCCCGCAACAGTCACTGACCAGGGGAACCGGATTGAGCTGTTCCGAGCAGCCATCGTGACCATCGAATTTCCGGACCTCAACTCGGTTCGGTTTTACTCCATCTTGCAGGCTGACGAGTCGAACTCAGCGGGCATTGATGAGTTTGCTTTGTTGTCCTCAGATGGGACCTGCTTTTCGCATGAAGTGAATGACCCTGACCCGGCACCGCCGAATCGCGCTGTGAAGTACACGAAGAATAACGGGCTGATCGTAGTTGTACGTTGGACGCTGGACTTCTTCCGGTGCGGCGGATCTCCGTCCGCGGTCACCATTCCGGACTCAGGCGGTATCCCGGTCGTCATCACTCCATAGGGAGGGTGATATGATCGTTCGACTGTTGACAACTTTCCTGTCTACCGCAGCCGCGATGGTTGTGGTCGGGTGTTGTTCTCTCCCTCGACCACCGGTGCCCTTCCCCAACATCGGCGCCAGCGTACAGATCAAGCTGAACGACACAGAGGCGACGCTTACGGATTTCGATGTAAGTATCAACTTTTACGAGTGGGAAGAGGACTACGAGTTCCTGGTGCAAGAGATATTCCTGCCCAATGGAACAACACTGGTTGAAGTGTTCCGGATGGAAAACGGGCAGCAGTTGACTTGCCGCTACGACCACCACAGCGTGGAGTTCGAGAACGCTTTCTTTGGTGTCTACAACCGACGGATGTTCCTGTACCCAGCTAACGTAGAAGGTGTCGATTGGGAAAAGAACTTCGGTCATCTTCCTGAAAACAGGGATGGGTCGGTCAAGACAACGATCAAAGAGAACTTCAACAAGGACTACCAGAAGAAGCATGAGACCCAGGGTAGGATCATCGACGACAAGCGTGATGAAGGGTTCTGGTGGTCTATCGAGTGGAAGAACGGTAAGGTGTCCGTCCAGATACCAGAAGAGCATCGATACACTGCTAAGTAGAGGATCAGCCCGTGACCCAAAGCAAGCTCTTTCAATTTCACTCCCCGGAGACGGCGCGGAAGCATAATTCGAAGATCTCGAAGGTTGCTGACGTTGGCGTCTATGCCGGCTACTTCCCGCGGGTGAATGCTGGCGTACCTTCCAAGGTCGACTTGCTCCTGGGTAACGATGCCCAGTCAGAGCTCGTCACCAGTGAAGGCGTCAAGATCATCGAGGACGTCAATCTCCTCGCCGCAGTACAGTGCACGGCTGCTCCAAGCGCCACGCTGACCAGGTTTGATCTGATCGTCGGCGAGTATCAGTTCACCAACAACACCGCCACAAGCATGATCTACAAGGTGGTGACCGGTACGTTCCAGGCGTCGGTGAACGACCCGGTACCCGTTCCGGAAGTGCAGAACATCTACCAGGTGCCCATCGCCCTGGTGAAGATCCGTCCAGGCGGTTCTATCGTCCTGACACAGACCGACTTGTTTCCGCTGGTACGTGGACAGGACCTGATCGCGCCATCAGAGGTTGGGTCATCTAAAGCGGTCGTAGACCCGACCGACACCAGCCGTCTTTTTGTCTACGGCGGGCAGTTCTATTCCAAGGACGGTACACAGCTCATCAGCTTCCCTGGTGCCTATTCGGAGGCAATTACTCCTGTCGGCATGGGCAGCACGAACTACCAATACTTCCTGCTCAACGACGGAACAGAGGTAGTCAACGGCGGCACGGTATCCACCTACGAGACCAACCCGCCGCTGGTTGGTGAGTCGATTCCTCTCGTAGTGGTCGAGGTGACCAACCCGGCCGGCACGTCGCTAATCAGCCGCGTACGTGACTTGCGATCCGGCCTGATCCGTAACAGCTCTGAATCCGAAGAGATTGACGAGCTGAAGGATATGCTCGGCGACTCGACGTTCCTGAACCTTATTCCGACACTGTTCACCGACGACGGCGATATCGATCTTACGACGTTGGCAGACGGAGGTATTGGTGCCGGTCTTAGCGTCTACCTCGACGCCACAGACTCGTCTCTGACGTTTGAGTATGATGGTTCGGTGGCGGCCGGCTCCGATGTCACTGTTGCTACTCCGGACATGCTGACCGGCGCAGGGTTCTCGGACTTCACTGATTTCGCTCTTGTAGCCCGACACGATATCGACACAACCCTTTTGGCGCAGGTGCTTCAGTACGACCGAAGCTTCACCAGCGCAATCGCCGGGTTCTCAGGCACAAACCGGGACCTGAGTAAGAACATCCTTTCAACGGTGGAAGTGGTACGCATCGCGATCTCAGCTTTCCATGTGAAGCTTGTTCTGCCCGCCGGTCTGTTCCTGTTTGGAACGCCAGCGACCTACAAGATTTCCAGCCTCGGTCTGATGGTGAATACCGACCCCGAAACCTCTCAGGTCGGCGTGGTCATCGAAGACAGCACGGAGGCGTTCAGACAGGCGCTGAAGAACGCTATCGTCAATCCGTTCCAGATCTGGTCGCGGCCGGACTCCGCCGGCAACTTTGCCGAGATGGACGAAAACACGGACTTTGAGCTGCCGATCAGCATTACAGCTGACGACATCACCAACAAGGTCAATCAGTTCGGTCCGGACGGTTGGCAGGCGATGTGGACTACTCCAGCCTTCAGCGGGGCTCCCCTGGTACGGCGTGTACCTGTGGGCGGCAGCCCCAGTGACGTGGCCGTGTACGCCCTGGAAGTGGACCTTACAGCTGACCCCGGCGACGTGTTGCCGTTGGAGTTCCGCATCCCGTGGCACGAGATCGCCAGGGATAAGCCGTACTCCTTCGCTGTAGACGTAGACGGCCCGGTGGGATCGGTTCAGATATCGATCATCCCCTACAAGAAGAACTTCACAGGCGCCGGTAATCTGACCCAGGAGTTCGCCCCGGTGGTGACGGTCAACAACGTCACCAGTGAGCGGCTCACGTTGACATCAGACGGCAACTGGAACACGACCGATGACACCTATGCGATAGGCTTCCGGATCAATTTGATTGGGCAGGCGGTGCCTGCAACGATCAGGTTGACCTTCCCAATGGCGACATCAGGAGCCTTCCCGACGGACCTGCCGTTCGTTCGGTCAAACAACATCCTGGACCAGACGGCTGGATATGTTGAACGTGCGCAGTTGAGCAACTTCGGCTACGCGTCCGACCAGATGTCGGTGGGCTTCACTCAGTCCCAGATCCGCAAGCACAAGTCTCTCGGGACCCTGCGGGTAACAGCTATCACCGCTACAGGGTTGGCTCCGACACTGTCAAATCTGTCCAACTCGGCGTACACAACAGAAGAGCGGACACTGACTTTCACAGCGGTCTCCGGCAATGCCGGGCCTTACATCGTCGATGCCGGCGTTATTTCCGAAGTGATCTATGAGGAGGCCACCTAATGAGCTGGGTATACGCAACTCCAGGCTCTACACGCCTCTCGTACACTCGCGACAAGACTCCGAATGAGAAGTTCCGGTTCTTGGCTGCTACGACTGGGTACCGGTTCATCGCGCAGTTCGGTAATCCGCCCAACTCTTCAGCTTTGAGTATCACCGGCGGTGTCGGCGAAGTGACCCTGCCGTTTGAGTACTTTGTCGGCAAACAGCAGTTGGCTGTGTTTCTGATCGATCCGGTGACCGGCTTCAAGACGCCGATTGTCAATGAGGATGAGTATAACGCTGCAGTTACAGCTGTAGATGTCAACACCGCTTTGACAGCGGCTGGAGCGTACGTCTATCGAGAGATCACCAAGAACCAGATTGAGGTCAACCAGACTACCCCGGCTGGCAACCCAATGACGACCGAGATCATCGAAGTCTGGGTTCCGCACACTTCGATTCCTGGCATTTCCCAGGACCGTATCGTGGTCGACAACCAGACGGACGACGTAGCCATTCAGCTCAAGGGAGCGAACGACGGCATTGAGTTCGTTTCTCCTGGCGGTATCGTGTACCTTCTGACTGTAGCCGATGGTGGCAATCTACTGGTTCGACCTAAGTAAATGCACTCACTTACGGACGACTCGATCCCGAACCTGCTGGTGAACGGCGGGTTTGAGGAGCAAACACCGGACGGGTACGATCCCGTCTGTTGGGCTATTCGTAATGCTCGGGGCACATCATCAATCACGTTGTCAGCAGATGATTCTTGCCCGAACAACCTCAGCTCACTTTCAGCTGGGTCGGAGCAGTCAAACCTGTGGACACGGATTACTCAACCTCAGCGGTACCCTGGCTACAGGACATTCTTGAGGATGGTGGTGAACTCGGTTCTCGACCCGGTGGTGATGTTCTACGATCTGTACGACACCAGGCTGGCGTCAACAATAGCCAGAGACACCCCTCCGGCTCCAGCGTACTACGACTACGCCACCAACACGGCGTATGACTTCTTCAACCAGTACCGAGGACTGCCTGGCCGGACCGGCAAAGTGAACTCCTCTGTGGATCTGGACGATCGCCTGGTCACGGTCTCCCTGTCTTATTTTGTGGAGTCAGGGGTCGGGAACATCGAGCTCTTTGCCGAGAACGAGAACCTCACTGGTGGCGCCCCAGGACTCTATGAATTCGGTCCCGATCCGTTGGCGCCAACGGCCGGCAAGGTCCTAGTCAACAACGCTTCCATGACCCCTGCCTGGAAGCGTGTAGGTAAGGTGTTCCGGTTTGCTGCTGCCGACGGTGTGCAGGTGTACCCAGGTACTGCTGATCCGGTCCTTATAACCGATCTGCTCAAGGGTCTCGGTATTAGGTTGACCAGGGTGTCGGAGAACAGCGCCTTCGTAATCTACGTGTCGGCCGTGGCTGTTGTCCACGGATCGTACACCGATCCACAGGGTATCCCGTACAATGGCGATCTGAGCTACCTGTTGGACCCCAGGAACATCATCCGTCCCACTTTTGGCCCTACACCGCCTCCAGGGTTCCGGCCGCTGTCAGACGCGATCGGGACGACTCAGGAGTTTCGGTTCCCGGTGATGACATCCGCAGACCCAACTCCGCTGAAGACCGGCGGAACAGAAACACACACTCACGAACTGTCCGGAACCAAGGGCACTACCTACAAGAAACGTAAACCAGGCACCGGTGACGCTGGCGCTAAAACAGGAGAGCACGCTGATAAGCACGAGGTGACCGAGGCTTTGAATGCTCCCTCGTCCAGGTCAGCGTTCCTCTGCATCAAACTGTAAGTATGCCGAACATCCCACAGATCATCTCTCAACTGAACCTTCTCCGTAACGGAGATTTCAGCCATTACGTAGACGCAACCACGTCACCTGCGGGATCAGGTTCTGTCGTGTTTCCGCTTCTAACAGCGCATTGGCGGTCTCTGTCGAACACCACCACCGTGATTCCAGCTACGGTGATTGTACCGGACGATCCTCACCGGTTCTTACGCATCGCTAAATCTGACACAATCGAGCAGGACGTGATCGATCAGTCGTTCTTCGTGAAGCCGTCTCTTAGGGAGTTCACAGGAACCAGCACAGGCGTAACCGTCGGTGCGACCAAGATCATCACCATCTCCATGTCCGCCGCTGCTTTTGAAGTGTCTGAGCCGTCACCGTCACCAGGAACGACTCCCCCGGTAGTACGTACCCAACCTGGGGACGAGATCCAGCTGGTGAACATCTCGGCCCCGGCCTCGTCGGGTACTTATAGGGTAGTGGCTTACAACAGCTCGACGTCTGTCGATATCGTAGCCAAGGCCGGAACAGACCCGGCTACCTTCGGAATAGCTAACTCGGTACGTATCCTCAGGAAGCTTGACGTGTTCCTGGTAGATCTCACTGTCGTGTTCTCTGTTCCAACTGCGCAGACTGCCGACGCCATTGAACCTGTGGCTCACATCATTCGTGAGTTGCCGATGCCGGAGACAGACATCCCTCCGGTCACGATTGTCACCGGCGCACCTGTTGAATACGACGAGGTGACGTTGTCAGCTGGCGCCGTAGCGAAGCAGATCGTTTGCCGCCTGACTAACATCGAGTTTATTCGGTCACCGAGAGGCCTCCGACTGTCGTTGGAGAACACCATTGGGAGCACATCCGACATCGCCGACGTAGGTCTCTATGTAGGGAACTACCATCTTCCGGTGTCCACTGTAAGTCCGGCGGCTCGCGGCAACGTCGTCACTCCGTTGATCCCAGGTCCAGATCATATTCACCTGTTGACCGGCAAGGGTGACCTGATCCTGATGAGGGCTGGAAGTACCGCTCCTGAGGGTTACAAGAAACTGAAAGAAGAGCTGGCCTTCCAACGCGTCTCAGCAGTAACAATCACGTACGACGCTGGATCGGACACCTCTGAGGTGACGATACCTGGTTGGGCTGTTCCCGCAGACGAGCTTTCCGGCACCTACGAGATCGTGTTCACCGACGCAGCACCTGCAGCTCCGGCTAAGCCGGGACCGCTTGACGTGTCAGTGAGGATGTCAGACATCGCCTTCAATTTTGTCGGCGGAGCCCAGATCGACCTCACAGGTATCCTTGGTACTGAAACGGTAATCTTCAACACCGGTGGATCACCTCCGTTCCCTGTCACTCTTACAGAAGGGACAGAATTCGGAGCGGGGATACCCACAGCCGGAACAACAGTAGCCGAGTCTTTAGCTATCGCTATAAATACCGATGTCAACCTTGGTCCGATAATGACAGCTTCTGCCTCGGGAGCTGTGGTTCAAGTCGTTACAAACGCCGCGTACACAAATGACGCAGATCTGCTCACAGACTTTGGACTGTTGGGGGAGACCGTCACAGGTGCTACTTGGGTTGAACTGAACACAGCCACTACCACCACCCAGTTCAGGACGGTCAAGAGCGCTGTGTTTTCAGCTCCTGGGGACCTCAGTCCTCGGTCAGGTGACGCTGTGTTTGTGGTGGCCACAGCTCCGTTGTTGGCTACTCCGGCGGCCAACGCAGGTGATTTCAGGAAACCAACCAAAGAGGGGTTCGGCGCCATTGAAGGCACCTCTTCCACCATCATGGAGATTGACACCGATGGTGTAGCGGTGAACGACATCATCACCTTTGTTGATGAAGACGGCGACCCTTTAGCTCCCTTCTTTGGCCAAGGACCTGTTTATCGCGTCACCCTGGTTGATCTTGCCGAAGGCGAGGTAACGGTTGTCGATATAGGAGGCGGCACCACCAACATTGGTCCGTACACAGTCGATCCAGCTAATCGTTACATCGTTGAAAAGGCGTCCGGTAACCACACGCATTACGCACAGCAGGCGAATCTTGAAGAGCGTACGTTGGAGGCCGGCGGTGCCAACAGTAATACAGCCCGAGGGTCGCACGGGCACCAGATGTACGAGGATGATACAATCCCGCAGTACCGTAAGTTCATAATCTGTGAGAAGCTCTAATGCCTGGTGGATCACCTGGAAACGCATCACAGAGCCATGGAATCAACTGGCTCCTGAACGGCGGAATGAACCGCATGTTCCGTGGTGTGGTTTGGGACACCTACGACGACGCCCCGATCGTTGACCAACCTTACTCCACCTACAGCTTCAAGGTGACCGCCGATGGCGGCGCCGGTCTGTACGACAAGTTTGTTCCCATCGTGCTCGACGTCGGCGGAGATGCTCCACAGGAAAGTCTGCTGGCCAACTGGTACGTTAGTGGTGCCCGCGGACAGATCACTCTCTACCCTCGTGACAGCGTCACCGGCGAACGTACCACAGCCTTCACCGGACCAGATCCGATCAGGCTTGCTTTCGTTGAGTCCGGGGAGGTCGTATTCGCTCAGCCGATCGACAGCTTTGCTCACATGCTTGACCGGCCGATCACCTTGTTCGGGTTTCTCCGAAAGGACTCCAAGTCCGTCGATATGACCATCGAAGTGGATTTCGGTACCGAGGTTGTGAAGAGCAACATCGCTCCGTCCTCTGGGTACCCCCGCGGTGGCTACCTGAAGATGAAGGTGACCCCACCCTACGACGCTACTCAGTTCGTGGTTCGTGTACGGATGACCGGCCAGATCAGCTCGTCAGCTTACTTGGGACAGTTTGGTCTTTACCTGGGGAATCTCTCCCAGGTCCTGTTTGTTGAGGACCTGTCAGAAAAAGGCCGTCCCAGAGGCGAGTGTGCTTTCTACTGGGGCTTTCCCGCCCCTCCCGGATACAAGACGCTTTGTGAGGAAGATGGCAGAATCCTTTTCCACACAGCAGGCGACGCCCAGGTAGACGGAATGACAGCCAGCCAGTTCGGCGGAGAGGTCGAGCACAACCACCGGGCGGTGACCGGGACAGCTGATGCCAGAGACAATCCGAAAGCGGACGGGGCGTACGTGCTTGGAGCTAATCACTACCACACCGTACTCCCAGCCAAGATGGACCCGCTGAACTTCAAAGTGTTGGTCATCGAGAAGATTTAGCCATCTATGGCGGCAGACTCTGCAGCCATCAAGCTCTAAACTGGTTAGTAGTCCAGGCTTGAGGTGACCATCTGCCCATGAAGATCATCACGCAATCACTGCCTCCAGCTACTGTTGGCGAAGCTTACTACGCTCGTCTGGACGTCGCCGATGGCCTAGAGCCGTACGTGTGGGCACTGGACGGCTCAAGTGACCCTCTACCAGGCGGTCTTAGCCTCTCCGCGGCAGGTGAAATTACCGGCACTCCGGTAGGGGCGCCGCAGACGCACACGAATTTGGTCTTTGAGGCCACGGACGCTAACCCTACGGTTCTTGCTTCTTCTGCCCTCAGTCTCTTGGTACAGCCCGGCGCCTATAAGCAGGCGACGGCTTACCTGATGGAAGACAAGATCAATGCACTGGTTACCCGTATCTTCGGAGACGGCGACCAGGTCAACCGCTACGAGTTGATGAAGCACTTCCACCGTAGTCGTGATGCGGGCTCTGGTGAAGCTACTTACCTACAGAAGCTTCAGTTCTTACACGATGCCGGTGAAGTCCAGTCTCCGCTGCTGACCAATGCCGGCTTGGCCGCGGGTAACTCAGTACGGTCAGCACTGACGTTGATTGACTCCCTGCTGACGGGAGCTGTGAACCCGTTCACTGTGCTTCCTGTCCCCAGCGGTGATACCACAGGAGTCACAGACACGGCGGCTTTGAACGCGGTGTGGGGCGACGTAGCCACTAAGAGGTGGTTGATAATCCCGCCTGAAGTCACGGCAGCAAATCCGTACTACATCAGCGGCAAC
>Ga0307376_10006223_pt1 | contig 10611 bp, 10 predicted proteins | sample TR2MG_FD_202536 | JGI IMG/M metagenome (GOLD analysis project Ga0307376, IMG submission 202536) | Soil microbial communities from Risofladan, Vaasa, Finland - TR-2 | ecosystem: Environmental > Terrestrial > Soil > Coastal area > Acid sulfate soil | place: Finland: Risofladan, Vaasa | collected...
ATGATGGAATCCAAAGAAATTATTTCTTCCTCTTAAATAACACCCCGTAACAATATCGTCAAAGTCGTTTTTGTAGGCAACCTTAACTTGGGTAGGACTTATATACTCAATAATTTCGTCATGTTGATTAGGATCCCCCGGCCAAACAAAGAAATTTGTTACATCATCTTCTGTAAAAACGTCTGTTGTGGTTGTAATAGTGTTTATGCTTTTTGTAGCTGAGTATCCGGTTCTATCCGGCATGGCAGGTATTTGAGTAAGGGTATGAAGTTCGCTACCTGTACGTCCTATAAACTCAGTGGGGTATACTACTACGTTCTCAGCATCAGCAAGGGCCCCGTCTGGGATTTCAGCATTATCCTTCAGCACACCAAAAGAAAAGTCATTAGTGGGCTTTGGGGCTGGCTTGTGCCTATCCCGCGAATTATCGCTTGGTTGTAGTAGTTTTCTTGATGCACTCATTTAGAATCCTCTATCTTCAGCATCAGAGTCCACGCCCTGTTCCCCCTTGTTCATTTCAATAGCATATAACTGTTTTAGTTTCATAACTTCTGGAAGCGCTTTTAAATAATCTCCGTCTTTATAGGCTTGCGCCAACTTAACTGTTGCAGGAAATAAGAACATATAATCATACGGCGGTTTTATGGAAAGCGGAATGCTCTCACTCAAAAGAGCTGTGGCTTTACCATAACAATACCAATAATAAATATCTTCTGTGTCCCCTGGGTTTTTCGTAAATATCACATAGGGATTGGTAATGTCCCCCGCGTCGTAAGACCTTATGTAAGGAATTCTTATATAATCAATACCCGAAATGTAGATATGCTCTAATTGCTTCACCCCTGAATACTGACGGCCTATTCCATAGTCAGAATTTCTCCCGGGCCATTCATTCAATAATCCACCACCATTATTAGCCAATGTTAAAATACCTGCAATTCTCCAGGTGTCGTCAGGAGCATCGTATTTAAAAACACCGTCCTGAGTTTCTAATGGTAAAAGATTACCAGTGGCCTCATCAAATACTATATTTTGTTCATTTGGGGTGTCTGCTAAAACAGATTGAGCAGTGCGAAGGAAAAACAATAGGCCATTTAAACCATATCTGTTAAATCCATCACACTGCGTTTCCAGCATACCCAACATTTCTTCGGTATTCATATTAACCCATTTCTACGAATTCACTCGTTTCTTTAACAACCGGCGTTTCCAGCTTTGCAATTTCAGCCTCAATCTTTTTGATTGTTTCAGGATTTTTTGCAACCTTAAGATTTCTTTTTTTCTGCTTCAATTCTTTTGATTCTTCTTTTTCTGGTTTTTTGGGCAACCTACTTTCCAGCGCTGCAATTTCATCCGTTAATCTCTCAATAGTAGGAGCCTGTCTTGCCTTTGAAAGTCGTTCGCGTTTCTCTCTTAAGGTTTTTGCCAAGTCTTCGTCTATCTCAAACTTTCCGTTTTCTTTCATAAAATCAATTAAAGCTTCATTCAACTGTTTGCGATAGCCATCGAGTTCGTTATTCGTACATCCCTGCATTTTTATGTTAAGCTCTTTTATCTTCTCACTTATTTTAAGAGCCCTTTGTGACACCCCAATGGCATCTTCGGTTATTTTATTTGCCATTTCCCGAATTTCTTTTCTTATCACCGGGTTTTCAATTGTCCAATAAGCACCCATTGACCCACCAAAAAACATTGAAGCCAAGAACTTTCTGTTGTGATCATCATCAAGCATTTCGTAAATTTCCATCCCACCATAATTTTTACTTGAATAAAACCGACAAGAACCACCCTTTACATCAAATTTGTATTCTATATTTCCATCTTTTCCCACACCCTCAGTTACAGAAAGTATGTTAATCCCTGCCATGTTACGCGCCACTTTATCCTTTAATATTAATACAATAAAGTCATAATCTGAATGAAGCCTTGCGTATTGTATAGCCTCCTCATAAGCTTTGTTGTCGTCTGAAATCTGTCTAGCACTCATTACTTTCCCTTCATTTGGGTTACAAAGAAGGGGGATTTCTCCCCCCCTCAATTATTTATACATACTGTGGCAAACCAAGAATCAACTGCGCAGAACTGTACTGCTCGTGAGTTCCTAATGCTGGATTTTCCTGGTTGTATATTGGCATTGCAATGCCCTCAAGTTTGTATGTACCACGACCATCAACCATACCATAGTCATCATCCTGATTGATAAAACGAAGTGGGTCAGCCTGCCAGTCAATGACTGCTGCCTTACCGAGAATTGTTGCTGTGTCACGAGTTTCGGCGCGGTCACGTTCGCGGTCATCGTCAGTTCCGGGTAACATATAACCAGCGGTCATACCCCAAGGCTCTGAAGAACCAGAGACTATATATGTGGGCTGAAGAAGGTCTTCAACAAGCAAGAACTTCTTGAAAATACCCATAACTCCGGGCCAACTCATTGCTTCTTCTGACAAAGAGGCCTTACCCAAAAACAGACTACCGAGATTCCTGGCTGACCATGTTGGGTCACCAAAATATCCTGCCTGAATTTCTGACATCGTAAGAACCCATCCCTTACCTCCGGGAACCGGTAAAGATAATGGCTCAATGCGGTTTTTAATACACAATATCTGAGCATTTGTCAGATTAGGCATATTGAGAGTCTGAGTTACCAGAGGAGCCAGACTTCCACCACCGGAAGTCTGGATACGATTTACAATATCAGTCGTATACGCAGCTCGATTGGTGTTATAAGGAACCTGCATAACTCTTCGGTCATGTCCAGCAACAAAGATGTTGGGTGACCAGTTTCTCTGTGCATTGGCAAGCGTTCTACCATGGACAAGAGATTCACCAAACTGTTCATGCAACGCCTGTCGAATACTTAGACCATGATGCTGTTTATTCCACTTTGCAAGCTGATCAACAAACTTCTGATACAGCGAGTATGGCTTTGCATCTCTGGCTTCGTTTCCATAACCGGGAGTTGTCACAACTTTACGAACAATATTGTGATAAACCTTTAGAGTCTTTGTTTCAACTCGATTTTCTCTGCCAATAGCGGTATTGGGGTCATAAATACCCATCCCGCCAAGCTCCATCATCATTGTAACTGTTACATTGTTCGATTCTGCCAGTGCTGCAGAATTAAGCTTCATCCGGATTGCATCTGGAACCATTTGCGAACCGGTTGAAAACTTCTTACTCGACTTCTCATAAATATCGTCCAGCGCTTCCTTCATGCGCAGTTCTTTGTCAAAACCAGCTATTCTCGACGGTGCTGGTAATGCGTTCGGTGTTAATAGTCCTATAGTCATAATATTTTCACTTTTTAATTAGTATCCGCATCCATCGTGCAGTCCTAAAATTGGTCAAGAGTCATAGGCTCCCAACCGGCCATTTTGCGTAACTTGTTATACTCATCAAGCATCATTGTGTCGCCACTGCGATACTTTTGTAAAGCTTCGTATTCGTCAAAACTGTCTAACTGTTGCGCAAGAACGTCAGCAGTTAAACCCTCCGAAGACGCATTGGAAGAATCAAGATACTTGTCGTCGCGCCTTTGGGCTGCGGTTAAAACATCGGCACCGCCTTTCCCGTAAGCATCTAACTCCTTTTTCTTGTAATATCCTTCATGCACTCTTTTATTTGCAATTGCATCAGCGATAGTCGAAAATGTGTCTGGCACCTCACACTGTAGAACCGGATCCCATTTCATTGCTTGAGTCCGCGTACCGTCAGGAGCCGTCCTAAACCCTTCTTTGTAATCCAAAACCTCACAAAGCTCCATGTACGTTTCAATATCTTTGTCAGGAGTAGTAGGTATTTGGGCCAACTCACACTTTTTCATTAAATCAGGACTTCTATTCAATAGCGCACCAATTGCATGTCGCGCTTCGCTAAGAGTCGGAACTTTTCCATAATAGGCCTTACCAACATCATTTATCCAGTTCAAATACCTGGCATCCACTTTTTCTACTGGTTCGGTCAATTTGTATTCCGCATAATCTTTGTTCGTTCCTAGCGTATCAATTTCAGTCCGTATCGATGATACATATTCAGTCTGCTTTTGTAGTCGGACATCCTCTTCTTTGCTTTGGAAAAACGTCTTGCTTTGAGCTTCTAACTCAGCGGTTTTTTGCTGTGCATTTAAAGCGATTTGACTAACCCTGGTCATCTCTTCCGTTATTAAATCGTCAAATTCTTTTCGTAATGACGGAAGCTCTTCATCAAATGGGTTATCAAAACTACTCATTTGTGCCTGTAACTCAGTTATGCGATTAACCTTACTGGCTCCGATGGGTTTTACATCTGGTTTAACACCGGCATCCTTTTGGGCAACCTGCAAATTTTGAGTTGCGACACCTGCTTTTCCAAGCGAATCTTTCAACGCCTGTATATCAGCAGCATGTTTTTCGTCCAAACTTTTGATATATTCTGCTTGCCTGTCAATAAGGGCCTGTTTTTCAAGAGTCCCTTTTATTAACTTCTCAGGCGTATCATAATTAAGAGGTAAATCCTCCTTTTTAATGTTAAAAATTACTGGCTCCGTACTTGACTCTACCGGTGGTATAATTTCCGGTTCAGTCGGTGTTTCAGCCGGGACTTCTGCAACAACTTCTTCATCAGTGGTTTTTTCTGATTCCAAAGCTTCGGTTAGCGGTGCACTAAGAATCTTTTCTAATTGTTCAAGACCTGTAGTGTCATTCGGTAACTCGTTTATTGCAGCTCGTCTAGCATCTTCACTTTCATACGAAAGGCTTTCATCAGCCATACTTTACTCCTTGCGTTTGTTCTCTGTAGTTTGTGTAAGCGTCAAAAGTTGCTGGATTTCCAGTGGTGTCCAACTTAATTAGCTTCTACTTCGGAACTATTTAAAAATTTATCCTAACTTTCTTCCTGTAATTCTTTGTACAATCTCACTCTCAGTTAAACCTTCATAGTTGCCCGGTTTTTGTTTCTTTAACTTTTTACGTTTCTTTTTCTTGTAATCAGATGTCGCAGTAAAAGCTTCTTCGTCAAAAGTCTCTTCATTTTCAAAACTTGTTTCCACAGTAAGGTCTTTGGGTGGTTCTTCAAGTGTTGGTTTTTCTGAAACAGCTTCCAACTCAGCGATTTTACTCTTGAGCTTTTCCAATTCTTTGTTAGAAGCTTTAAAATCCTCAACAGCAACCTTTCCGGCTTTATCTGTAGCATCAAGGGCTTTCTTTAATCCAGCCTCAGAAACCTTACATTCCTTCAGTTCCTTACAGAAAGTCTCAGAGTCTTTAACTGCTTTTTCTTTTTCAGCCAAGAGCTTTTTATACTCTTCAGTCATTTTTGCTTTAGTTAATTTCTCAAATTCCATACATACTCCTTGTATTTATTGGGAAAATGCGTTGTCTGCTGGTTGTCCCACAGGCACCTCTTCGCCACCTTGAGGCACTTCCTGGACTTGTTGCTCCGGGCTAGTACTTTGCTGTGGTGGAGGAGGTTGAGCCCCTGGTATACCCATTTGCCCCATTGCTGCTTGAGACTGCTGGTTTTGAACACCCGCTTGAGTTATCATAGTTTGATTTTCTGCTAATCTTGCCACAAGTGTAGTTTCTGCAACCGCTCTTTCTAATGCCATGTCTTTTTCTAGTCGCGCCTGGTCTTCCTCTGAGTGGTCTACAGATTTCGCCATCATTTGTAACATGTCTTGGTAAAACAAAGGATTTGTTTCTGGATTAATTTGTGCAATAAATTCTGTTGCCATAGTCCTGTCACGATGTTTTTTCGTTGGTGAATTCACACTTTCTGAAATAACAACTTTGCATCTTGGTATATAAGACACGGCGTTTTCAAAGGTGCCTTCATCAACTTGTTTGTTTAGAAAAATTTCTTCCTTACCGTTTTTCTTTGTTATTTTTCTTTCAACATCTCCATAGGTACGCTGAAATTGGAAGAAATACGCTTCGCCAATGTTATTTAAAAGTTGCTTAACTTGTTTGTCTAAAATCAAAGTCCCTATTTTGTTCATCTGCACCTTACGTTCATACAAAATCCCTGAATCCTGAGTTGCACTTTCAGCACTCCAAGCATTTGATACACCACTAACCAGCGGTAAAAGTGGGTCGAACATAAGGTTTATTTGAGCAAGAATAGACTGTGGAAATTGAGTGGGGCCAATATCTTCTAATACCTTTGTGACAGAATCTAAATCAGCAAAAGACATGCTTCCAGGTTTATTAAAGTTCTTTTCAAACCTTGCTTTTTGTACGGGGTCTGTAAATAAGTTTTCATTAACTATTTTAGATCCACCATTTGATTTTGCAATCAACTCTGTTTCAAGGCTAATTCTCTCATTTACTGTGGTTTGTATGTCAGCCATAGCCTCCACAATGCCTTTATCCCTACCATTATATCTGGATGCAGAAAAGTGAAAGACAGAAAGACCTTTAACCTGGACACGACTTTTTCTATCATAAAGTATTAATGCATCACTCAAAGTAGGACATATTACAGTTTTGTGTTGAATGATGTCGTCATAAGGAGTTTCTTTTACAGTATCCCAATCTATTTCATTAACCTCTGCAAACTGTTCTAACATGGCCTGGTCTTCAGAGATTGGAAAGGGAACCCATTGCATATAACCAGCTTTTCTACCTATTAAACGAGATTTTTTAACCGGTTCAGTCCAAAGCTCTTCAATGACTTCAAATTCATCCCCAACTGTTTGATTATATCTTTGTCTTTGTTCTGGCGCGTCTGATGGTATTGCGGTACGACCTTTTTTGTATTGTTCGAGAGCAACCATTACAGCATCGCTTTTGTCTTCGTATTTGTGGGCCATACCTTCAGGAGTCATATAAATAGATTCCCACCCCTGTTTTAAATCCCGGTCATCATTAGTCTTCCAATATGCGTCAGGGATAAACATACCGGGCGGTATGAATTTTAATCCTATGTTACCCAATGGATGAAACTTGGTAGTCTCAATCATTTTAATCCAGCCGCCATGAATAAGGCCAGATTTTATTAGTTCAATTAAATTAAATTCCCAATTGGTAACTTCTTTGTCAGAATAGTAAGTGTCTTTTATTGCTTCGGTGAGAGTTGTTTTAAAGCCTTCAATTGGTGACCATTCTACATCAGGCATATCAGTAATAATTGCCCCTGACATGGTGTTTACTTTTGGAGCTATAATATTAAATTGATACGCCCATCGTTTCTGTTCATCAAGAACTGCCAACTTTGCCTCGGGCCATTGGTGACGGGGGAGGCCGAAATACATTCTGTTTGCAATAATCCCTCTGTCTATATCCGGCTGAAGGGCTTTGCGTGATATTTCCCTATCATTATATATTTGCAAGACCCTTTCGGCATCAGAGCCTTTTGTTTTTCTAAAATTACCTTTTAAGATTTCTGGCGTTGGCATGTTTCATCCTTAATCACCACAGCGGCACGGCTGATATCGCCAGTACCAATCTGTTTTGGCATTTTAAAACTTTTAGGCATTACCTGTTGAACCATAGCTGCATTTGAAAAATCAAGCTTAATACCTGGAATGCTTATTTTTATCTCAGTCCACCTGTGGCATTCACCACAAATCATATAAAAACGGTCACCTTCAAAAGCGAAGAGAATGTTCCCTACGCCTTTGGGCTGATGTTTTTGTTCATTTCTGCAACGAATGACTTTGTGCATAGGGCAAAAAAAAAGCTGCGCCCCGCACACTTTTACATGTACAGTTCACAGCTTTCGGAAGTTTTGGAATTATTATTTAGTTTATTTTATTTAATCATATACACTATATAATAGCTTAAAAAACTTGATTTGTCAATAGCTATGTTGTTAAACCTGTTTCCATCCTTTCGGATTCTTCCACTTAGGAATTATCATTACAATATCTTTTGCGCTCTTATCCTTCTTTGGCCTGGCCCAACCTGGATACCAGGCATCTAAACAATGACCTGCCAACTTTGGCACGTTTATGTTAATACCCTTAAACTTCATTGTTGTAAATTCAGACAAAAACCGTGCAGGCATACCTTTGGCAACAGCTTGAATACTTGGGTCAAAATTCAGTATTTCACCGGTAAACTTGCGGGGATTAACCCACTTTCCACCTTTGGAATGCCAAGCAATGTTGTAATGTTCAAAGAACTTCCATACGCATGATTTAACACCCTTTTCAGCCGATATCTTTTTGTGTCCACAGGATGTCCACAAAAGTCTTCCGTTGTCCTTCCTGCGTTGTGGTGCGCGTTCTCTGCCCGTCCACAGTCCTGATGGATAAACTTTATTGCCAACCTTTCGACTTCTACCCAACTCATAAAGAAAAACATCTTCCTGGTCTTTGGTTATATGAGGCCCCATTATACAGTGATCCATATCTGTGTCGCCTGATATAAAACCTCCTTCCCTAACAATTCCCAACAAAGTCCCAAAGCCGGGAAAGAAAGATTCTCTAAAGCCCGCCTCTTCAGCACATTCGTGTAGTAGTCCCATTAATTCAATGGCGTTTTTAACTCTTTTGGGAACGAAAAACCTATCATTAGTTTCTTCAGGCTCTTTGTGTTTGAAGTCTAAAAACCAGCCTGGTTGAATTGTATCCAGAAAACTTCCCATTTTATACGGCACTGGAAAACTGTAGGGTTTATCTATTTGTACGTTGTATCTCCAAGTACCTTTATTTGACATAGTTTCTTCTTTTTTTAACAAGTACGTGTGCCGATCACCTTTGCATTTAATATAATCAGTAAACATTTCCGGGTATAATTTTACGTGTACTATATTGCCCCAAATTACCACTTTAAACTTATCACCCTTTCCACCATCAATGGAATAATTAAACCTCTCGCACTGAGTTTTTAAATCTTTTGCTTCAGCTCCAACCAGACCTATATGTATTTCACCACAAACTCTTCGGTTGCAGATAAATTCCTGAAGAGTCTTTTTATCGAGAAACCAGGTACCTTTAACAAATCTGTCAAAGAACACTATCATTGAATTAAAAAGGCGCTCAGTTTTTTCAGTCATTTATCAGTCCTTTTAAATATTTTATTGCAGGGATAAGGGACATGTTAGTATTGTAATATTCAACAACAAGTTTTTGCCATAAAGGGTCATTTGTTCTTTCTATGCAATCCCAAAAATGTTTTTTTTCTGTAATAAAACCTCTGTAACAATAAATGTTAATATTTACACTATCTAAACAAACCACTGGCAATCCACAGGCCATCATCTCCGGTATCACTCTTGGTGCTGAATCCTTCGACTTATATGGCACTATTCCAACATTACACTGGCTTATCATTTCTGGCATTTTTAAGCGAGGGACTTTTTTCACAGTAACATTCTTTGGTGGTTTTATGGAAGATTGTCCCAAATGAAGCACCTTTAAATTCTTTGGTACTGTATCATATACCCATTTAACCCGCTTGAAATCTTCCTGATATTTAGAATGACAATCAGCTACAAAACATACATCATATTTCTTTTTGCATTCTACAGGCTTGAAATGTCTGGCCGCTGGTTTTATCCATAGAGCTACTTTAGATTTAGGGAATTTCTTTTCTCCTTTTTTTTTCTGCTCCTGAGTGTCTACCAGGATAAGGTCATAATGGTGTTTTTTGGGGAGGAATCTTTCTCCTGCTCCGTAGTATATTTTGTAAGCGTTTTTACATTTTTTAACAATGGGATCGTAGTAGTCAAATCCACCACGCGCGAAGAGGTGAGTTGGGCCTTTTGTCCCTTCAACTATGTCTTTTACTGGCGAAACAGCTACGCCACTATCTGCATATGGAATCCAATCGAAAGGGTGTTTCTTATCTAAAAACCAAATATATCCCCTGTCATTGCCTATCAACTCCGCAAACAACTGACACCACATATCAGTATCGTTCTTCAGGTTTTCAGCATTGTTCTTGTCGTATTCTCCGCGAAGGAAGAGCCAGTTTTTCATTTTCTTTCCTTTTTACTATTTCTCCTCTAAAACTAGGGTGTATTTTCAGACTGAACTTCAGAAAATATCTTTGGTTGAGTGTGAAAAACCCAAGCTATCAGACGTTGTATTATTTTATGGAGACGAAAACTTATCGGAATTACAAGAGCCTGATACTTAATAGCTTGTTTTATTCGTCTTTCAACTTCTGTATTCAATGCATTTATTTTGACAACACCATCTTTAGGGAAACCTTTGCATGTACCATTTGAATAAACAACATATTCACCTTTTGTTGTTTGATAACGCCATATTGGATATACTGTTTTATACATATCACACGGATCGGACATATTCACCCTCCGAAAACATTCTCACAACTGCGGTAGCCTGTCATATCCGCTGGTTGTGTTTGGTTTATAAATGCGGTCACGAACAGGCTTACCGCAACGTTGTTCTTTTTCATTTTCTTTCTCCCTGCCACCATTTAACAGTTTCCCTCAAAGCTCCGCGAAGCTCATGGGTTGGTCGCCAGCCTAAAACCTTTTGAATCTCTGAAATATCTGCATGGGTCTTTAATACATCACCTTCCCTGGCTTTTGCGAAAATTGCATCCACATCCACACCAATGATATTTCGCAAAATAAAGAGTAGTTCAATAATACCGGTTGCATCACCTGAAGCTACATTGTAAATACCAGTCGGGGTCTTGGTCAATAAAGCTTTCACAT
>Ga0307376_10006224_pt1 | contig 10611 bp, 9 predicted proteins | sample TR2MG_FD_202536 | JGI IMG/M metagenome (GOLD analysis project Ga0307376, IMG submission 202536) | Soil microbial communities from Risofladan, Vaasa, Finland - TR-2 | ecosystem: Environmental > Terrestrial > Soil > Coastal area > Acid sulfate soil | place: Finland: Risofladan, Vaasa | collected...
CGGGCTTTGGGCTTCTTCTTTAATATCTTTGCTCTTATCCCCTTTTCTCTTCCCGAAAATCTGCTCCAGGTCCTCACTGAAGATCACCTCTTTTTCAAGCAGCTGCTCGGCAAGCTGTGTAAGACCTGTAATGTTGGCTGAGATTACCTCCTTGGCCTTTTTGTATGACTCTTCAATTATTTTTTTTGCCTCATTGTCAATAAGTTCTGCAGTCTTCTCACTGTATGGCTTTGAGAACCCGTAATCAGACTGACCTGACGAGTCATAGAAACTAAGATTCCCCACCTTTTTGGACATCCCGAAGTATGCGACCATTGCATAAGCCTGCTTGGTGACCTTCTCGAGATCGCTCAGGGCGCCTGTGGATATTTTTCCTATTACAAGTTCTTCTGATGCCCTGCCGCCAAGTTCATATGCCAGTTCGTCCATTATGTGCTCGCGTGTAGATATTGACCTCTCTTCAGGCAGGTACCATGCAGCCCCCAGGGCCTTGCCCCTTGGAATGATGGTAACCTTCAGGAGGGGACTGGCAAACTCAAGCAGCCAGCTGACAGTAGCATGACCTGCTTCATGATATGCAATTGTCCTCTTCTCGTCTATTGAGATGATCTTGTTCTTCTTCTCCAGCCCGCCGATGATACGGTCAACAGCATCAAGGAAATCCTGCTTCTCAACGGATGTCTTGTTGCCTCTCGCGGCAATGAGGGCTGCCTCATTACATACATTGGCAATGTCAGCTCCTGAGAAGCCGGGTGTATTTTTTGCAAGGAAAGCAATATTAAATCCCTCATCAATCTTTATAGGTCTCAGGTGCACCTTGAATATAGCCTCTCTCTCCTTTATATCAGGAAGTTCCACGCTTATCTGACGGTCAAAGCGGCCTGCCCTCAGCAGTGCCTTGTCAAGTATGTCAGCCCTGTTTGTCGCTGCCAGGATGATAACCCCGCTGTTGGTTCCGAAACCGTCCATCTCGGTCAGCAGTTGGTTGAGAGTATTCTCACGCTCATCATTGGCGCCGAAGTTCGGATTGCGTCCGCGCGCCCGGCCTACGGCATCTATCTCATCAATGAAGACGATACACGGGGCCTTTTCCTTTGCCTGGCGGAACAGGTCTCTCACCCGCGAGGCTCCCACACCCACGAACATCTCAACAAAGTCCGATCCGGAGATGGAGAAGAACGGAACGTTAGCTTCTCCTGCCACAGCTTTTGCCAACAGTGTCTTGCCGGTTCCCGGAGGACCTACCAGCAACGCTCCCTTGGGTATCTTGCCGCCAAGAGAAGTATATTTCTTGGGGTTCTTGAGAAAATCAACTATCTCCATCACCTCGGTCTTGGCTTCTTCAAGCCCGGCGACATCGCTGAAATTGACCTTCACATGAGTATCCTTATCAAAAATCTGAGCCTTGGATTTGCCAACGCTGAAGATATTACCGGCACCGCCACCTCCTGATCCGCCTGACATACGGCGCATGATATAGACCCAGACAATGACAAGCACCAGGAGAGGAAGGATGAAACTCAGGAATGTTCCCAGGTAGTCCTTACGGGTAATATATTCAGGATGTATCATCTCATCAGGGGTATAGCCTGCTTTTGTCTGTACATCATTGAAAAACTGTTCAAAAAGCTCTACTGTTCCGAAAGTATGGTAATACTGCGGCTTCGGAGCCTGAAGTCCGAGACTCTTTGTTGATTCAAAGTCGGGATAACGCCCGCTCTTTAATGATTCAGGCTTGAGATAAATCTCGGCGCGGTCTTTATTGACGACGACGACCTTTTCAATGTCATGGTTTATGACCATCTTCTCTATCTCCCGCTGACCAGCTTTCTGCGTGGCCTTACCCGAGAAGAAGAACTGCAGACCGAATACTGATAAAATCAGAATTGCAAAAATCCAGTTCGAGTTGAACTTCGGCTTTGCATTCTTATCGTTTTTATTTTCTTTATTTATTTCCTGATTTTCTGCCATATATCAAACACCTTTCTTTTCCGGCATATCCTCGAGCACCGTTATGCGGCCGTCGGCCCACAATGACTCAAGGTTGTAAAAGTCCCTGTACCCTTCCTGAAAAATATGAACGAGAATATCACCGTAATCAAGGAGAATCCACATGCAATTCTCTCTTCCCTCGATGTGATTTGGCTTGCGACCGGTCTCCTTCCTGACAAGATCTTCCACAGACCAAGCCAGTGAATCAACCTGTGTTGAAGATGCTGCATGGCTTATAACGAAGTAATCACATACCCTGTTTTCAAGTTTTCGCAGATCTATCATCGCCACCCTCTGCCCCTTCTTTTCAAATAACCCTTTTACTATACTTTCAGTAACAAGAGTGGCCTCATCTTTGGTTTTCCTCATCAATAAACTTTTCAGTTTTAAACAGTTTCTTTTGCTGGCGCAAAATTACGAACATTTATCCGTATTTTCGCCCTGCCTTGTTTCTTTTTACAATTCGGATGCCAATTTGTCAAAAGGCTCTTCAAATAGAGAATTAATTTGAATTTTTTATTGTATAACATTGCAGGTCATGATTATAGGGTCAGTCAGGGAACACCATGAAAAAGTGTCATCCACAAACTCCGTGGCAGCCGTCATGCTGAGTGATGAAAAACCGGCAGAGGGTACGATTATTACAGCCTCTTTTCAGAAAAAAGGGAGAGGCCAGACAGGGAACGGATGGGAGAGCGAAGCCGACAAGAACCTGCTGATGAGCATTATACTCTATCCTGTAATGGTCAGGGCTGAAGATCAGTTTATTCTCTCGCAGATGGTTTCCCTGGCCTTGTACGACCTGGTCAGGAAGGAGACTTCAGGAGTGAGGATCAAATGGCCCAATGACATTTATGTCAAAGATGACAAAATAGCAGGCATCCTTATCGAAAACAGTGTCATGGGGAATTCAATAACCAGCTGCATAGCGGGAATTGGACTAAATGTTAATCAGCAAAAATGGACCGGTAACGCCCCTAATCCGGTTTCACTCACAAACATTACAGGTAAAGCATATGACAACGCAACGATCCTTAATGATCTGGCACAATTGCTGGATGAGAGATACCGCATGATCATCAGAAAAGAAAGCAGCCGACTCTCTGAGGACTACCACAGTGCACTTTACCGGCGTGCCTCATGGCACCGTTATATTGATAAGGACGGTGAGTTCAGTGGAATGATTGAAAGCGCAACCGCAGGCGGCATGCTGAGAGTCTGGAGAGAGAACGGAATATCAGAAGATTATGCTTTTAAAGAGATTGATTATATCCTCTGATCCTGTCATACCCGCCAAACTTCTCAAAGGCTGAGATGATCTCATTGAGATACTTTACTGCCGTATCCCCAATTGCCAACTTTACAAATGGATTAAGATAAGCGCTGACCGAGAGGGTTATCAGCGACTGTTCCACACCGTCAGGTTCAATATTCATGGTAACTGATACTCTTCCGGTGATAAATGTCTCAGCAAAATAATCTATCCGGGAGTATGGAAGAGCTTCAGAGAGCCCTGCGGTAACTTTTCCCGCTTTGTCAACCCTGAAAGAACAGTTATCTTCAGTAGCCTGCCATTCCGTGACAGTCCCTTCCGGAATAATGGTTCCGAAGTTACGCATATCTGTCATGAAAGCGTAAAGGTCTTTGTCAGAACAGGCTGCTTTTCCTCGGCGGCTGGTATAGATTGTGGCTTTGCTCATATCTGTTACCTGCCCCAGGCTGAAGGTTCCGACCTCCATTTTTTAAGCGTCTCCACATCATCAGCCGTGATGTAACCTGATGATACGGCCATATCTACAAGCACGCCATAATTGCTTAGTGTATCGAGACGACACGATTCAGCCGCAAAGGCATCGGAAGCCTTTTTGAATCCGTAAGTAAAGATGGCGATCATTCCCATGACCTCGCATCCGGCCTCACGGAGAGCTCTAACAGCTCCCAGGCTGCTGCCACCGGTAGATATCAAGTCCTCAATGACAACCACTTTCTGTCCCTTTTCAAAGTGACCCTCAATCTGGTTCCCAAGACCGTGTTCCTTGGCCCCGGACCTCACGTAAATGAATGGCAGTTGCAGTAAATCAGCAACCAGCGCTCCATGAGCAATAGCTCCGGTAGCCACACCGGCTATCAGTCCGGCGCCAGGATAAAACTCCCTGACTCTTGCTGCAAAGGAATCACGAATAAAAGTCCTCACTTCCGGAAATGAAAGTGTCATCCGGTTATCACAATAGATTGGGGATTTCCATCCTGAGGCCCATGTAAAAGGGTTTGCCGGTTGCAATTTAATTGCTTTAATTTGTAGAAGATATTCGGCAATCGTCTTATCGATATTGTCCATATGGTGTGGTATAAAATATATTTTGACAACAGGGTGATCACTCTGAGTCCCGAACCGGACCGGCTGCAAAAATACTCCCTTTTCCATAAATACAATGAGAGGGAGGAGCTTTATGATCAGATATCCAGGTTTGCCGTGGATAATGACCTTGCCTCATTTAATATATACTCTTCAAAAATTGACCATCTGTGGAGTGTTTTCTGCGAATATTTTGTTTTTATAGAAGCTGCCGGAGGTCTTGTCGGACATTCATCCGGAAAATATCTTTTTATCAAGCGATACGGGAGATGGGACCTTCCCAAGGGACATATTGAGGAGGGGGAGACCCCGAATGTATGCGCACTTCGTGAAGTAACGGAAGAGTGCAATATCAGGGGGCACTTCATCGACGGGACATTGCCGCCAAGCTACCATACTTACCTCTATGACGGTAAACCGTATATGAAAAAGACGCATTGGTTCAGGATGAACTACTCGGGCGATATGATCACCGAGCCTCAGGCCGAAGAGGGAATAACACATGCTGAATGGCTTGCACCAGCAGAGATAGCGAAGATCAAGGAGAATACATTCCAGTCGCTGATGGATCTCCTGAATTACACGCTGAAAGTAAAATAGTCCCTATTTCAGGTAATCACGGATATTAATTGCCTGCGGAACAAACGAGGAGGCATCACCACCCTTAACAATAATGTCACGTACAATCGTTGAGTTTATCGGGGTGTGCTCGGCACTGGTCAGCAGGAATACCGTGTCAATTTCCGGTGCCATCTTCCTGTTCATATGGCCAAGGGCCCTTTCATATTCAAAATCTGCTGACGTCCTGAGGCCTCTCAAAAGATAGCCTGCATTATGCTGACGGCAGAATTCAATGGTCAGACCGCTGAAACTGATAACTTCTATTTTGCTTTCTCCCTCAAAGACTTTAGAGATCATGGCAAGCCTCTTCTCGATGTTGAAGAGGTTCTTCTTCTCAACATTTTCACCTACGGCAATGATGATCCTGTCAAACAAGGGAAGTGCCCTTCTTACAATCTCTTCATGACCAACGGTGAACGGGTCAAAGGATCCGGGGAAAACGGCTGTCTTTTTCATTATTAATCTGTTGATTACTAATCAAAGCTAATGTTTCTGGCATTTGTCACCTTCTGCTTCAGGAGGGAATGTTCAAGAACGTCCATAATGGTTACCACGTAAGTGAATTTTAGCCCGCTTACATACTTTTCATTAATCTCCTCAACATCTTTCCTGTTGGATTCAGAAATAATGATCTCCCTGATCCCGGCACGCTTTGCAGCCAGTATCTTCTCTTTAATTCCGCCAACAGGAAGTACTTTTCCTCGCAGGGTTATCTCACCTGTCATGGCAACAAATTTCTTCACCTTTCTCTGGGTGAAGGCCGAAGCTATGGAGGCAGCCATGGTGATACCTGCCGAGGGTCCGTCTTTGGGAATGGCACCTTCAGGTACATGGATATGGATATTCCACTTCTCTGAGAAAGTGTCAGGAAGCTCCAGAAGTTCAGTATTGGCTTTCAGGTATTCAAGGGCTATCACCGCCGATTCTTTCATTACATCACCAAGATTGCCAGTGAGGGTGAGAATGCCCTTTCCCCTGCTCAGGCTTGTCTCCACGAAAAGAATCTCTCCACCGGTGGCAGTCCATGCCAGTCCTGTCACCACTCCGGCCTGATCATTGCCACCATAGATATCTTTCAGATACTTTGGAGATCCGAGTATCCCGGCCACATCTCCGGCTGAAAGTTCCCGGCTGGTGATCTTGTCAAATGCAATATCCTTTGCCCTGTGACGTACCAGCTTGGCAATGCGCTTGTCAAGTTCTCTCACTCCTGACTCACGGGTATATTTCTGTATTATCTCTTCAATTAAAGAACCCGTAAGGGAGAACTGCTCCGGTTTTACTCCATGTGCTTCAAGCTGTTTGGGAATGAGATGCTTAAGAGCAATCTCCCTCTTTTCTTCTACCAGGTAGCCGGAAATTTCAATGAGCTCCATCCTGTCCCTCAATGCGGGGCTGACTGTTGAGAGGTTATTTGCTGTGGCTATAAACAGCACCTTTGAAAGATCATATTCAAGCTCCAGGTAGTTGTCGTAAAAATGTGTATTTTGTTCAGGATCAAGTACTTCAAGAAGTGCCGAAGCAGGGTCGCCCCTGAAATCCTGACCTACCTTGTCAACCTCATCAAGGATGAACACCGGGTTTGATGAGCCCGCTCTTCTAATGTTTTGAACGAGCCGACCGGGCATTGCCCCAATATATGTCTTTCGATGACCCCTTATCTCAGCCTCGTCATGCAGTCCTCCAAGTGACATCCGGCAGTATTTGCGGTCGAGAGCCCGGGCGACGGATTTGCCCAGGGAGGTTTTACCGACCCCGGGGGGGCCATAGAGGCACAGTATCGGTGATTTAAGGTCGCCTTTGAGCTTCAGCACAGCAAGATGCTCCAGGATCCTCTCTTTGACCTCCTCCAGTCCGTAATGATCCTCATCAAGAACCCTCTGTGCATTCTTCAGGTCAAGGTTATCCTTTGTGTATTCATCCCACGGCAGTTCAAGGAGCGTCTGTATATAGTTCACCTGCACCGAATATTCGGCCGCAGCGGGATTCAGTCGCGCCAGTTTATCAAGTTCATGGGTGAATACTTTTGAGACATCCTCATTCCATGTCTTTTTGGTGCCTCTTATACGGTACTCTTCAACCTCTTTTTCAATAGGATTGCCTCCGAGCTCATTCTGAATGGTTTTCATCTGCTGATGCAGGAGAAACTCGCGCTGCTGCAGGTCAATTTCGTTCTTCACTTTTGACTGCAGTTCATTCTTCAGCTCCAGGAGCTGTATCTCCCTGACCAGGTGCTCCATGAGACGCAGCCCGCGCTCTTTCAGTGAAGAAGCTTCAAGCAGCTTCTGCTTGTCAGAGACGTTGATCTCCGTATTTGCGCATATATAATTGATGAGATAGGTGCTGTTCTCAATATTCCTGACTGCAAAAGAGGCCTCAGGATTAATATTGGGATTGAGTTTTACGATCTTCATTGAGAGGTCTTTCAGTGACCCGATGATGATATCGAAGTCCTTCTTATCCTCAGTGATCTTTGCTTCTGGCAGCGCTTTTACATGGGCAGTTAGGTACGGCACTGACTGCACAATATCGATCACGGATACTCGTCTGCGACCCTGAATAATTGCAGTGGTTGTGCCGTCAGGCATCTCAAGCAGCTTCACTATCTGACCAAGGGTGCCAACCACATTCAGATCGCGGACCCCGGGGTCATCAATCTCGGCATCTATCTGCGCAACGGTAGCAACAAGCTTGTCACCCCGGTATGCGTCACGAACAAGCTGAACGGATTTTGAACGGCCAACGGCAATTGGTATCACTACCCCTGGAAACAAAACGGTGTTCCGGAGCGGCAGCAATGGAACACTTCCGGGTATCGTAACCTCTTCAAGCTCGTGATCGTCACCGTCAGACAATATAGGGATGATCTCCCGCCCCTCGTCAATGAGCTCATTAAACAGTGCGCTCTCCCACCTTCTTGAATACTTTTTCTCCATACACTTACAAACTTCCCAAAATTACTCAAATAATCATTACCCGATGATCAAAAAAAAAGCTGCCCGTGGCGGACAGCTCTCTAAGGCTTACCGATTGCCTATTTCGTTTTCTTGTCAAGATGACCCTTGTAACGGCTCATGTACTTATCAACCCTTCCTGCAGTGTCAACAAGCTTCATCTTACCCGTATAGAAGGGATGAGAAGTATTTGATATCTCCAGCTTTATAAGCGGATACTCATTCCCGTCCTCCCACTTGATCGTGTCCCTGGAGAAGGCTGTAGATCTTGTCATAAAGGCGTGTCCGTTTGACATATCCTGAAATACAACCATCCTGTAATTAGCGGGATGTATACCTTCTTTCATAACTCAGTAATTCTTAATTTTTTACTCTGGAAATCCCTTTTCTAAGGGTTTGCAAAGTTAATGAACAATTATAAATATGCAAACAGAGCGATAAAATTATTTCAGCTTTTTTACTTCAGATGCTTCTCCGCATGTTTCTCTTCCATCTCTTCCTTATATGATTTGTAGGGGATTTTATCATTGATCATATACCTGTATGTGATATGAGTCTTAGCTTTCTCTCCACCAAGGGCTTCATAAATGGCTATCATCTTTGGATTGAAATCGCCCACCCATGAAAGCTCAAGCTCTTTATAATAGCGCTTCCTGCGGAATACATTGAAGAGTTGCAGGAAGATAGCCGACTCTATGCCGCTGTTCTGGTATGATGGGTTAACACCAGCCACAAAGGCCCTCATGCGCGTCATCGTATGGCTGTATTTGTACCACAGAAACCTGATCTTATTCCATAAATGCAGCTTGCCGTTGAAATGCTTAATAATCTGGTTGAGGTCAGGAAAAATGATAAAGAAAGCTACAGGCTTTTCATTATGATAGGCAAACCAGATGAGATCTTCATCAATAAATGCTTTTGCTTCATTCAGGGACTTATGCAGCCTGGCAGGGTCAAGAGGTGTAAAATCATCCTTGAAGGCTGACCATGTGGAGTTATATATTTCTGTAATATCCGACACATACTTTTCAGGATTCCTGAACTCAAAATGGCGGAAAGTATAGCCCGGACGTTTTGATATCCAGTCTGCTATCTTCATGAAACGTTCGGGGAATACTTCAACTGCTCCCACATCTTTATGATAGCTGTACTGCTCGAAATATGTCTTGAATCCGTATTCCTCGAAGTAGCTCCTGTAGTACTTCTTGTGATAGGGCATCCCAAAACCTGGCTGGGTGAATCCTTCAACCAGAAGTCCCCAGTAATTGTCGTTCTCTCCGAAGTTAATAGGTCCGTCCATTGCCTCCATGCCTCTTTCTGTCAGCCATTTGCGGGCAGTATCAAATAGGACGAATGCGGCATCCTTCGACTCAGTGACCTCAAAGAATCCCATTCCACCGGTGAGCTGCCTGTAAGCTTTTGCCCTCTCGTTGTCAATAAATGCGGCGACTCTGCCGATTGTTTTATTGTCATCAGTGGTCAATATCCAGCGTGTAGCTTCTCCATGCCCGAAGACATAGTTCTTTGCAGGATCAAAAACTGCCTCCATCTCCGAGTCAAGGGGACAAACCCAGAAGGGATCTTCCCTGTAGATTCGTTTGGGAAAAGTGATGAATTCCTTCCTCAGAGCAGCCGTATTTACTTCAATAATTTTCATTGGTCCAAATATACTCTTTTTGGTTTTACCTGACATCTTGAGGTCAGACTAGTAAATGTCAATTATCCTGTGGTCAATAAGTACAAAGAGGAGCACCAGGAGTGCAGAATATATTAACCAGGTGATAACAGGGATATACTGGGCGGGCTTAATTTTCATTTTTGCCCAGACGTACCATATGAGGAATACCTTTTCTAATGAATAAACGAGGAACGTTGCCAGGGCCACGCCAACCACGCCGTAGGGTTTGATCAGCATCAGGCTGAGAGGGATGTTTATTCCAAGCTCCACCAGGGCTGCAATCATGGTGACATCGGTTTTTTTGCGCCCTATAACAATGGTCTGCGGAAAGACAAGCCTGGGAATTATCAGGAGGAGATATATAAGGAATATGTCGGCGCTCCTGGTGAATTCCAGGGTGAAGACTCGCGGGTAGAGCCACCGGGCAAAAAGCATCATCACCATTGAGATGGGGAAAAGATAATGCATAAGCTGCTTCGACTTCTTTCTCAGTGTCACAAGGGCATCCTTCATGCCCTCCCGGGTGCTGAACCTTGGAAGAAGCGCATTGCTCAGTCCTGTTGCAAGAAGCAGCACCAGCGGAAACTCCTTCGCTCCAAACCTGAACATGGCAAAAACACCGGGGTCTTCATACTTTGCCGAGATTATTATGCCGTCAATATACTGTGCAGAACCGCTTATCAGAAAGGTCACGATAAGTGGTAACCCGATGTACAACTGTTCCTTAATAAAATCAAATGACAGCTTCATGACGGTATAGCGTCTTAGCAGTATCAGGAGCCATACCCAGCGTATCCCGGTGATTATAAAAAGGCCGTAAATGGCACTTTTTTCGTCAAAACCCGCAATTACCGGTGCAAGCACAAGTACCAACTGTACTCCGTAAGTATAAATGCCGTACTGCATTATCCGGTATGACCTGTTATTGAGGAGATAGATATATTCAATCAGGGAGACAGGATTACTCAGCAGTATATACCAGAGAAGGAGGCCCAGGTACGGCACATCCT
>Ga0307376_10006225_pt1 | contig 10610 bp, 20 predicted proteins | sample TR2MG_FD_202536 | JGI IMG/M metagenome (GOLD analysis project Ga0307376, IMG submission 202536) | Soil microbial communities from Risofladan, Vaasa, Finland - TR-2 | ecosystem: Environmental > Terrestrial > Soil > Coastal area > Acid sulfate soil | place: Finland: Risofladan, Vaasa | collected...
AGATACCCAACAAAAAAGACTGCAAGTCCTGGCTTATCATTTATACCCCCGATGGAATAAATATACTAAAATCGAAATAAAAATGCAAGCGTTATTTCAACCGCTTGATCTTGAGAATAGTGCGACACGGAATTGTCATATCGCCGCTAATCTGATAATCGCCGTCCATATCTTGCGCAATATGCGGGGCGATTTTTTAACGCTCTCCCCGTCATACACAAGATAGCCAGTAGAAACACATATCATTTCCCTGGGCGTTTCGTCTTCATCAAAATAATTCCATCGCGCCGAAGCGCCCTGCGAATCCGTCCATATTATTCTAACCAACTTAAAACGCTCATCAAGTCGTTTCATTTTTTTCTCCTTCTAATAATCGAACCGCAGAGGCTAAGCGAGTTCCCGTGGGAAAAACCGCAAGGAGTCCCCTATTATCTCCACCTTTCCAAATCACCTTAATCTTGATTTCTGGAAGATATTCACATTGTAAAATTGCAAAATTCGAGTTAATATTCTTAGCCTCGATATACACGAAAGCGCGGGCTGTCTCGGCGGATTCAAAAACACATAAAGGACCACAATCTGCCTTGGGTTTTGTCCACGCCGTTGTATTATACCATACTCCACCATCTTTTTCTTCTACCAGGAGACTCCGATAAGCTGTTCGGCCAAGCCACCTCACTTTCTGACAAACCTTCCAACCTTGCTCTATTTTCATTGCTTCCTCCTGTACGGATTCCCACAGATAAAGCCACCCCCGAAAGGTACACACCCCATTCCGCGCTCAACCTCAATCCCTTCGGCCTTTAGTGATTTTATCCATTCTTTGGGATCGAGTCGCATCCCATACCAACAGCGATCACAGGTGTGATACTCAGGCGGTGAGAGCGGCTTTTTGCAGACCGCACATTTAGCCCGTGCCATCGGCTTTCTCCTCCAGGGGTACCGCCGTTTCACACCCGTTATCGAGCCACGCCTTAAAATCCATCGCCTCGGCGAGTTCAGATAAATCGGCCATCGCCTCCAAAATTAATCCGCAGACCTTGTCTCGATCAATCCTCTTAAGTTTCTTTGTCATCTATCATCCCCAATTCCGAATGTGCACCGAAACGATCCACGTAGGCTATAATAATAACCCCGTAATCTTGGAGCGTCTGCGCCTGTGCCGCAATCAAATCATCCCGCAGATCGCGCTTAAACTGCCGGTGATTGTATTCTTCTTCAAGTTCTATAACGCGCCGAAGATTTATTTCCCCTGAGCCGATAGCCATTTCAATCCCCCTTTATGCTGAATTTTGTTATGCGCTTCTCAAAATCCTCAACAATGTCCTCGATCCCTGACGCCGCAAGATCGCCCAACGTCCTTCCGGTGTATGCGGCAATTGACTTCAACCGGGTATGCAACTCCTTGGATAGATGAACAACAATGTTTCCGGTCCACGGCTTATCCGTCAAAACTTTACTGGGCATTGTAATCCTCCTCCTGGTTTAGTTCTTCTCCAAATAGGGATTGCTGCCGCGCCATAGAGTTTCAACCGTCCGCAAAATTCGGACAGTTCGCCAACTAACGCACGGTTCCTCATCCTGGTTTAATTATTTGACTGGCGTGAATTTCGTGAGATCGTACACCTTTTTAAGCCGGCTTGTATCAAAGCCGTTCATAAAACTTTCACAAAAATCATCGGCTGTTTTAAAAACCTGATCTGGAAATTTAGTCCAACCCTTCACACGACATACTGCCGCGCCGCGTTTACAGCCTTTCGCATTTGCTTTTGGTTTCGCCATAAAAATCCCAACCGAAAAAGTAGTATAACAGATCGCCAAACCCGCCTTGGGCGCACAAACACCATCCCAGTAATACTGGAAAGGTTGCATTTCATTCCGCGCTGGAGCCTTATGCCTGTAATCCATTTGTTACCTCCTTGGCTTAAAGTAATAAATCTTTGAGGTTATCGTTTATTGCTTTCTGTATTTCAGGACTAAGCTCCTCTTGGCAATATATGCTTTTGATAAAAGCCCTCAGCTTTTCATTCTCGGCCCGGAGTGACTCAATCTTAGCATCCCGCTTTTCGACTAAACCCGCATTATATTCCCGATCATCCTCAAGTTGTTCGCATTTCTTGCTCAGAGCCTTGATTATTATCCGCACCTCTTCCAGCTCGGCCAGAAGTTTTAGGTTTTTGTCCCGCAAGAGTTCGTTGTCTGCCCGATGGAATTTGACCGCATCCAGAAGTTTGGGGGCGGCAGCAAAAAGGGTTCCGTTGGCTTTTAATTCTTTATTTGCCGCATCTTCGCCCAGCCATTGCAATTTATCCCACCCTCGCAATCGGGCGACTTCCATCCCACGCTTTTCCGACCAAATAACACAATCGTAGTCTTGTTCGCAAGGCGAAGAGTATATTAATTCTCCTGGCGTATGGCCTTCAAACTGCTTCAGGTCGAGCATTGAGTCCTCCTTTTCCTTTTTTATCTGACACGCTTCACCCTTTTCGATCTTGCGCCCGCTGGCATTGATAACTCTTATGCGACCCCGTTTAATTTTTTTTCCAACGACTTTAACAAACGGTAGGGCTTTCATTTTCCCGCTCCCTTTTGTACCCGCGTTAGCATCCGAAAATAGAAATCCTTCTTTGGATCATTCCACTGGATCGCGCGAATCAACTTGGCTTTACATAACTGCACTTGGGCTTCTAACGACACCTCGCGTAGCTCTCGCTCAAAGTCGAGGGAATCAACGATGGCCATCAGATGTCGTTGGCTAATGATAGCCTCATATTCATAAGCATCCTCAATAGGGTTGTCCACTGGAGGTTTTATCTCTTTCCTGTGGATACCGCAAGCCAAGACACAGAGAGCGAGAATAATTAAGTTCTTCACTTTGCAGTCCCTTTCAACCGCAATGTAGTGTCCCGAACGTCCTCCAGCAGATGTAATCGGCGCAGATAAGATTGGCGAAAGCATAACCCACAAGGACCACCGCCGGGCCGCCGCAATTCGGGCAGTTCCCCTTTTCCACGGCTTCGCGTCCGATATAGACGTGGACGTTTCCGACATATCCACCGGAGCAGGGTTTAGCCTTTAACATCTCCGAGTGTTTCCGCCGGCGCTCGGATTCCTGCCAGTCAGACCCCGTTTTCACTTTCCACTCCCTCCATCTGCTCTTGCCGCCCCACTTCATCCGTTTCATCTTCAGTCATTCCGCGCCGGTGCATATAAGCGTCAAATCCATCATTCGGGTCATAATAATCAGCCTGATCGACCTCTCTTTGCATTGCCCCAAAACACTCAAGATGCCAGTGGTTATCCTGAAAATCACTCTGGAATATTCCAGAGGCGTAGTGATATTTTTCGGCTCTGGCTATTGATTCTCCGCACCAGATACAACGGTGCGGCTTCCGAGCAATACGCTCTTCATCGGCAAGTGGCACATAACCCATCACTCCGCTCCTTTCAACGCTTTTTCGCACATAGCCGCCGTGATTCCCAGGTTTGTCAGAAAATCCGCCAGGGATATTGTAGTCGATTCAATACCGACACAGCTATCATACCAACCATAAACACTTATCTTCTGCGAGCGGCGGGTAAATTCGATCACGATCCCGGAATTTGAGTATGGGTGTGTAAATCGTATTTCCCTTGGTTGCCCCATTATCTCACTCCCGCCATTTCAATATCTTTTTTAGCGCCATTAAATCCCGATAGGTCGTAATACATATCCGCCCAACATTGGAATCAGGAATATCTGCCGTTAAATATTTGGCTGTCGGTGGGGCCAATCGAAAAGATAGACCGGTATCGAGATTAGCAATGCGCTGTAACTGGGTCAAATTTAATTCATCGCTTTCCGGGTCAAAGGGCTGAAACGTTATCGTCCGGGCACAGATATTTTCTCCCAGCGCCCGGAAACGAGCGGCCTCAATAACTTCCCTTGTGTCGTCCTCTTGTACGACATCATAAACCGAGCCTTCTTTTGTAATAAATGTCACAAGCCAGTACATCTTTCCTCCTTCTTTTTAATGGTCGCTTGCGGCCCGCGCTATGGCTGGCTTTTATAAATTCGTTCATGCCAGTCGTGGATTCGGTGAATTGTGTCGTATTTTAGGGACACGTTGGGAGTGCCCGCAATCGGGTATCTATCAAACAACCACTCAGGGATTTGACCGTGAATTTCACAAAGGATTGCCTCAGCCTCTTTGAGCTTGTCCACCCTTCCTCCCTCAAATCAAAATTTGGAAACGATCTAAACCTGACCGAATATAAACAATAACCAAGAAAATAACAAGAAAAAAATGGAGACGCGACACTTTGTCGGGAAAAATGTCGGGGTAGCCCTACAATCAACAAACGCTTTCCGGCGCATATCGACCCGCCTCGCACGTAGATCGTTTGACCACGAAAGCCGTAGGAAGTTGTAAGGGTATTCTAAAGACAAGGAAGGATGGGAAAAAGAGGGTTCCCTTTAGGAAAAGAGATAAGACAAACCAACGAAGGCATAGATGGGTTCCCTTTGCCGCCGACCGGGGCCATCCAGGGTTCCGCCGGGGTCGATTTTTCCGCTTCCTGGGCCGGGAAGCATGCTTTTTCGGGCCGCCGGTATCGTCAAAGCATCCTTTTTCCGGCCCTTGACAGTTATTACCGCACCATTTGGTCCGATTTTCCGCCCGATTTTCCTTGACAAATTGTTGTTGTTATAATATAATTAATCAGATTCTAAACCTTTCACCTTTTCCGGCAGGGAAAAATGCGAAAACTCACACGCAATGAAAGCAAAGACAGACTCGCCCGGATTAATTGTCGGCTGTTTGATATGATCACTGAGCCGCGAGCTATCGGCAGGCTTACTATCGGCGAAATATCGACCATAATGAAATGCTGGGAGACCTTAAACAAAATCACAACATCAAATTAACGCTAAGGTACATAAGCGTTAATTCAATCTGTCACGCCGGCCACGGCTGGCAAGCCAGGGGGAAAGAAATGAATCGCCGTAAGCTGACTTGGATTATCCTTATAACTGGCTGGATGTGGCTACTGTGGTCAGCAGGTGATAGCTGCCACCGCAGCGACGATAGACTAACCTGCGACCAATTAGTACCCGACACCACTGGATTGATCCCCTATACTGACGCCTGGTGTGTAGCCGTATATGGCCCCGACACCACGCGCATTCACTAACCGCTGGGCGACCAGCAAACCAGGAGGGAAAAATGAGAACTACCGACAAACGCGGGGATGGCCATCACGAACATATAATGACCCGCAAAAACCATGATGGAACGTATGACAAAATGGTTATCTGGTTTATTGGCCGCTGCTGGACATATACGCTATCTGGAGCTAGCTATACATATAGCTATAACATGGACTACGCAGGCCAGGAAAATGAACATTTTGAAATCGTTCGGCGTTTGCGCCGTGCATTTGCGTACGGCCACATTTAAAAGAGGGGGGAAATGAACCAGAAGCAAGCGCCCAGCTCGCCGCCGTCCGCCGCGAGGGGAAAAACATCGTCCGCCATAGCCTGATTAGCACCGGCCAGCGCGGGCAATACCGGCTGGAAATCGTATACACCTAAATGTTTGGTGGAAAAATCGGTTCTGTTTTAGCAGCTAAGCTTGCATTATATCGCGTGCATTATAATACAATAAGCCGGGTTTAATCGCCCGGCTTTTTTATTGCGCGGATAATTGCAACGGAAATAATTTAATTAATTTTCTTCGGGGATTTCTTCGTAATCGGCTGGAATCTCTAACCCCTTATTCCGCGCGGCAGTACGAATATTTAATACCCTTTGGTGCGCCTCGGCTAAACGGCTGCCTAAGTCCAATGTTACGTTAATACTGGACTGATCATTCAGCATCCCTAAGTGCTTCATTAGCAACTCTCTGGCGCGTTGTTTGTCGCAAAAACTAATCTCAATTTGGCCTTTTTCTGTCTGTTTTACACTCTTAATTGTCATTCTTACATGCCGCGGAATGTCGTAAATGTCCTTTATTATTAGACTTCCGCCTTTAGTCCATTCGAACACGTCTATCGGATCGGAATTTATTTCATGCTGGAGGCCCTGGATTATATCAGACTTATTTATTAAAAGCCTTTTAGCTGTATAATCAGATAATTCTTGCAACCTAGTTTGTATATCTATTTTATTTAATAGGGTGCTAGAGACCGCCCCGGCCGTGGAATAATTAATATTGGTAATTATTTTGCCATGAATTTTTTTTGTATCTTCTTTAACGTCAATATCTTCTAATGCTATTTTGCCTTTTTTACTATATTCTAAAATGTCTTTTTTGGCCTTTAAATACGAATCCACGGCATTTAATGTTACGGAATAATAAAGGCAAAATCTTTCATGTAATTGATTTTTCAGGGGATTGCCGATTTTAGATATGTTTTCAATTTCCGGCAGGTTGTCAATCGTTTGCAGGGCTACCGCTTTCGCTTTCGGGGCGTTTTTTTTCCTGAAGGTTAATTTACTGCCTGTATTTCTATCCATTTTTTTTATATAGCCCATTTTTTTAACAATTCTTATTCTTTTATAATAATATATACAATATGTGCCGAGGAATTAATTTAATTTTTAAATTCCCTTTCAGCTGGTACGTCGAGCTTCCGTCCGGCAAAACGGTCAATTTCTTTTTTCTTAAGATTACCCTTGACAAAAACTCTTTTTCTTGTTATGATATATTCAGGATTTAAATAATTCACCTTAACCTAAAATAGCGGATAATTTTAAAAAGTCAAGGGAAGGAGCACAACGGCAAACTATCCTGATTTTCCCCTGATCCATTCACCCCGGCAAGGGAAGAAAAATGAAAACCGACATAATTATTCAAGATGAGGGTAGTGTAATTTTCATGGTTCCCAAAACCCGCAAGGGAACCGAATGGATTGAAAATCACATCAAGGCAGACAACGGCTTTCAGCCGTATTATCCGACCGTTTTTTGTGAACATAGGTACACCGACACTATCATTGGAGGAATGCAAGCGGACGGATTGAGCCTTTCCGCCGTTTAACCCTTTCCCCTGCCGGGGCCGCGCCTGTACGGGCGGCCCTGCAATTTTTAAAGGAAAATTAGCCATGAGCAACGACTCGATATATCTTTGCACCAAACCCGACAAGTCTGCCGTGAGCCTGCATTTCCGGTGGACTATCAGCCGGGGCCGGGATACAGAGGGATACAATATCTGTACCCTGTATGTCAACGGCGCTAAAGCGGCCCGCTGCAACGGCGGCGGGTACGATATGCAAGGCACCTGCCTTGCCGACTGGTTTGCCAGCGACTGCCCCGGCGGAATTAAGCGCCTGCCGGCCAATTATGGCAGCTCGGATGACGATAAGGGCTATACCGGCGGTTATTACGGCCTCACACACTACAACACCAAGACCGGCAAGCGCCAGCGCCACAATACCGGCCTGCATTGCCAGAGCACCCTAGACGGCGCTTGTGGCTGGGAAGGCATACAGTGTATCATGGGGCGGCTTGGCTATCAGTTACAGTATTGCCGCACCCGTTAACCCACCACCAGGGGCCAGGGACGGCCCCGCCGAAAAGGAGCCTTGAAAATGCTGACCTCGGAAGCCATTAAAAAGTACGTTGAAAGTCCCGATCATTGTCCTAATTGCGGAGAAAAAACAAGGATAGAATGGGGGGTACTGGAATACGCCGACTATGGCGCGACCCGCTCATGTGTTTGCAATTCCTGCGGCTGTACGTTCGATGAAATTTTGACCGTTACTGACGTTGAGTGTAATTTACAATAAACCCAGGAGCCTTGAAATGGGAGTAACCCCGACAGTAACCCGCGTTAGCGGCTGTGAAGATTGCCCGTTTCGGCAAACCAACCCGGAAAGTGATGATTTTTATTCCTCTCAGGAATGCTTCGCCGGCGCGAAAGCCGCCGAAGTTACGGCTTACATGGAAGACGGCGCTGGACTTCCGCCGTCCTGTCCTTTGCGCCAGAACGACCACCTTGTCATCCTGCCCGGCGTGGCGGAGAAATAAGGAGAGCTAACCCGATGAATGAAATTTTTATCACAACACCCGATGGAAAACAACCCGTACAGGCGCACGTCAAGGGCGGCCTGGCTATTCACCGGACGCGTGGACAAAAACACCGGCGCTACACGATTACACACATCCCCAGCGGGCTTTCCATTGCCACAAAGATTTCAAGCCTCGGAGAAGCCAGGCAGAAAGTGGAAGCACTGCTGGCGCTTTGGGATTTCTCAAAAAGTGAGGCCGAATATATGGCGGAGATTTTCAACGCCAACAACGGATTGATGGAGAAAATGAAAGAAATCATCCCACGGGAGATTTACTAAAAAAGAGGAGGGCCGCGCCGCCGGATACATCGACTAAGGTTAAAAAACCGAAGCCCTGCCAGAACACCGGCGGGGCTTGTTTGTTTAACGCCAATACTTGCGGGCGAACAATAAACCGCGCAAAGCCACACAACCCAAGCATTTACTTATTTGATGGCTATTTGACTAAAGGATAGTTGGCGCGGAGTGCTAAAATCCAAGTGAAGTGATTAAACGATTGCCTGGCTGATGGATTAACCTAACCTCTTTTTCCTCGCCGGGATTGCCCGTTAAACAATCCCGGTTTTTCTTTATCCTGACGTGCATTAAATTTTCCGTTGTCTGGCCGTCAATGGTACGCATCCCGCATTTCCAGGGCAAAACCACCGAAAGAATTATCGAGCTTGCCATCTTTATTTCACCTGACCCGCGCATTTTATCTAAACTCGGATTTAGCGAGTGCTCCATTGTGTCGGCCTGCGACTTGCGCATCTGTGCAATTATCACAACCCAAATAGACTCCCGCTGAGACAGGTCGCGCATTGAACGCATAATAAACCGCACAAGGTTATTTTCATCCTCGGCCAGGTTTCGCGTTGTGGCTGGAATGGTCTGGATATAATCAAGCACAATTCCGTCAAGGCCGCGCCTTAATTTTATCGCCCTGACCTGAGAAGCAAGCGCCTCAATCGGCGGCGGATCAGGGCTAATCCACAAATTTCCCTTCGGAATTTCCAGCCTTAAATCACAATCCAAAACCATCTTGGCAATTTCTTTCGGCTTTTGCTCATAATTATAAACAGCGACCTGCTTTTCTCGCGCCCATCGCGCTATGAAATTCATCGCCAGAGTTGTTTTTTTACTGGCTGTATCACCATAAATTGTCATAATTTGTCCCGGCCTTAAATCCACATGCCGATCAAGTTCCTTATAGCCACAGAGTAACCCGCGAGTCTCTTTAGGCCCGTCCCACATTTGAGATATACAATCTTGATATTCCAACAAGTCGGCATTGTTATCACCTTTTCCTTCTCGATATTTAGATTCTATCTCGGCGACACACTCATCAAGCTCATCAACGGACTCGGCGTAACGGCTTTCTAAGCCCGTAAGTTTCTGGTGAATAGTATCCATTAATTTTTCTTGTTGACAGCGGCGGGCAATAAGTTCAATATTCAACTCAGCTTCCGCTGGACTTATAAAACCCTCTTCAATTCCAAGCCGCCAAATGTCGTTTGTATCAAATATAGCCACAGCCGGAGTGCGCCGCATATAATCAATCAAATTCGCCGGGCCAAATTCCTCGCCTTGCTTATCAAGGGCAATTAGGGCAGAAAATATTCGCCTTACCATTTCCGAATTAATATTTTCAGGTGATAGCTTTTCGGTCGCCAAAATAAAAGGCGCCTTGTCTTCAATACACGCACAAATAAGCCGCTTTTCAGCCTTGTCGCGGGCCTGATCGAATTTATCTTTTACTGGCATAGGGGACACTTTGAATAAGAGGATGGATAAGTGCCATGCAAGGGACAGTAAGAGCCAGAGGAAACGGGAGAGGTGATTTTGTTTTTATTTTCCGTCTTCATTTTCTCGGTTAATTGCCCCCACTTTGCCCGGAGTTTAATCGGGCTAAGAATATTAGAACACCAAAAAGTATCTGCTTGAGACCAAGTTAAAACTTCCTTTATCCGCTCCGGCTCTCGCCCGTCTATTCTAATAAGCTTATCAAAATCACTCGCCCATACTTGCTTGTTCGCCTTTTGTCCTTTTTTCCACTCATAATCACGAGCATCTAACAAGCCGATAAAAAAATCAACAAGTCCGATTTCAACGGAATCGGACAAGAAGTCTTTTATTCTTTTCTTTTCTTTTATTTTATTTACTTTACTTTCCTTTACTTTACTTTGTGTCCTTTCTGGGGCGATAACTATACTTTCTGGAGCAGAAAGTACCTTGAGAGACGGTTTTTGTGGTACAATTGCTTTTCTCTTAACGTACACCCCCGCAAGTCGTTGAGTGAAATTATCACTCCAAATTACCTTGTCTTTTTTCCATAATTCAGAATCAATGGCCTCGACGTTCGCAAGTGTTTGCAAAATTATCAGGCATTTTTCCCATGCAATTCCGATATACGCCGACAAATATTCAACATTATTCACCTCGCCACAATCGTAAGACAGCGTCTCTGATCGTCCCAAAACCTCAAGTAACTGAAACCAAAAAGCATAGCCGTCGTTTCCAAATTTTGATTTGAGGATAAAGAGCGTTTTACGCTGGCTCGTGTCATGGGAAAAATAATCGAC
>Ga0307376_10006226_pt1 | contig 10609 bp, 24 predicted proteins | sample TR2MG_FD_202536 | JGI IMG/M metagenome (GOLD analysis project Ga0307376, IMG submission 202536) | Soil microbial communities from Risofladan, Vaasa, Finland - TR-2 | ecosystem: Environmental > Terrestrial > Soil > Coastal area > Acid sulfate soil | place: Finland: Risofladan, Vaasa | collected...
TTCGGTACACGCTGGCGCATATAGCCAGTGATCTTTTGGGAGTGGAAATGAGGCAGTAAAGAAAGCACTTCCATCAGGCAGCACAGTTACATCATTCATCACCTTTCTCCTGTTCGTCGCGGCGGCGCATGGCGGCTTGCCATTCTTCGTAAGCCTGTTCGTATTCATAGGTGCGATGCTCTGGACTGGTGGCAATCCCTCGCCGTGCACACCACTGCTCAAAAGCCTCCCGGTGCATGTCGGTCATTTCTTATCTCCGTAAAAGTCATGTTTCCCAATCCTGCATAACAACTTCTCATGTTTCATCCAAGGAGCATGATGCCCATGTACTATGAAGTAGGTTGCGCCGGGGCATATCTCCTTCCTTGTCTCCTTGTGCACCTTATGTACGGGAAGGAAGAAGTAGAGGATGAAAAGGGCAGTTGTCATCTTTTGTTCCTGTTTTTCCAATCCTCAAGGCAGGCCTCCTCAACCTTCTCCCACAACCAGCGAGGCGGGTCTTGTACCCATTCCTGTAATTTTGCCTCCATCACCTTCTCAGGGACTTCGGGGAGTGAGGGGCACTCATCTTCAGGACTCATCAATTTCCATGCATCGTAACCAGGGATGTTCATGTGTGTATACCGTAGATGGTGTGGAGGATGGAAATTATACTACCGGCAATCAACAGTGCGCAGAGGGATACAATGAGTATGATGATAATCCATTCATCCTCCTCCTTCTCCCTCTTCTTCCCGATGCGGTCGTAGTTGCGAAGGATACGATCATAACGGCGCTGATCTGCGGTTAGGGTATCACGATTACTTCTACGGAGCATGGTTATTCTCCTTCTTCTTTCAGGCAGGCTTCCCGGAATTTTTCTGCATTAAATCGAGGGTTGTCATGCTTGAGGTAATCAATGAGGGTATTCATTAATATATCTCTGCTGAGGTAACGAGGTTGCATTGCATCTTGTGAAACGTTGATGCATTCTGCAATTGCCTCGTAATCTTTCCTATGCATCGGCATGGTTATTCTCCTAATTCCCGTTCGTGTAATTCGGCTTGCATTATTTCCGTCAACCGTTCCAACGCACTGTGACGAAGGCGTCGCCCCATTACCCAATACCAACCATTGTGGTATTGCACCTGCACCCTCTCATTGTAGAGGGCGGTCCAGGCATTCTCGAAGGTCAACATGAAACGGTCAATCCTTATGAAATTGTCCAACCTTTGAGCGGTGTATGTCTCTCTTTTACGCGCAAGGCGATGGGAGAGGCGCCGCTGGTATGCGTTTGTCATCTTCTTGTTCCTTTAACCATTCGCATAAAGCAATATGTACACGCCTCATATCGTCTAGTCCTTTAATTGTATACCAACGATCCTCCTTATCAATGGCTATCTTAAGGTATTCCATTACACCCTCAACCTCTTCAATACTTATGAAATCTAATTGACTTTTCATAATTGTTACTCCTGCAATACCAGACATGCCTCCTCTTTATGAAGAGGCATGACTTGTGTTACTTGAGCAGCTTACTATTTTTAATTACTTGGATGTGGCCATTTTTAGCCATCTGCACAGGACTTACCCGAGCGTTTTTCTTTTCTTCCTTTGTGAATTCGATGAAAACCCTTGAGTATCCAGGCTTCCACGGGCAGGGAGTCTGAGCTACCCAGGGAAGTGCTTCGCAGGTACGACCATCTGAAAGATGCATTTTGTGTTTCTCCTTTTTATTGGCTTATGCCATAGATTAGGTATTAACAGTGAATAAACTTGTGCTGCCGTCATTACAATACGATTAGGCGACCTTTCCTCATCGCATGAGTTGCGGGCTTATCCACCAGCACCGTGTTGTAATCAGTGACGAGGCGCCATGCATCTGCTTGTTGCTCGGCGTACTCTGCTGCCTCCTGTTCCGTTGCGAAGACAGGCATCTTCGTGTGGACTTCGCCGGGGAGGGTTACTTGTGCACGGTAGGTCATCGTTCGATCCTCGATTGTTTGTTATATGCTGAGATTGTTATTATCCAATATTGCGAATTAGATTCGCAATGTCAGTCTCGGCAATTGAAACCTTTTTTTGGCAAATCTCACTTTTAGGATTCTTTTGAAGCATCCCTTTCCAGATAGTGAGGTTGTTAGTACGACGAATTAAGGCCGATTTCCTGCGGGCATTAACGCGGTATGAGGCATTTGAACGCATCTCTTTCTCCTTGTCTATGTGTTTTGTTCGTAAAGAGTGTAACAATTTGTTACAGGTTTTACTTTAGTTGCAGGCGCTTCGTCACAATATCCATGAGCTGCGCCGCTGTCAATTGTTGCAGCGCCGCATCCACTTCAACACGCGCGGGTGGAAGAGAGTAGCCGGGCATTATAATACACCTTATCGGTGTCTCCACGATTCTGTTTCCGGTGCGGCAGGCGGCTCGCTTTGTTGCGGCAAGGTTTCGCTGTGCGAGGGTTATCATGGATATGGTTCCCAGAGTTTATCAGCCTCGGTTTGTTCGTATTCCCCTTCAAACAACAACTTTCCCTTCGTTGGATATTTTCCTGGGCGATCCCAGTAAAATTGGTTGATGTGTTTATATGAATCAGGTATACCACCAAAAGCAACTGTTTCTAGCCCATCCTCCCGAACGGCAATACTATCGTTTTCGCAACCATGTTCAGTATCGGCATATACTTTGTATTTCATTTGCATCCTCCAGTTGTTTTCCTCTGCCCTCTTACTTCCCGCCTTCACACCGCATATTTCTGCATTGCGAAGGTTAATATATCCGTCACTGTTACGCATCTCTCCGCTCCGTCTGGCAGTGCTTCTGCCTTCGTCAACATTTCCACGACAAGGTGGAGGAAGGCAGTGTGTATGAAATCTAGGGAAGGGCGGTCATTCAATAGTGTGAGTTTGACCAATACGTGCCCGTTGTTGCGAGGTACGAACACCTCGAATTGCTCTGCTGTGGGGAGTTGCATCTCTTTTATTCCTGCCTTGTAGCCATCATTATACCTTTCGTCCAATTCATCGCATTGATCGCAAGAAGCCAAAGTAAAGCTATAGGCTCAGCATCCCGCGTATGGCAGCGCGCGGTATGCGAATGATTCCACTGGCTTGCCCACGGTTGCGCTTGATGTCTCCGATGTTCGGGGCAAGCGCGACCGCGTTTTTTGTCTCCGCGATCAGGTAGCCCACCGAGACGCACTCTACGATCTCCGGAACCTCGTAATTGTCGATCCACTGCCAAGCAGAAATCGGCTGCTCGCTATCTTCCCAACGAACTAGCACTAGCTTGTAGGGCAATTTTGGCCTGTTCATTCAAGCTCGCCCTGTTTCGCTAAGTACATACTTCCGTATTTTTTATCATCATTCATCGCAATAACTCCAATCGTTGTATTATTGTGTTGTACATAGTGTTAGACAATCAATCGCGTCGATAGTTCAATTTATCTTTCTTTATCTTCACATGCCTGTTGTCATTGCAAACAGAGACATTGCGAAGTGCTCGTATACACTCGCCTGCCTTCAACCCTCCGGATATAGGACAGTAAAGCATGCCTGCCATTCCTTCTCCTCCTCTATTGAAAGGAGAATGTCTGCCTCCTTCCGATCATTCAACTTCGTGAACCTGTCCTTCAATTCTCGAAGGGCCTGTTCTTCCATGACTTGCGGCGGCATACTTGTATTAACGCGGGGAAGGGAGATCGCAGCAGATCCATGCTGTGCTGCTAGATACAGGCTATTAGAAGTAAGGTGTTTCACCTTATTATTCTTCCCATCCCTATACGGGCCAACCTTATCAAGGAAGGCGAATCCGTCTGGCTCCTCGATGATGCCCGCTTGCCGGGCCATCCCAATCAAGCTGGACAGCGCAAGTGATGTACAGGATGCGAAGGACATATTGTCCCTCCTCACCTGCGCCACATCCAATATGTCTAGTATGGATATGCAATCCTTTGGGGAGATGCGAACGGTCGTGACCATTCCAGCCTTCATTGTTGCCATGTTATTTACCTTACTTGTCTGCAATAGTGAGCGTTGCTGCGCTGTCTCATGTATCTAGTGACAGCATGTGACTCATTATAGCAGCGTGACAGAGTGTTGCAAGTGTTGTATATGTTAGTGATGTTGCGAGTGTTGCGAGTGTTAATGATGTTAGTAAGCTGCATGCTTGTTTTTTAAATATTTTTTTAGAAGCATATGACACTTACTAACACTCTAAACACTTACAACATATACAACACTACTAACATATACAACACTTCACAGATTATCTTAAAAAATCCCATAACAAATTGTTACAGGATTTTCTTCAATAAATTGTATACTTATTCCGGCTTTTCAATATCAAACAGAATAAACACTTCATCTGGTTGTTCACAATAATACACATTTTCCTGAGCATTACTAATTGTGTAATTCAACTCTTCATCGAACAATCGCACACATTTATTTCCATGCTCTTCACGCAGTGCTTGCAGACGTGCAATCAACACATCAAGTGTGATAGTTGCGCTTGCGAAGTAATCATGTTCTTTATTTGAGACAGTCATGTTATATCTCCAATCGTCAATTACACTTGCAACATTACAAGTGCAGCATTGCACTCTCACAACACATATAACAAAGAGAGTGCAATACTTCACATGCACGTTATTACATCAAACCCCTGGCTTTCATCAACTGGATTAGTTGCTCTTCACTCAAGCTAGCAAGAATCTGCTCTGGAGTTTGTGCAGCTTTACGCAATCCCTGTTTGTAATCGCGTGCATACAACGTGATCGTTTCAGCAACTGGTTTATTATCTTCGCGTGCTTGCTGTTGAAACTTGTTGACGACTTTCTGCGCAGCGAGTGCTTGCACATCTTCAACGCTGCAATCATCCCAGATAATCGTCACACTTGACTTGTACGTCACGTCTGCAATCTTGCAACGTGACTTTGTTTGTGTGTTTTCCATGTCAATCTCCAATCGTATATTGCATGTGAGAGCGTGCACATGCTTCACGTTGTAAACTCTTTATTCTGCACACTATCAATTAGACAATGCGCAGTGTAAAAAGTTCAAAGTATTTCGTCAAAATTTCGCTCATTTTCACATGATTCATCTGCGAGATGCGCAGCACTTTCGTTATCGTAATGGAATGAATATTCAGCATACAATTCCATCCAGCGCATGTAAAAGTATTGTAATGATTTAAAAGCATCTGAATAATCGTCACACATGATGAACTCCAATCGTTGATAATGAATGCTACAGATAGATAGACAATCATCTGCGCAGATAGTTCAAATTATTTTCAAACTATTTCCAGATTGTCTGCCCATCCTTTTATCATACTGAACCGTACAGTATACATTACACAATACAATACCGAACCATACAGTATAACATGCAATGCGCGAACGATAATTGTTTGCAAATGCGATTACATATCATAATGTGAATGATAATGAGAATGATTCGCATGACGGGGAGGCAAATCGCGTGACTGCAAAAAATCTTAAAGGCATTTTCCTACGCGCGGCAACTTTTGAATTTTCAGGTACATTATCATTGAAGGTGCTATTGTTATGCGAAGTGTCAGTGTTTCTACGAACCCTCTTGTCTTTTCATCTGAGCTGTGTTACGGTCTCTCTGTCCCTTTTCGGTACCTCCTCTTATGGCCATCAAGAGTAAGCACGAATATCTTTTCTCCCTCCTCTCTGATGAACAGAAGGAGGAGTTGGAGAGGGTGCAGGACATGTTGGAGGAGGATCCCCTTTACTTGGAACATCACGGGAAGGAGGAACAGGAAAATGCGTAATGTCTTTAAAGGATTTCAGGTTGCGAAAATGGCTGTGCCGAAACTGCATGAGGCGAAGATCAATCAAGGCTTCGCGAAGATGCATGCCGTGCCTATGACAAGGCAGGTGAAGATTCCCAAAGAGGTAACGGCGAAGCGTGCTCCAGCGGTAGGGAAATGGAAATGAATGCAATGGTTGAACAACCCCTTGATGAAGGGGAAAATGTTGTCGGCTGGCAGATGAAGGAATTAAAGCCGAAGCATAAGCAGGTATGTGCTATGTTGGCTCAGGGTATTGATCGTCGCACCATTTCCAATGTTGTCGGCGTCACACCTGAATACATTACCATGCTGTCCAAACAACCCCTGATGAAGGACTACATCGCCGAGATGTGTCAAGCGGCAGGCCTTCAACTCGACGCGATGTTTGTGCAATCGGTGGAAGTAATTAGTGAGGTGATGGCAAATGGTAGTCCGAAGGAGAGAGTAGCGGCAGCACGGTTGCAGATGGAAGCCACGAAACGAATTGGGAGTGGCAGTAGTATTCCGAAAGAAATCATCGACACTAATGATCGCCTTGCTCGCCTTGCTGAACGACTCTTGTACCTGCAAGGTGGCGTAACCAAAACCATAGAGACACGGAGAAATGAAAATGGCATCTACCAAGAAATCACCGTCGAAGGACAGTCAGTTGATCCCGCAGCACAAGAGGATGGCGATGGGTTTGCCGATTCCACAGGGAGGGAAGAAGGCGAAGAGTAAGAAGAAATGACACTCCTTCAATTTCCAAGTAAGACGGCGGCAGAGACAATACCCCTTGTTATTAATTTCTCTGATAAGTTACAATTTGGGGAGACAGTAACGGGGAGTGCTGTCTCTTGTTCCGTCTTCTCTGGTACCGACCCTTCTCCATCAACGATGGTTGGTACCATCACTAATGCATCCATGCAGGTCACGGTTAATATAAGCGGCGGTGTTGCTGGGAATCTCTACCTCATTGTCTGTGTCGTCACTGCATCAGGCAGTCACAACTATAGTAAGGAGGGTCGCCTCGCTGTAATTGCCCCAGGTGGAAATTACTAGTCGTGCTATATACAAGTGATAGTAAGACTGTGGTGGAGACGAAATCCTACCTAGGGGATTTCCGTGATGTTCTGGCCGCAGGGGAAACCATAACCAGCCAAGCTGTCACAGTCACGGTATTCAGCGGTGATGATACCAACCCCGCATATCTATTATTCCAAGGCATAACAGTTCATGCAGGTTGGATCGAGCAGCGCATACGCCTTGGGGTTCCAGGCAATATCTACAGTATCAATTTTGTAGTAGGTACATCCCTCGGCAACACCTATGATAAAGTAACACGTTTGGCTGTGCTACCTGAGGATGGGAATGCCGTACCACAATTTACAAACCTCTACGAAACATCCACCCTCTATCCTTATATACTATCTGATTCCTTCCTTGCCAAGGCCCCTATCATTAGTAATGGAAAACTATTCGGGGTAGTACAGGCAGAGGATGGATTCATTGCAAGTATTACTATTGATACTTCTATTCTAACATATCAACAGTATTACTATGTATACCCCCTTGATGGTATAACTGCAAGTATATCAATACAGAATGGCCTTCTCATATCACAAAGTTATCTAAATTATTCTGATGGGCCAGAAAGTATTAAGGCTAGTATTGCCATCTTAAATGGTACAATAATAGCTGCAACTGCTATAACTTATAACATCCCTTATGATGCAATACAGACAAGTATAAGTATCCAGAATGGAACCCTTACATGATTGTTAATACTGAAACTAAAATGCAAGGATACTTTCGTATCTGTGTAAAAAGGGAAGATGGAAGTATTAAGGAAGATACAGGCTGGTTTCCTAACCTAATTACCAATCAAGGTATGGATTGGATTGGCTCTGCCCCGCCGAATTATAATGTATCCTACACTCAGCAATACATAGGAACTCATTGCGGTGTAGGTACAGGTACAACAACCCCTGCATTTACAGATACGCAACTTACTTCCTTTCTTGCAATGTATCCACCAAGTACTGGTAGTAATGTGGAGGGCTTCTCTTCTTCCCAATATGTTGCAGGTCCTCCTGCATATTGGTCAGGTATTCGTACTTATAATTTTGCTATTGGTGCTGTTGTAGGTAACATAGCAGAGGTAGGTATTGGTAATACGGCTCAGATAGATACGCAGCCTCAACTATTTACACATGCCCTTATCCTTGTTGGTGGTAGTCCCGGAACCATAACTGTAACAAGTAGTGATGCCCTTGTTGTATACCATGAGATGCGGTTGTATCTTGACCTAACAACTAATGCTTATTCTTTCCAAATTAGCGGTGTTACCTATACAGGTAACTATCTTCGAGCTAATGTAGGTACAGTTCCTGACTTTGCCCTTACATCGCATTATGATATTAACTATGGCGTGCGTGGGTTTTTCTATGGATATAATGGGACTGTAGGAACTGTTACGGGACACCCTACAGGTACGAGTGATGGTGGGCCTAGTGAGTTTGGTACTTCCCTTGCAGCATATACAAATGGTACCTACACAAACTCAATGAGTTGTGTTGTCCCCCTTAATAGAATTAATTTAAGTGGGGGTATTACTGCCTTCACCCTTGAGACAAATCACGGGCAGTATCAATTCTCCGTATCTCCTTACATTCCTAAGACTGCCCTTTATACCCTAACGATGAATTGGAATATCTCCTGGGCTAGGTATCCATGATTACACCTCCTACATTATCCAATCCCCCTACAATATATAATACATATTTGACGCCGGATAACTTTCCTATTACGTCAGTAACGGATTGGACCCTTGGAGGTATTGGATTGCAGGATCCTTCACAAGGGTTGCAGGTGCAGAATTGGTATCTTGAGATAGTACCGAATGGATTGAGTGGTGACTTTTACATCAGCACAAGTACCATTGCGCCTATTTATCTGTTCAGCCGCGTGAATGCTACTTGGTGTAGGTTGGCCTTCGATCAAAGTATGTTTCCAATTATCTCCTATGTGGATCAATACGGTGCTGGTTATTATTGGTATGACCCAATTGCACATGCCTATGCTTTTGTAATTATGGACCCTACCGTTACTTATCCCTGCGTTACGATGGATGATAAGAGGCCAATACCAACACGAGTAGGTAGTAATGATGTTATTCTTGCCTACATAAATAATAATAACCTCTGTTATCGTCAGCAAAGGGATAGATACGGAACGGAGTATATATTGCAGGTGAGTGTAGGTAATTATATTCCCAATCCCTCCCTTTGGCGTATTGGTATGAATAGCGGTAGTAGATTGCAGTTTGAATTGCATGGAAGTTTATGGCAGTAAAACTTACATCTGAGTTGGTGGAGGCATTCGCCGGTACATTCCTCTCCCCGAGGTATGACAATGCAATGCCGACGCCACCTTTCCATAGGGAAGCCTGGAAACTCTACACGAGTGATTATGATTCGTGTGGCTGCGTTGCTCCCCGCGATCATGCCAAATCGACAGGGTTGACATTCGATTACATAATGGCAGAGGTGTGTTTTCGTACCTCCGATTATGTCATCCTCATTGGTAGTACAGAGCCGAAGGCAAGTGAGCAGCTTAGTAACATTAGTGAGGAGTTGCACACCAATACCGACCTTCGTGAGGAGTTTGGCATTGTAGGATTTGAGAGCGATGCGAAAACTGAAATTATTGTAATATGCGATGATGGTCACCGCTTCCGTATTAATGCTCGCGGGTCGGAGCAAAAAATCCGTGGTGCCTTATGGAATGGTAAGCGTCCTAATCTGATTGTCTGTGATGACATGGAGGACGATGAGCAGGTTGAATCTAAGGAGAGAAGGGAGAAATTCAGAAGGTGGTTCTTCCGTGCCTGTAAGCAAGCCCTTAGTAAGTCGGGGAAGATCCGTGTACATGGAACTATCCTACACGAAGATTCACTCCTCTCACGCTTGTTGAAGAATAAGAAGTGGCATTTCCTATTCTACAAGGCACACCAATCCTACGATGACTTTTCGAATATCTTGTGGCCGGAAAGATGGACCGCACAACAGTTGCGGGACAAGCAAGAAGAGTTTGAGGAAGATGGCGATCCAGGCGGTTACGCACAGGAGTTCCTCAATGACCCTCAGGATATGGCTGATGCTTACCTCAAGTCCGAATACTTTATTCCTATGTCAGAGGATGACAAAGACTCTGAAAAACTGTATTATATTGGTTGTGACTTTGCTGTATCCAAGGCCGATCTTGCAAATAGAACCTCCTTCACTGCTGGTGGAAAGGATATAAATAATCTACTACATGTTGTAGATAGCCGCGTAGGTAGGTGGGGTACCGACGAGTGGATTGAGGAGATGTTTATGATGGAGTCCCGATGGAAGCCACAAATGTGGTTTGTTGAGGGAGGTATCATATGGAATAGCGTCTGGCCTATGATTCGTAATGAAATGCAGTCCCGTGATATATATCTAAATTTTGAAATCCTTAATCCAGTAAAAGATAAGGCAGTTCGAGGTAGGCCTTATCAGAAAAGGATGAAGTCAGGACTTGTACGATTCGATGTTGATGGTTCTTGGTTTCCTTCTTATAAGGATGAGAATCTTAAATTTACTGGCGGTAAGCAAGCTAAGTTAGATGACCAGTTTGATAGCACGGCAACTCTCTGTATAGGTCTTGAAAATATGGGATCCCTTGAGGAGGAAGATTTCGAGGAGACAGATGAGTTGGAGGAGGAAGAAAATCAATACTATAGAGAAAATGCAATTGGTCGTAACAGGCATACTGGATACTAATACCCGTAACAAATTGTTA
>Ga0307376_10006230_pt1 | contig 10604 bp, 13 predicted proteins | sample TR2MG_FD_202536 | JGI IMG/M metagenome (GOLD analysis project Ga0307376, IMG submission 202536) | Soil microbial communities from Risofladan, Vaasa, Finland - TR-2 | ecosystem: Environmental > Terrestrial > Soil > Coastal area > Acid sulfate soil | place: Finland: Risofladan, Vaasa | collected...
TCCAATCGTCGCCACAAACGTATCGCGCGCGCCGTGTGGCACGTCGTGGTAAAGGTACTGCTTGGGATTGTCTGCCGCACCGCCGATCGCAATCGACAGCCGCCAGGAACTGGCAGCGCCGAGATTACAGACGGTCACGGAGCTGATGATCGCCGACTTACCGCCGGGAACCGTGTACAGATCGGTTAGAGCAGCAATACCCGGCTGAAGCTGCGCCAGCGTCTTAAAGGTGTCGGCCATGTCACGCCCCCATCAACATGAATGTTCGCGCGATGGATAACTCCGCGACAAGAGTCCCTGATGCAATGTTCGCAGAGCTGATCTGCCCCGAACCGAACGCACCCGACCGAAGCGAGTCGGGAGCCAGGTGAAAAGCCCCTATCTGACCAGAAGCAATCGACCCGCTGACCACAGCGCCGTCGCCCAGGTGGCCCGACCGGACAACCCCAGAGGATAGCGCAAAGTTCTGCAGTACGCCAGAGGCCAGATGATTAAGACTGATCGAGCCACTGGCGACGGACCCGCTGACAACCGACCCATTGCCGAGCATCCCGCTGATAATGGAGCCAGAGGCGGGAGGAAGGATCGTTCCCGAAGCAAGCATCGCGTTGGTGATCGATCCGCTGGCAGGTGGAAGAATCGTGCCAGAGGCGAAGTGCGCACTGCTGATCTGGCCGGAAGCGACCGAGCCGGACACGACGGCCGCGTTACCAAGGTGCCCTGATCTAACGACGCCGGAAGCCAATGTGAAGTTCTGTAGAACACCAGAAGCCAGATGATTGATACCAATCTGGCCGGAAGCGATTGAGCCAGAAACGACGGCCCCATCACCAATCATGCCAGACGTAATGTCGCCAGAAGCGATGATCGGGGTAGACAGCAGACCTGAGGTCAGGTGATTGAGACCGATCTGGCCGGAAGCAATGCTCCCGGAGACAATAGCCCCGTCGCCGATCATGCCACTGACAACGCGACCAGAGCTCAAGAAGCGGGGATCGTTACCGGCAGCAAGAGTGCCCGACATCTGCCCAACATTCATCACAGCGCCGCTACCCAGCTGCAAGATGGCGCGTGCTTCATCCGGACAGACAGTGGTGATCGCATCCGGTCCAATAGCTTTAGTCAACAATCCAGACTGCATGTTCGTACCTCAGACAATCCGAATCTCGCAGAAGACCAACGCTCCATCCTCATTATACACGAACTTCCGCTCCTCGTTATAAACAGGAGTCAGCACATACTGAGGTTGCGGAGTACAGTGAAACTCCGGCCGTATCGATGAGGCAGGAATCACGCCGCGGCGAAACAGGATCTGGAAACCTGCACTGTAGTTTCGAAGATTAATAACACCAGGGAGGCCACGGCGAAACAATGTCTGTATACCTGCGCTGGCCGTACGAAACACGACACCAAGCGCACCACGCCGCGCACGAATGTTCTTCGTGTCACAGTCATTGCGCAGCGGCCATTTGTCTTTCGGGTCGCAAGGGTCATGCGCCATGCCTGTACTCCCAAACGACGCCGCCCAGACTAGAGTCTGGGCGGCGAGAAGTTCCACCGCCCAACATCGGCGGAGCCTATGAGTAGAGGTCCGCCTTACGGTGCTGACGAAGACGAAGACGAAGACTGAGCGTCTTCAATCGTCTCGTACTCCAGATCGATGCCGTCCAGCGCGCGCTGCAAACCTGCAAGCTCGCTGGGGCGTTTGTAGTGGTTGCGTCCACCAGCAAGCACCGTGCGGAAATCGCCGTCCAGAATCACTTCCTGGTCCTGGGCTAACAGCAAACCATGCGGAGGAAGGAAACCGTAAAAGCGAGCCGTGGGGGCTACGTTTTTGACACGAGTCTTCATGTATTCACACTCCTTATCAAGGCGACGATGACGAAGACGAAGACGGCTCCGGTTCAGCAGACGAAGACGAAGACGGCTCCGGTTCAGCAGACGAAGACGAAGACGGCTCCGGTTCAGCAGACGAAGACGAAGACGGCACCGGCGTAGCAGACGACGAAGACTGCTCATCCGGCAGGCTCTCGTACTCAATGTCCAACCCAGTCAATGCCCGCTGCAGCGCGGCAAGTTCATTGACACGGCCAAACCGCTTCAAGCCGATTGCCAGGTTCGTTCGCAGATCGCCGTCCAGAATCACTTCCTGGCCCTGAGCCAACAGCAAGCCATGCGGAGGAAGGAAACCGTAAAACCGAGCTGAAGGAGACACGTTCTTGATGCGCGTTCGCATACCTCAACCCCTACGCTGCGTGACCTTCGATCAACGAAACGTTACCGCCGCCGGTAATCGAAACCACCCTCACTTTGTACTCTCCAGGCGGAATGTCCGACACAATCCAAAGCTCAGACACCGCACCGAACGTCTTCTCCGCGACTTTGACCCACAAGTCGGTCGGCGAAGAAGAAGACGACGAAGACGAAGACGAAGACGACGAACCCGACGGTACACTAGAGCTGAGCTTCACACGCGTCGGTTCCGCATTGAGCCACAGTTCCAACTCTACCGCACTGCAGCCGGCAATGATGACAGCCAGGTCAATCTTCGCGTCACGTCCGTACTGATTCACGTCCACCTGACCCAGCCCGACATTCGCGTACGGACCCTCGCGCGTGTCGAGCGCCGGAATAGCCGGGTCCTGCACGGGCACAGCATCAGCCGCTTCCACGTTCATCCGGTACTCCGCGAACGGAGTAACGAAATCAGCGTATTCGCAAGTGCGTTTGCCCGGCATGGATCACCTCTAGGCTGCGAGGATGGCTTCCCGGATGGCCGGATTCTGCGCCAACTGCGCCGCCACACTGCCGGCCTGCTTGACTTGCTGAGCCGCGACCTGAACCTGGTCCACGCCCAACGCTCGCTTGAGCGACAGGTTGGCTTGCTTCACTACGTTCTGAGACTGGCTAGACATCGCCATCTTCAGCAGTGCGGTTGCTTCGAGAGCCTCGTTGATGCTCTCAGCGTCCTCCAACGGAAGACCGGCTTCCGCCGTCTTATGGAGGAACGTCGGCAAGTAGACGTCAAAGAAGACCGTCTGTTGCGCCGGCGTCATCTGTGCAATGTTGGTCACACCCATTCTCCTTCAAGCTTCACAAGTAAAGGGGTGGGGGCTCACAAGTCCCCACCCCTCCATTTTGGATCCGATTAGGTGAAGTCCACCCGGCCGACAGCCGCAATGTTGGCGATCGCGCTGCCCAAGCTCTCGTACGCGAAGAACTCAAGCATATACGCCTTGCGGTCGATGTACATGGTCACATCTTCGAGGATGAAGAACTTGCCCATGAACTTCGGCTCGGCGAACAGGAAGATCGTGCCGTCCGGCACCAGATTCCGCTTGATCGTGATGATCCAGCGAACGCCCATCATCTCACGCTCGGCGAAGCCGGTGCGCAGAAGCTCCTGGGACATGTCACCGCCGATTTCGTCACGACCCCACTTGACGAAGTCCCAGATGCTGACGTTGTTGATCAGCACCGTGGCCACGTTCAAGTGGTTCGCAGTCCGGGGAAGGACCTTCATCGCTTCGGCAACCGTGTCGCGGGTGATGCCGCCGGCGATGGTGACCCACTGAGCGACACCCGTCTCGGGGATGACGACGTTGGCGCCCAGCAAGAGTGTGTTGACGGTCAAGATGGCCTTGCCATCCTCTTCCGCCAGCATGTCTTTGATGGAGTTGTCCGACAGGATCTGTCGAATGTCCATATCGTACGTCCGCAGCTCGTCCACGTCCTTCGTGAACCGCGGGGTGAGAATGCGGTCGAACATCACGCGGTAACGCGGTCCGCGGATGTACCGGTTCATCGGCAGTGATGCGAACGGAACCGAGATAGCCGCGGGGCTGTTGGGTTCCTTATCGACCACCTTGACCGGCTTGTCCGTATCCACCTGACGATCAAACTCGTCGTTGGTGATCTGGACGGGGGGAAGAATCCGGCGCCAGAAACCGTCTTCACGGATCCGGATGCGGGTGTAGTCGTTGACGGCGTCAGCGGCTTCCTTACGCATCATGGGGTCATCAGAGACCATCTTATCGATGAAGGTCTCATTCACCACCCGGGTGGGCGGTTCACAATTCGGCTGGTTAGCCATGTTCGGCTTCTCCTTTAGTTGCCTTTATCTACGAGCGGGATGCCTGCCTGGCAGCTGCCCGCTACAATCCAATCCTACCACATCTACTGTCCGACTGCAGTGGTGTTGACTAACCGCTGCTTCTCTTCCATGTCTCGCTTGATGCGCGCCGCCGGATCATTGGCGTCAATAGCCGCATCGGATCCGGGTAGCATAGCGCCAGACCCCGCCGTCATCAGGCGATGCATCCCGTAACCAAGGCCCAAGCTACCCGCCCCGACCGCGGCCGCCAACAGTGTGTTTCGTAATGCTGGATTCACTGGCGCGCGCGGTGCTGGCTTATTCCTCGAATCAAACAGCGCTGCATTCTCTCTGAACTTGGCCGACTCAGCGGGAGTCGGACCGCTTCGCCGGCCCCCGGGTGCGGGCATACTCATGACGGGCCGGCCCGCACACTTGACCAGGTACGCTGCGTACCACATGCTCGCCTTCTCCTCTACTGTGCAGCTTCAGCCGCTAGAGCCTACGTGCGCTGCGGGAGGAAGCACGGCCAGAACCGAACAACTTGCTTGCCGTGGTCGTTCCCGAGCGGACCGGTTTCCGACACAATACCGCAGATGGTCGCAGTAGCTGTGCGCGTGGTCAGCTGGAGCTTGCCCTTGTTGGTGGCACTGACTGCGTGCACCGGCGAGGTCAGCGGATCGTTGATGCTGTACGTGGCCGGAGACACGAATTCGGTCGTCTCCAACTCGTAACTGCCGATCGCCACCAGCGAGTTCATCCAGCCAGCGATGATGTTGCCAACGTCACCGTTGACGTCAAAATCGCTCTGGCCTTGGAACGCGAACAAAGGCATCTCGGTGCTGTTGACCGTCAAGCCACGAATGGCTCTGCCTGAGGTCGGATCCTTGTGGACGACCATGCCAGGAGTGATACCTTCACTGGTACTTTCCGCCTGAATCCGATGGTCAACCGCGTACGGGCTCGGCCAACCTTTGACCGGATTGAGTTCGTGGTCAAACATCTGAGCGGGAACGAGAGTTCCGGGCATTTCAGTTCTCCTTCAAAAGTGCTTCTCTTAGTCGGCTTCGCTTAGGCGAGACCGAGCCGTGTCAAGAACGCATGGTCAGCGGCGCTGCGTTGATTCGCAACCTTGACGCCTGCAGTCTTGTTGATTTCGGCCCCATTTCCCATGAGCGCCGGCGCAGCCTGCTTCTGTTGCTGATTCTGGACCAGGGCTTCGGCTGTGGTCTTCAGGCACATCGCGACCTTGACCGGGTCCTCGATTACGTTCTTGATTGCCTTCTCGCGCTGACCGGCATCAAGCTCGCCAGCCTTGATCAGCGAATCGACAACCGAGGAAGCGATCTTGGCAAGCTCCGCTTCCTGCGCGGCCATCTTGTCAAGGACCGGCTTGTTGTTCTGAAGAGCCTCGATCAGTTCCTTGGTGGCTTCCTGCGACATGGTTAATCACTCCTTCAAACAGCCCGATTAAGGGCAAAGTTAGTTACATTCCAGGGATAGGAGGGCCGCCGGCGCCACCGCCACCGGCACCCGGAGGCATTCCACCTTCAGCACCCGGAGGCATTCCGCCGCCACCTTGCTGTTGTTCAACCGCTGCGATCGCTTCCGCCAGTTCCTCGGGCGTGATGCCGGCCTCTTCGAGCGCCGCCGCAATCGCTTCAAGCTTCTCTTCGGGGTTCTCTCCGCCGGCGCCTTCAGCGCCCGGAGGCATTTCGCCGCCACCACCGCCTGCCATTGCCGCGGCCAGATCAGCACCACCGGCACCGCCCTGGTCATCCGCGTCACCGTCAGGTGGACCACCCGCATTGTCGGCGTCGGGTTCAGCGTGACCTTCAGGGGCGAGTCCCGGTTCGGCTTTCTTGCTCAAGGCATCCACATGCCCGCGCATGAAGTCGATGAACATGCTTGCATCGCTCTCGGCCGCGGAGCGGACAGTTGCGATTTTCTCCATCGCAATCGCCTCTTCATCCACAGCACTGGCCTGTTTCGACAGCGCGGTCGCCACGTTCGTCGCAAGGATCTGAGCAGCCGCATAACCGGCTTCAGCTTCCTCACGGTACTTCTCGGCCGCCGCACGCTTCTGCAGCTCGGCCGTCTTATCCTCACCGGAAGTCGCAACCGCGCCTTTCGGCGTAGTCAGATTTTCCTTCGGTACCGCGTTCTCGGACGTGTTGGTCTTCTTCTCGTCCGGCTTAGCCGCGGCATACTTGGCCAGCACGGCCGCAGTCTTGTCGCGCAGAGCGGCGTACTTCTTATCGTACGTCTCGTCACCGGGGCCACTGTCGCCGGGCTTTGGCGGCTTGCTGACGATGGTCTGAGGAGCACCATCATCGGCGGTGAGCCGCTTCATGCCCCCGGCCTGCGCCTTTTCACTGTTGTTAGGCGCGCTGCCTGCGTCTTCCTGTCCGGTCACACCGGACGAACCCAAACTCTTCTTGACGTCGTCACGATTTTCCGATGCACGTGCCCCGGTGTTGGCCTTCTGGGTGTTATTTGAAACACCCTTGTAGGGGAGGGAAGTAGGATCCGAACCGTCGCCGGTCTCCGCTTTCTTCTCCGATCCCCGAATCTCTTCGAGGAAATCCTGCACCAGGTCAAGCGCGCTACCGACCTTCATCTGTTCGGCACCCATGCTCAAACCTCCAAGCTCAATGTTAATCCTGCTCCGGCTATCCTTGCTATACCCTAGCAAAGTTCCTGAGCACTGTCAACTCGTTAGTTGAAGACCGGTCATCTTCACTAACAAACGCCAACTGGTATTTCGCGTACTCCCGGGCAACCCGTTCAGCTTGCAACGATACAGCGGCAGACTTTTCGGAGTTGGTTTCGAGCTTGTGCTTCGGCCCACCCCGGATGATCGTAATCCGGATACGCCTCAACACCGGCCCTTCCGCCATGGAATGGTCGTCCATGATGTTCCCAAGCATCTCTTTAATCTGCCGCGGTATCGCAGTTGATTTCGAATCGTACGCTCCATCCGAAGCCAACTCATCTGACTCTCCCGAGTCCTTCATGCGGGAGAATAGTCCAGGCAACCGGCCTTTGACCGAAGGCAGGAGGTCTGAAATGGAATCCTCGTCCATGGAGGACCCCATCACCAGCCGCATGAAATCCTTCACTGACAGACAGATCTTCGCATCCGCGAGACCCCCCAAAGCCGCCGGGAGTTTGACCCCCTTCAGCTTCGTCATCTCGTCATCCGGAAGTTCGTCTTCCGGCAGTCCGCCGAGGAGCGACTTCAGATGCTGATTGTCCTCGCCGCGTGCGACGCTGTCCACCTTCTTCTCTATGGCGGAAAGCTTCTCTACCGCGGCGAGCTTCTGTCTGCTGGCGGCTAGGCCGCTCTTCACAAGAGCGACTGAAGGCTCGGTGAGGCCGAACTCCTCGGCCAGAGCAGCCCCACCGATTGGCGCGAGTTCGTAGGCGGCAACCTTGCGCAGCGACCATGCGATGCGGTCAGCCGGCCGGGCCACCTTCGAAATGTCGAAGAAGTTGGGTTCGTCGTTGATGGCGAAGATCGCATGGCCCGACTTGGTCATGTCGGTCATGTTGTTGAGCAGGTGATCGCAGTATTCGCGGCGCGTCCGCGCGCGGTTGCCGCAGTAACTGCAAATGTCGTACGCCACCTTGCAGGCCATCGAGAACGGGATGTCCTTCCCGCGCGCGAGATCCTCGATCGAGTCGCGCCAGTCGGGATGATCGTTGGCGACCTTGATGATCAGCTCGCCGCGGTGCATCTCCGGGTTGTAAGCCTCGGCGTAGATATCACCGATCGACTTCAAAGAATCGTCGTTGCGATGGTGCTTGAAGACGTGCGCATTCTTGCGGAAGGTGTCATGGAAGCGGGTCAGGCCGTCAGACATCTGGATGATCTTGTCGACGCCCTTCTTGGGTTCCACCAATTCGAAGGAACCGCGCTTCTCGTTGAAGCCGTCGCCGTTTCTGTTGTGCCCGAACCACTCCTGGGCGCCCATCGTGATCAGCTGAATGTAGGAGTGCCCGCGTTCCGGACGAAGCTCATCAATCTCGGTCGTCAGCACGGCGGCGCGCTTCTCCAGCCAGCGCCGATCAACCCCTTTGGAATAAACGTCTATGAGCGATGCCGCCGGCATTCCGAAGTCGAAGGAGGTCGATAACACGATCTTCAGCATGACGATCTTCTACCTGACAACTAAAGAAAAGCTACCTAAGTTCCCATCCGCGCGAGGATCGCCTCGCGCTGCTGTGCCGCTTCTTCAGCTTTGGACAGTTCCGCTTGCATCTGCGACTTCGCGCGCACAGCCGCTTCGCCGCCCTGTCGCCGCTGCCACAAGGCGCGCAGAGCCAGCGGAAGACCGGTCGCCAACGCCATCGCGCCTACCCCGGCCGCAGCGCCGCCATACCGCTTCCACTTTGACAGCCCCTCACCAAGACCATGCTTACTCGCAACCGCGGCATCATGCAACGCTTCGCGCACGACGGACTTATCTACTTTACCAAGCGATGATTGAATTGCTGCGCGGGTGCCTTCCGTCTTCTCGGTCGCCGGCAAGCGACTGAGCAGCATTTTAACATCCGATTCATTGCGCAACAGATTCTGAATGCGTGTAGCCGCCGACGCGGCCGCTTCGGGAGCGTGCCCCTTGGCCCGCAGCTTCTCTGCCAGCACTTCCCCGAACTCGCCAGGCAACTCTACCGCCGGACCCTTGACTTCCTTGCCTGGGGTCGGCTCGAGCATGTTGCGGAAGGACCCAACCGGATCCGACGTGCCGGGCTTCTTGCCTTTCGGCGTGCTGCGCATCGCCAGGTCACCTTCACTGAGGACCGCTTTAGCAATAGCAGGCTGCGTCTGATTTGTCGCCGCCATGAGCTGCGCAATCGCCTTGGCCCTCTGCCGGCGCGCCGCGGTAAGCTCTGGAGTATGCCCGGTAGCCGTGGATTTCAACGCGGTATAACTGAGCTCGGGATTCGCCAACAATCCCTTCTCTACATTACGCGCGATCTCTTCGTGGTTGACGTGCCCTAGTGCTTCCAGCCGATGTCTCAACCGCTCACCGAACTGACTCAGACCAGGCTTAATGCTGGTGGTTTCTTTCAGCCCCTTGGATGCGAGAATCTTTCGAATTGACTCCTGGCTGGGCAGCTCGTTCGAAGCCACCATGTGGTAACCCAGGGCACCACCTCCGGCAATTGCCGGAAGACGCCAAGCAGCTTCACCAAGCGTGTGCGGAACGGGATAGAGCCGATCAGTAAACGTCTCAGCCGGTGTCTTCTCGGCTTCTTCGCGAGCGCGGCCGCGCGCGATATCGCCGTACCTGGCCGCCTGACCACGGGCCACGCGCTCGCGCGATGCCAGATCCTCGAACTCATCCCGGCTGGGATCTTCGATCGCCGCCCGCTTAACCTGCAAGCACCGCTGAGCAAGTTCAGTGGAAAGATCCATGGCTACCCCAGTTGACCGATGTCTCTGCCTGCCTCTGCCGGAACATCTTTACCCGACGGAGTCAACTGCCTCTCCAGCTTGGTAAGCTGGTCAGTCTCGAACGGCTCCAACACGCCTTCCTGCTGCAGAATCTTGCGCATCACGCCACGCATGACCGCCGGCTGCTGCGACACGTTGGGCGCGAGTTGTGAAACCTGGTTGAACGCGTTAGTAATCTTCTCCGTGTCGTATGAAGAGATGATCGGATCCGAACTCATGAAGTCATGAAGCATGGCCTTCGTCTTGATGCCGCGCATCTCAGCTTCGTGCTCGGGATCCATGACTTTGCGCAGGGCTTCGAGATTGACCGGTTTCGCCTCGCCCAAACCCAACGCACTGGTGCCACCTTCGATCATCTTGGACGACAGGTCAAGATCGAAAGCGGCCTTGGTAAAAAAAGGACTGTCGCTGCCTCCAAGTATATCGTTAACAGAAGCGGCCTTCAGCTCCGTGTTGACCGGCTGATCACTTTCCAAGATGGAATGCTTCTCAGGATCCTTGAGCTTCTTGGGACGAATCTTATCGACGAACTCGCTTTCGTGCTTCTCCTTTGCTGCTTTAGCCGCTTCAGCCTCCTCGGCCATCTTGACAGAAACCTTCGCTTCCTCGACCAGCGACGCGAACAACCCGTAAGGATGGCTATTGCGATTGTAGACGCGCGGCGACTCGTCCAGAGAAGCACGCTTCTCCCGACCGTTGGTCAGCTTGAAAACCGTATCCATGGCCGCCTTGCCAATCGCACCATATTCGGCCACAACGTAACTCTCAACATCGGCAAAGGGCTTGTGCGGCATCTGTTTGAAGTAGTTGGCTGCTGTCTTGGCCAACACGTAAACCTTCTCACGCTGCCGGCCGTAAACCGAGCGCGCGGCTTCAGCTTTCTTGCAAAGACCGCTGTGAATGGCCATCGTCCGGTGCGCCCGTATCTCCGGATCGGCACCGTACATCGGAACGGGCTCCCGCGCCGGCATCGGCCGGGCAACCTTCATGAAACCGCCAGTTTCCGGTTTGGAATAGCAAGCCGGAACGCCGACTGCCGCCGCTTTC